>Ga0115002_10000843_pt1 | contig 43335 bp, 39 predicted proteins | sample ArcticOcean_MG_C_8_FD_89576 | JGI IMG/M metagenome (GOLD analysis project Ga0115002, IMG submission 89576) | Marine microbial communities from western Arctic Ocean - ArcticOcean_MG_CB11_86 | ecosystem: Environmental > Aquatic > Marine > Oceanic | place: Arctic Ocean: Canada Basin | collected... | reverse complement strand
CGATATCGGGCAGCGATAAGTTGTTGGTTTGTCGAATTCGAGTTGCCAGGACTTCGCCGCGAGAGATCGAAACTGCGGCGGCAACCCACTCGCCAGCTTGAGTCGGCCGTTCGGCATCGAGCACATCGGCCAGTATCGAGTCCGGGACTGACTTCGGATCGCTGCCTGTGGAATGGCTCGTGACTCGCCACCTCCCGCGGACTCCACGTGCCAAAGCAGTGTCGCTGGCTTGAATTGCATCGCGGATTATATCGAGTGCGGCAGTTGCAAACTTCTCCGAGTTATCGGCTCGATTCGCCGCTGCCAGCAACAACGGCGAAAGCTTTTGAGCCCATGGATTTAATCCAAACCTCTCTGTGGCGGGTAGTTCTGGCATCGATCACCTGTTCTGGATTGTCGTCGATTCGGTGTCAGTCGTATCTTCAGTATTGTCTTCGTTTTGTGGGAAGTTGCAATCCGATTGACGACAAACCTCCGTTAGGAGTGGTGCGATTGGGAGTAAATCGGTATTCTGGAGAGCTTGAATGTATATCGAAAGATACAGAAGCCAGTTTGACGAGCGAGGAGCGATTCATGGGCTTATTTGACGGAAAAAAAGGGCTGATTCTGGGTGTCGCCAACAAGGATTCGATCGCAATTGCGATCGCCAAGGTAATTATGGACGAAGGTGGCGAGTGTGGATTTACCCATCTGCCAGATCGACCCGATGACGATCGCAAAAAAAACCGCCGTCGCGTAGAGAAGGCAATTGATGGGCATCCCAAGGCGAAGTTTCTCATTCCTTTGAACGTACAGAGTGACGAAAATATTGCCGAAGTCATGAGCCAAACAAAAGAGGAGTTGGGCTCGATCGACTTCGTTTTGCACTCGATCGCATTTGCCGACCGAGCGGATTTGCAGAAAGATACAATTCAGACCAGCCGTGAAGGCTTCAAGATGGCCATGGACATCAGCGCCTATAGTTTGCTGGCTGTCGCTCGGGAAGCCGAAGGGATCATGAACGACGGTGGCTCAATTCTCGCCATGACTTATTTTGGCGGCGAAAAAATTGTACCGGGCTACAATGTCATGGGTATTTGCAAAGCGGCGTTAGAAGCAGCCGTGCGATATGCCGCTCACGACCTTGGGCCGCGTGGTATTCGAGTAAACACATTGAGCGCTGGACCGTTAAAGACGCTGGCTTCCTCGGCTGCCGGTGCAAAAGACATGCTGAAGTTTTACATGCACGTCTCGCCGCTCGCTCGCAATATCACTCACGACGAAGTAGGCAAAGCCGGCGCGTTTTTGCTTTCGGACATGTCGTCGGCAATTACGGCTGAAACAATGCATGTAGATGCTGGATACAACGCGATGGGGTCGCCAGGCCGAATGTTGGAGATTTTGAAAGAATCATAGTGTTCGGGATTTGTCGGACAACTTCTGATGCTTGTCTCAGGAGCCGCATAAATGAAATTTTGGTAAGGACCTAACTGATCATGGAAAGTCCCACGCTGATTGCGATTGCGGTCGTCCAAAGCGGCGACCGCTTTCTGATCGGGCAACGATCGGAAGATGTTGCTTTAGGTGGGTATTGGGAGTTTCCAGGTGGCAAAGTAAAGCTGCATGAGACCCCCGAAGAAGCTGCGGTGCGAGAGTGCCGCGAAGAGACTGGACTGGTTGTGAGTGTCATCGATAGTTACGAAATTACCAACTACGATTACGATCACGATCAATTGCGACTGCACTTCTTCGCCTGTGAGCCATCCGACCCTCGACAGACCATTCGCAACGGTTTTCGTTGGGTGACCCGCGAGGAGTTGGCCGAATATCGGTTCCCTCCCGCCAATGAAAAACTGTTGGCAGAACTATGCGGCGGAAACCGAGAAGTTTAGTTACAACACGATTTGCATCTGAGAGATTTGGAGTACACAAGCAGTGCGTGCACTGATTACAGGAATAACGGGTTTCGCAGGTTCGTTTCTTGCGGAGTATTTGTTAACGAAGGGCGACGAAATCATGGGGTGCTCCAGGAGCGCTCGATGGGGCGGCGGAGTACCCGTGGAATTGGCGAGCGACATTTCGCTTTTCTCCTGGGATGTTTCCGAACCGCTAACACCCGCTGCTCATAAAGAGATTGAGATTTTTGCTCCCGAATGCATTTATCATTTGGCAGCGATGAGTACGCCTTCGGATTGCGGCGGCGTCCAACCCAACGAGTTGGCGATGGAAACTAACGCAAATGGGACTCGACGAGTTGCCGAGCTGGCGATGTCTTTGGATCCCAAACCGAAGGTGTTGTTTACAAGCAGTTGTCATGTCTACGGTAAAGTGACAACGGCGGCTCCAATCGTCACAGAAGATTCGGCACTGGTCCCGCATCGCGCTTACGGCAAAACGAAACTCGCTGCGGAACAGATTTTTGCAGAGGCGATCCAACAAGGTATGCCCGGCATTATTGCTCGCGCCTTTCATCACACCGGTCCACGGCAGTCGCCGAGAATGGTTCTGCCCGATTGGGTGCGGCAATTCGCGGCTACGGACGGAAAGCCCATCCGAGTTCAAACGATGGACGCGAATTTGGATTTGTCGGATGTCCGCGATGTCGTTAGTGCATATCGAGCTTTGATTGAAACAGGACACGTCGGTGAAGCGTACAACGTGGGAACAGGGATCAGCCGCCGTAGTGGCGACATGTTTGCCCAGCTATTGAAAATGGCCGATCCAGATCGTGAAGTTATCGAGGTAGCGCCGCAGACTGTCCAGCAGCCGATTGCAGACATAAGTAAACTTCGTAGCCATGCAAAGTGGAAACCAGTGTACTCGTTGACCGATACCCTACGAGATACGCTCAGTTTTTGGCAGCAGAAAGACTAAGAGGACACGCATTCCATTGTGTGTCTTATTCGTCGCGCTTGATAATCGTCTCATTCCAACTCATGTACTGATAGCCGTCTTGCACGGCATCCAGTAGGTCCATTTGGATATCGATAAGCGTATTGGTGTCGCCTAACACTTCATCGAGGTCTGCAAAGAAGATTTCGAATCGAGCATTGCACTTTGCGAGCGCCCGACTGATACCGCACAAAGAGAACGGGGCTATCAGCGTCCCATTGAACCGCGAGTTCGTTTTGCAGATCTTTGGAATCGGTTTCTGCGGCGAATGCGGCGCGACCGTTCTTCTCGCGTGGCGGGACGACCAGCGGTCACGCCGTGAATAGCTTCTGCGGGCCAATTGTCCATGACTCGATCAAAGCTTGAATTTGATGGGAAGATCCCAGCTGGAACTGATTGGTTTTCCGTTCCATTTTGCCGGTGTTCCGCGCCATGAGCGAACGGAGTTGACAGCAGCAGCATCGAGAATCTGATGGCCGCTGCTTTGAATCACTTGGACCTCAGTGACAACGCCTTGTTCGTCAACGGCAACTTTGAGCAGTACGATACCCTCCCAACGATTTTGCTTTGCTCGATCTGGGTATCGCGGCGGTCGGTTCGATGAGAAGTTAGGGGCGACCATTTCGCGTTGAGGTGCCGAAGCTCGCGCCCCAGCAACTTGCGGCCGAGTTGGTGAGGGTTGTCGCCGAGGAGTCGTCAGTGGTTTCACGTCGTCGATCGTTGGCGTGTCTTCCTCTTCGGTCCGGTCAATCGTTGGGGCATCGTTCTGGACGAATGTGTCCAATGGTGAATCTAACGACTTGGGGTCGGTGATCGACTTATTTTTGTCTGTTGGGCTATTATCGACGCGGGATACATACGTTGTTGCGCGAGCAATCGCGTCTTCAATGACCTGTGCTGTGATAATCGATTCTAGGGTGATGTCGACCGAAGGAGTTTCGATAAATGTTTGGTCGGCGAATTGCGCTCGGCCTGGGCTAATCAAAACAGGCGGGCTGGCAAAATTGGTTTCCAGTTGCTGAGCCGTCGTTTCGCTGAAAGCCGAAGTCAATATGATTTGGCGACTTACATTATCAGTGGGTGCGAAAATTTGTTTCACATAGACCGATTGCGAAGCTGCCAATGCGCACCCCAACGCGAGATGCACAAGCCACGAAGCCTGAACGGCCCGGGCGGTCAAAAGTGTGTTGTTGAATTGGGGTAGTTTCACGAAACGCTCGTTAAATCTCAGTAGCTCGTTAACGCTTAGTAACACGTTGGTCTTGATCTTCGACTTCTCCTCAGCACATCGGCCGAGTGGAATCCTTTATTATCGACATAAAGCAGCCCTTTTCGCAAGATGTTACTTCTCCGAAGTTCGCTAAATTATTGTGGTTACGAGACTTGTGAGGCCCTGCGAAAGTCAAGATCGCTCAAATATAGCGACAATTCGGGAAGTTGAAACACAACGGGAAGATCTCGCTGGCCAAGACTGGCGAGCAATTGGTCCAGTTGGTCACCGAAGCACTGTCCTTGTAACTCCACATATTGCAGTTGCCCGGCCCAGTCGTAGAGCACTCCATCGAGTTGCCAATTCGTTTCATCTTGCTTTCCCACCCAGACAAACGATCCGTCGGGTTCAACGAACATGCGTTCGAGTTTCCCCAGTGATGCGAACGCTTCTTCGAATGTGCACGGAAACGAACGAAGATCAGACTGTTCGATCTTTAGTGATTTGCAAGTGACATTGTTGACGGCCGAATCGATCGTATCGAAATCGTTCCCGGCAAGCGAATGCAGGATTGCGCGAAACTGGAACATGCCATTCACGGTTGAATGTTCTCCTCAATCCAGTTCAGATATTCGAGATTCCCAGCAACGATTTCTAATGCGATGATTTGAGGGACATCGTAGTTGTGTAGGTTTTGGATAGCGGCCTCAACTTTTGGATAGATCGAAGCGACTGTCTTGATAGAGCAACGCCATTCACGCGACGATTCTACTTTGCCTTGCCAACAATAGAAACTGTCGATGGGACCGGAAATCTGCACACATGCAGCCAGTTTTTTCTCGACCAACTGTTTTGCTATGCGACGCGCGACGTCAGCATTGTCGGTGGTGGTGATGATTTGCAGGTGTTTCACAATACAATCTCACGATAGCGGTTTAGTCCGATGCGATGGCCTGTTGTCCATAGAATTCTCGAGCGATCGTTTTTGCGTGGTAACCGAGCCACTTTTGTTGAGTGTAAATGGCGTGACCTGCGAAGTGTTCCGCAAACGATTCGCCAGGCGACCCGTAATCGACCAGTAAGTTCAGGCCGTCTTGGTGCGCTCGAGCTCCAATGTTAAGTCGTTGTAAGAGGTCGCGGCGCCGCAGTCCCGGTTGCAATAGTCTCTTAAGGTTATTTTCCGCCAAGCGAGCACGCCATGCAAACAGCGAAGGCGAGAAGTCAGTTCCTGCGACAGCGGCGTGTTGAACATAGTCACCCGTACGCGCTTCGAGCAGATCTTCTAGCGAATTCGGTAGCCCAGTCAGGTGTTCGGGACGCGACTGTTGAGGGCGGTGATAAATGAAATGCAGGAGGTTTGCCGCGTGTAAGGTGTCCCAACCGTAACGAATGGGAGCGCCCAACGTAACGCAATCAATTTTTAGATTGGTCAGCGGATTGGGTGTCGAGTCTTGCAGGAACTCATCGACTCGTTCCCACACAGGCAAGTCGGGCACGTCGAGCATTGGCCACTGATAATATGGTTTGCAAGCGTCGAAAAACTGCCTTCGATGAGCGGCATCAGCGCCTAATAGGTTGGTCAAAAGCGCGACGACGTTTGCACCGTGACTATGCCCTATTAATAGCACTCGACCACGTTGGCTTCCGTGGTTTTGATGGAGCGTATCGATGAGCCTCACAGCTCCATCCGCTCGACCAATGTGAAGATTCTCGCTCGACCAATTGAAGAGCCGAACGGGAATAGGGGATTCTGGCGATTCGGCAATCGCATTTTCAAAATCGGAGCGGTGCGATTCGGTAAAGTTACCGCAGTCGTCGACTATCGCTTCCAGCACTTGTTTTTGATACGACTTCAGCTTTTGGGCAGCATCCGGAAAGAAGCGAGCTACCTTGCGAATCAAACCGACGGCATCGTTGCCTACGAACGTTCCGTGGATAAGGTAAACGCAAAGCACGTTGGCCCGGCGAAATGCCTGGCCAACGTGATGCATTGTTTTTTGGAAACTATCAGATTCGACGTACTGGTCCGACTCGGGTTGCTCCAGCCGCAGCGAAGTGGGGCGAGTTGACAGGTACGTTTGGTGTTGAAACTGATTGTGGGCTGGCATTTTGTCCTGCATCCACTCGATGGACTGAGAATTCGGCCGCACTGGCACCGAGCGTACCATTCCAAGTCTCGAACGACCGACCACTGCGTTCGTCGCCTTGGTAGAAGCCGAGTACGGAGAGGTTGTCGGCTGCGATGAACTCGCGTTCACCTGGAGCCCATTGTGTTTGTTTGTAGACTCGTCGCCAAGTACCTGCGTTGAAGTACATCTGGTTTAAAACAAATCCATCGGCGTAACTGGCGTCCAATGGCATCGATTCGGCACCATGCGTGTGACCGTAAACAATGTGTCGAGCTCGACGATTACGGAAGTCTTGCTCCGCCAAGGCGTGCTCGACATAGGAATCACTGGTTGCACCACGCAGCCCATTCATCCAATTACCAATTTGACTCGACCAACCAATCGACAATCGCTTGCTGAACTTCAACGCTCGCTCAAGTCCATCAACTAAATCGAATGGACTCCAAGTGTTGTGGTCGCGGACCATCGGTAGATTTAAGAATTCGTCGGCCAGTCCGTCCCAGATACGCTTGACGCTCTTCCGGATTGCTGGACTTGGACATAGTCGTTCCAGCATGCCTTCGATCCAAACGGGGACGAGCAGCACGGGGCGAATGTTGTCGATTTCTCGCAGTGCGTTGATCACACCAGCCGGCAAATCTTCACCCAATTGATTTTGAACTTCTACCACGAATCGGCTCAGCAACTCGACCACAATCGCGTCGCCCAAGCTGCTCGTGTCGCGATCTTCCGTGAAGTTAATCGGATCGAAAATATCACCGTGCCGAGCGAAAACGCGATGGCGTCGCAAAGCATCCAGCAATTCTTCACTCTCCACTGGATCGTGGGGGAAGGGTTCGTTGTGCGAGTTCGCCAGTCCCATGTGATGCGAAATCTTCTGACGAAGCAGATCGTAGCTAGGGCCACGCAAATGCAGGAACCAGTCGTGGTTACCTACCATGTAATGTGTTCTTACGGGTACGGGTTGGCCTTCGCCGTTGTAAACAGGGTTTCCCGAGTGATCCGATGGAGCAACGCATACTGCGCTTTCAGCCGCCAGCGATCGCAAAGTGGCTAAAGAATGAGCGTTCTTGGCCAGGATCTCATCCGTAATGGTGTTGACCGACTCAATCACCTGCGGAGAAGTCGTGTCACTCCACGGCCGGACATCGCCCGCTAACCATTGCTGCGAACGAACTAAGTCGAGCACGTCGCCGAGAAGAACGAGGTCGATTCGCTCGATCGGGCGATAGTGACCGTCAGCTCGCCACGAAGCTCGAGCTGCCATGTCTCGCAATCGATCGGCAAACATGTCGAACGCACCTGGATCAACCGTTGTTCCACTGGTACCGTCCGTGAGATGTAAATCGCTGATGATGACGAGCATTTCCAACATCCTTGTTGAAAAGGTGGTTTCGAGTGTAGATGGGCTAGGATGCCAGCATCCGCCAACTGTCCCACTTCCGTTTGGGAAATGTACGTGAACATACTCTCTTATCGGAACACCATATAGCGAACATGAGGATGATTCCGAAAAAACAGACTGGGTAAAATGGAGCTGCGAAATTCCGTGCTAGCAAAAAATATCCGCGGCAGAAGTAAACTTCTACCGCGGATATGACTTGTGTGGAAGAGACGAAAAATATCTCAGCTTTACTCGACTTGCGGCAACTGACCAAGTGGCCCATTGACGCGAGTACAGTCCGAGTACGACGCAGCGTCGACGAACGAAGTATCGCTCGAAGAAGTCACGGTCGATGCGTGAACTGTTGCTTCCAATGGAAATGCAATCGTGTACGACTGATCAAAAGCGAGCATGGACTGAGCCACGTCACCCATTTCGTCGATAATTGCATCTCGAACGCCAGCGATACCTGAAATCAAACCAATAGTAAGGATGGTTGCAAGTAGCGTCCATTCAAAACTGAGGATACCGTCTTCTTCCTCCCACATACGACTAACGAAATTATTCACAGTTAGCTCCCTAGATAAAAAGCTGTGTGAAACATAACCTCTCGGACGAATCCGAAAGAAGTGACGCTTAGACGGCAAACGCCACAAACCAGCACAACAATAACGCACCTTTCGTTCCGAACGTTGGTATTGGCGCAGGGTTCGTCTGCGGGATCGTGAGTGAGCCCTTAGTATTGGAATCTGGCATCCCAGCTTGGTGGTGGATTGATTTGACGAAGCCGATCGTATCGATTTTGACACTCGATTTCCGCACGGCAATTACGCCTTTGCGGGTCGCGGGGATAGTACCCGCAGAGATGCGATCCGCGAGATATTTTTCCGAGACGAGACCAACCTTACTCGGGAGTGTTCAAGTTCTTTGATACTCAAAGTACTATGCGGAAGCGCGAGATTAGAATCGTTTACGGATAATCGAAACGACCCGAATTGAGACGAGCTCATTCACAATCAACCCAATTAGCATTTTCGATTCGAGAATCCAAGAGACGTATCAGCCGATGGCAAGACAACAGTCGATAACGTGGCAACGGAATCGACGAGGGTTTTACTCTTTGAGTTCTTTTTCGACTCGTTGCAGATCGGCATCGATCATCATGTGAACGAGTTGTTCGAATGAGACTTCTGGCTCCCAACCGAGCTCTTTTTGAGCTTTGGAGCAGTCGCCACACAGGGTGTGGACATCGGCTGGTCGATAGAATCGCGGATCGATTTCGACGTATTTTTCCCAGTCCAGCCCGACTCGATTAAACGCAAGTTCTGCAAATTCTCGAACGGAGTGTTTTTCGCCCGTGGAGATTACGTAATCGTCTGGTTCGTCTTGTTGCAGCATCAACCACATTGCTCGCACGTAATCTCCGGCGAAGCCCCAGTCTCGTTGGGCGTCCAGATTTCCAAGTTTTAGCTTGTCTTGCACTCCGAATTTGATGCGAGCGACGGCATCGGTGATTTTTCGAGTGACAAATTCTTTGCCACGCAAAGGCGATTCGTGGTTGAACAAGATCCCGTTCGAAGCAAATATCTGGAAGCTTTCGCGATAGTTAACGGTAATCCAATGGCCATAAACTTTGGCAACACCATAGGGGCTGCGAGGCCAGAAAGGAGTCAACTCAGTTTGCGGCTCTTCGCGTACCGAACCAAACATCTCACTGCTACTGGCTTGATAGAATCGAATGGACGGATCGATCAGGCGAACGGCTTCGAGAACGCGAGTCACTCCGAGTCCAGTGAATTCGCCAGTTAGCAACGGTTGTTCAAAACTGGTGGGAACGAAACTCATCGCGGCCAGGTTGTAGACCTCGTGCGGTTGAGTGATTTCGAGCAACCGGACCAGAGACAATTGATCGAGCAGATCCGCTTGATGAAGTTGTATCCGATCGCGTAGGTGGTTGATGCGATCGAAATTCTCGGTGCTAGAACGGCGAACCATCCCGTGGACTTCGTATCCTTTATCCAAAAGGAACTGGGTGAGGTAAGCACCGTCTTGCCCGGTCACGCCAGTTATCAAGGCTCTGCGCGTCATTTGTATCGCTCTTTAGTCGGTTTCGCAAAAGTCCATTTTTACAGTCTGCACCCGCCTCGGGCCACAGACCAACAATACAGTCTGTACTCGTCCAACCCTTGGTGGCTGTGGACAAATGACACTGACGCAGTCAAATGACGCAGTTTTCATGGAGACGTGTCGTGGAGTCGCGCCCTGGCCAACGCGGCTCCTCGTACTTCCGCCTCCTATTCGCCGCTTTCTTCGTTGTCTTCTTCGTTGTCTTCTTCGCCGCCGCCATCTTCGTTTGTTGTGGGGCCATCTTCCGAATCGGTTGTGTCGCCGTCAGAAGAATCCGAAGAGTCAGCTGCAGGTTCATCTGTAGGAGTAGTTTCTCCTGGAGCGACATCGTCACCGTTTTCGATTGCTTCCTGGTCGATTTCAACTTCGCCGTCGGACTCTTCCTTTGGAACTCGGACAATCGCGGCCAAGGAATCGCTTTTATCGAGGCTCATGATGCGAACACCTTGGGTGTTGCGACCGATGACACTGATTTCACCGACAGCCACTCGTTGGATCTTGCCTCGAGCGGTCATCATCATGACTTCGTCATCATCTTCGACTCGAGCGATCCCGATAACTTTTCCGTTCCGCTTGGTCGCTTTGATATCGCGAATACCCTTACCACCACGGCGTTGAGTGCGATATCGAGCGGAAGAGGCAACGCCATTTCCGTCGTCCTCGCTTCCATTTTCTTCTACGGAGTCGGATGGTTCATCATCGCTTGTGGCGTCATCCGACACGGGATCATCGCCATCGGCGTCATCACCATCGGGAATGTCGGCGGGTGTCAGCGTGCTGGGACCGAAACTGGTTCGTTTTCCATAACCGTTTTCGCAGGCGGTTAGCAGGGTCGCATCGGGATCGGCAACAACCATACCGACGAGTTCATCGTCTTTACCGAGCCGGATACCTTTTACGCCGGAAGTGTTTCGTCCCATGGCGCGGGCATCGGATTCGGCGAAGCGGATAGCCATACCGTTGGCGGTAACCAGGACGACTTCATCGCCGGGTTTGGTAATTACGACATCGACGAGTTCGTCATCATCGCGTAACTTGATCGCGATAATACCGCCTTTCTTTGGACGGCTATAGGCTTCGAGAGCCGTTTTCTTTACGAGTCCTTTGCGCGTCGCCATGATCAGGAAGTGGCCGGGCAAGTTAAAGTCTCGAATTGCTCGACAATCCGTAATCTTTTCCCCTTCGGCCAAGTTCAGTAGGTTGACGATCGCCCGCCCGCGACTGTCTCGACTACCTTGCGGAAGCCCGTAGACTTTTTGCCAGTACACTTTTCCTTGGTTGGTGAAGAACAACAGGTAGGCATGAGTGCTGGCCACGAACAGGTGTTGGATCGGATCTTCTTCTTCCGTCTTGGCACCTTTAAGTCCTTTTCCACCGCGTCGTTGGGCGCGGTAGACGCTGGCCGGAGTTCGTTTGATGTAACCGTTGTTGGTGATGGTAACCACCATCGTTTCTTCGGTGATTAGATCTTCGAGAACGACATCGCCGAGTTCTTCGCCACTAATTTCGGTGCGTCGATCGTCGCCGTATTTGCGGCTGATTTCATGGAGATCTTCCATGATGATTGCGAGGATATTTGCTTCGTCGGACAGAATACGTAAGTATTCAGTTACTTCGTCGAGGAGTCCATTGTATTCGTTGCCTAGTTTCTCTTGTTCCAAACCAACGAGTTGTCCGAGCGTCATTTTTAGAATGGCGTCGGCTTGGACTGCGGTTAACGTATAGACATCGGACTCGCCACGTTCAGTGGTGAATACTGCGTAGCCAGCGTCACCGATAGCGCGTTTCATCATGTCCGCCGGGCATTCAACACCCATCAGACCCGCTTTGGCTTCGGGTTGTGACTTGGATTGGCGGATAATCCGAATGATCTCGTCGATATTTGCAAGGGCGAGCAGCAGACCCTCAACGGTGTGTTTGCGTTTGCGAGCCTTGGCCATCAGGAATTGAGTTCGACGTCGAATGACTTGGATTCGATGTCGTATGAATTCTTCCAGCATTTCCTTCAGAGTTAGCTCGCGCGGCTTTCCATCGACCAATGCAAGGAAGATGAGTGAGAAGGAGTCTTGTAGAGGGGAGAAGCGATAGAGTTGGTTCAAGACGACGTCTGGATCGGCGTTGCGTTTTAGTTCGATGACTAATCGCACCGGTTCCTTCAAATCGCTTTCGTCGCGAATGTCGGAGATATCTTTGATACGCTCGTCGTTGACCAATCCAGAAATGTGTTCGATGACACGATCGCGGAATTGTTGGTAGGGGATTTCCGAAACAATAATGCGATGCCGTCCACGACTCATTTCTTCGATGGTCGTGCGAGCGCGAACGTGTATTGTGGAGCGACCGGTGTGGTAGCCACGATGGATTCCCGAGCGGCCACAGATGATTCCACCCGTTGGGAAGTCCGGACCCGGAACGATGTCCATCAATTCCAAAATGGATACTTCCGGTTCCTCAATGATTTTGATGAGTGCCGCGCAGATCTCGCGCAGATTGTGGGGCGGAATCGATGTTGCCATACCTACCGCAATACCCGTCGCTCCATTCACCAAAAGATTCGGAAAACGGGAGGGCAGAACAGTGGGCTCCATGTTGCGTTCGTCATACGTCGGAACGAAGTCGACGGTATCGAGCTTCAAGTCGTCGAGCATGGAAGCTGCGATGGACGAAAGGCGGGCTTCGGTATACCGCATCGCAGCAGGTGGGAGGCCAGCAATCGAACCGAAGTTACCCTGCTTGTCGACAAGCACGTGCCGCATGTTCCACTCTTGCGCCATACGTACCAACGTCGGATAGATCACACTTTCACCGTGAGGGTGATAGTTTCCGCTGGTGTCGCCTGAGATTTTGGCACATTTAACTCGCCCCGATCCAGGTCCCAGATTTAGATCATTCATCGCGACCAGGATCCGGCGTTGCGACGGTTTTAATCCATCTCGAGCGTCCGGAAGCGCGCGACTCACTATCACGCTCATCGCATAAACGAGGTAACTTTCTTTGAGTTCATCCTCAATTGGTTGGTCTAATAGTCGATAGGATGGGAGGCCACCGTCATCGGGGGTGTCATCGGACGGGTTGTCATTCGACGGGGTGTCATTCGACAAGGGTGAGTCCTTTCAAAACCAACGGATTCAGCAAAGATAGAGCTGTTAAAAAGCAGGCTGAATTTTACCATTTTTACGGCCCGTCAACAACCGGACGGCGTCGATTTGGGGCATCGCAAACCATTGGAATACAATGGTTTGTGCGCGGAGTTTCAAGGGCATGGATCCTGCGACGGCGATGCCTTAAAGAGCGGCGGTTTTGGCGCCAATATCGGCTCGAAATCAATCCCCAACGCAGTCGCCAAATTTGGACTCGGTGAATCAGGCGGATTCGGTTGAGCCGCTTTCTTGAGCGGCAGTTTCTTCGCCCTGAGAGACGTTTTCTAGATTCATCAACTCGCCGCACTCAAACACCAATTTCCCCAACAATCGAAAGTAGAGCAATAGATTCAATGTGATGATGATTCCCGCCGGAAGCGCGAAGATGACACCGAAGATTAACACCGGAGCCACTAAGGCCCAGCTCACAAATCCCATCAATGCAACAAATAGATACAGTCGAATCCACTTGTCTTTCGCCAATGAAAACGTGCGAACAATGTCCGGCGAACAGGGCGTCAAAAGTGATTGTGAATGAACTAACGAAAGGAAAACTACTGGATGAAATACCACGGCGCTGACGATGATCAAGGCAGCTCCGAATATCGAACTCAGTCCAACCAGTGAACCAAGAAATGCCAATCCCATCCCTACCATCGAGCTATACAATAAGCTGACCGCAAGAGTACTAAACTCCGAAATGAATTCCTGCGGAGCGCCCGCTGGAAACGTCTCCACCTTGTCCTCGCCGCCACCGGTGATACTAAAAATCGTCAACAGCGCCGGCGACACAAACAGGATCCAAACGCCCAACCCCGCCGTGCCAACCGCGGTGATTAGGAAGCTTATAAACACTTTGAATAAATTGTCGACTTCGTAGAACGAAACGCCTATCGAATAAATCGACAAGATGACCGTCAGGCCCATCGAGTACATCAACCACCGCGGCCAAATCGTAGGCTGCCCAATGAATCCTAAAATCTTGATGTTAGAATAGAGCTTTTCGAAGTCGTACTCGTCGAAAATGTAACCGCTCTCGTCCTTCGGACGATCCAACTCTTCTCGAGCTTTCTCCATCGCCGTGTGGGCGTACTTCTCGTGTTCCGTCATCGATTTCGAGTCGAGCTCTTCGGCTTGCTCTTGATCGCTAAAGGTAAACGTCTCCGCGTTATCAATGTCAATTTTTGGCTCGGGGGCGCGCTCTTTAGGAGCGTGAACCGGAATGGCGAGATAACAATCTGGACAGGAAACCGTCGAACCTATCTGGTCCCGCGTTACATCGACTCGAGCACTACACACCGAACACGTCACCGCGAATATCTCATCGGCTCCCTTTCGTTTGGCAACGGGTGTCGGCTTTAGATTTTTTCGATCGTACATCGGATCCACAGTGCCGTGTTGCACCGCAGTTTCCTGCGCCCTTTCAGAGCCTTCATCCTGCGGCGATTCAGCTGCCGACTGCAACGAATCTAAAGGCGCCAACGGATCGTCAAGCAACGGTATTGAATCTCCCTCTTGCTGCAGATTCTCGAGCGGACCAAGCCCGTCATTGTCTGGCGAATCGAGCGGATCACTGTCGAGCGGAGGTTGGTCTGCTTGGCTGGGACTTTTATCTGTCGCTTTGGAGGTGGGCGGATTCACCGCGTTTGAGGCTGGCGTCTCGGTCTGCGACGCTGGGTCCTGAGTGGCCAGCTTAGATGGGGGCTGGTTAAGCGGAGTTTCAGGCGGTGGAGTGTCTTGAAAGATATCACCCAACGGGGCGAGTGGCGGAGTGGGTTGAATCTTGCTGTCGGCGATTGGTGCCGCGGGTCCCGACTGAGGTACAAACGAGCCAGAGCAACGAGGGCAATTACAGGTTGAACTCTCCTGGCCCGGTGGAATCTTCACCGAACTCTCACAGTGGGGACAAACGAATCGTTGGCTCACGGCTCACCTTTGCGTACAAGCTCCGCCCGCGTGAAAACGCGTATTGTACCATAAGCAAGGTCCATAAACCGTCGATCGCAATCGCTGGTCTAGGAACTCGTCTGAGTAAAATTGGCGAAAAGAACGAGCGCCCCGTGGTCTCCTAATTTATGACTCGTTGGCGAGTGGCCGGAAAGCATTCGCCCTGCCCCACGTAATCTTGGGAAAATTAGGGCAAAGCGTGGAAGAAGAGAATTCACGCGCGCAGGCGGAACGCTACAAACTGTAGCTGGGCTCGCCAGAGTTCAGGCCGTATCGCACTTCCCACGTTCTTGAAGTGCATCCGGAAGTCTGCCGACATCCGCTACGTACTGCATTTGCAGGGGAGGCTGTAGTTGGGCTCGCCAGAATTCACGCGCGTCACGCTCCGCTCCCCGCGCTTTTTCAAGTGCATCCGGAAGTCTGGCGTACGCGACGTATTGAACCGATTGAACCGGGTCGTTTAGCCTAGGTGCTCAAAGTGGCTGGGAACAATTTCAACTTGGCCCGTACTTCGAGCCTCGCTGGTGTTCCACCACGGATACTCGCCGTATTCCTGTAACTCGAAATACAGCAGTGTGCAACCTGTTACCAAGGCAAAGAACGCCAAGATCAACATCATCGTGTAGATACTGAACCGTTGCTTTTGAACAACATCAGCTGCTGAGCTTTGCTGCGACATAATCGTTTACCTTGATAGTGCCCTTCTGCATTTTGACGAGAATCTCGCCAACCGATCGATCAGCCTTCGTCTTGCGAATGACGACCCGGCCGAGATAAGTCTTATTACGGAAGACGTGAAGTTCGTGACCAACTTTGACGCCGTCGTCAGAACCGACCGAAACTTCCACCAATCGCTTGTCGCTGACCGCTGTGATGCGACCACGCAAGTCGGCAGGAAGCTGATCGTCTTCTTCTATACTGATTCCATTTTGGCGAATCAAACGTTCGCGAACTGCCAATTGCTCAACCAACTGATTTCGCCGCTCTGTGAGTCGTTTCTCAGAACCGGAGAGTTGATTCACTGAAGCCGTTAGGGAAACGACTTCGTAGAACTGATGATCGCGGTCGTCGATAACTTGAGTTACGTTGTCACGCAATCCAGCTACTTGAGTAAGCAGTTTCGTATTGATATCCGATACTCGTTCACTAACCGTGTTTACTCGGTTAAGCTCGAATTTCGTCGTTTCAAACGTCTTTGCCAATTGCTCGTAGTTTGTTTTTTCCTGAGTCAAACGCGACTCCAGGGCTGCTAAAACCGAAACGCGAGCAACTTGCTCGACGGCCAGCTTTTCTTGCAGTCGCTTGACTTCCTTTTCCAAGGCGTCCTGAGCAAGTTCCTCTTGCCGCAATCGGTGGATGTAACCCAGCGGATTTTTTTCTGTTGGGTTTTCGTTGACGACAACCATCCTCCAGTTTCGATGCGTCGCGAAAACGACAATCGAAAAACCCATGAACAAAATGGTCATGAGCAAGATCATTACCGTGAAAATCTTTCCAAGAAGCGTCATAGCTACAATTCCCTGAATGCCAAAAAGTCGGTGGGTACAACGTTTCCAAAATAGGCTGCTGATGCTCGCATCAGGGCAACTTTGGATCGCCTACCTGACATTGCTGCTACGCGTTTAGTCGCGTAAATATGTTCTGTCAGTATAATTGCCAAACAAAATACCTGTCAACGATTTATGTTAAACCTAGGATATTTAGGTCGTTTGGGTCGCGAGTATGTGCGTTTAATGCGGGCAATCCCGACTAAGCCCAATGATAACGTTTTTTCCGCCTCATTAGCACTCTACCGCTCAAACGCGATCGTTACACCGTCAGATTCACCTTTCTCATTCGCAATCAGACAGGCAATTTATTGCAATTCGCACAATCCAAACCAATTATGGCCTTAAATAGCTCGCCAGAGGGGGTGCCTCATTTTTGGCGACGACTTTGTCTTCGACCGAAATTCGGCCTCTTTGAAGTTTCACAATAATCTTCGCTACTGCTTTGTCAGCCTGGGTTTTCACGATTTCAATCTGCCCCCGATAGTCCTTCCCTCGGTAAACGACCATCAGATGGCCCGGTTTTACACCGTCGTCGGATCCGAGTGAGATTTCGACGAGCTGACGGTCTGATTTTACCGCGGTAATTCGACCATCTAGATTCATTGGCAATCGGTCGTCGGCGTACTCGTCGATACCATGGATTTTCATCAATCGAGTGAGTGTCGCCACCCGATCGATCAATTCACCGCGTCGGTTACGCCACCGGCCTTCGTCGCCCTGTAGCTGAGCAAGTTGAAGAGACATGTCGATGTTGTCGTTGAAAACGTACGTGTTTTCGTCGATCATCTTGACGGCGAAATCTTGGAGTTCCTTGTGGATGTTGTACATCGTGGAGTTGATTTGTCGGGTCCGTCGATTGGTGACTGCCAGTCGATTGAATTCAGCTTGGGAATTGAGGAGGTTCTTCTGGAATTCGTCGGCAGCTTTGCGGGCCTGATATTTTTCAGACTCGAGACGAGCGAGCATCGCCGTACGCGCCACTTGTTCAACGGCGAGTTTTTCGTTCAGGACCTTCATTTGCTTGTCTTGCATGGCGATTACTTCGTCCCTTTGATACACGACGAATACTAGGCCGAGGTTCTTTGTTGAGGTGGCAGTTTGGTTCCACACAACTTCTTTCCAGTTTTGGTGGGTCGCGAAGACGGTGACCGAGAATCCCATGAAGAGGATGGTCATTAACAGGATCATTACCGTGAAGATTTTTCCTAACAGCGTCATTTGAGTTTCCTCGCTTGTTAGCGCATGAATACGTTAGCGCATGAATATGTTGGCGCACGATTCGGTCGGCGCGGACTGCTACAACGATTGGATAGGGGAATGCGCGACGCTTCAGTTGAAAGTGCGTAGCACGATGCGGTCGCGCGCAAGATCTGACGAAAGTTCATTGGTCGGCTATTTTGGAGCCGACGTTTTTTGATTCGAGGGGACTGTCTTAGATTATTCCCCAAAAAAGAAAAAGCATCGAAATCATGCGATGCACTCGTGGCGACTTAATTTGCGGGCGACCGACGGTAGCGGGCGCGAATCCCAGAAAGTAATAGCCCAAATGTGATCAGCAAACAAAGTCCCGCTGGCGTGTCACCTATCGATTGGTAGATAGAACTACGTCTCGATGGATACACGTCTGCGTAAATTGTGGTGGCTTCCTCTCGTTTGGCTCGTTGCCGCACTCGACCGTTGTCATCAATCCAGCCCGAGATGCCAGTATTGGCTGCCACCAAGACTGCTTTGCGGTTTTCAATTGCGCGAAAAACGGAGCAGCGGAAATGCAAGTTCAAGATTGATGACCCCCAGAACCACCCGTCGTTGGTAATGTTGACGATCACATCGGGCGGCGTGCCTTCTCGAGTTAATTGAGAGACATGGTTTCGCACTAAGTGTGGTACTGTGCTTTCAAAGCAAATGCTTGGATAGAAATTTACTCCGCCGCGTTGAAAGACTTGCGGAGCATCGCCGGAGGTGAGTCCCGCGGGCATTGGGGTCATCTTGTACAATATGGGAAAGGAATCGACGATCGGAATGTACTCGCCAAACATGACTCGATGAATTTTGAAATAACGCCCGCTGACCGCACCGTCTGGATCGATGTACAAAGCGGAGTTAAAACGGTTTTGCGATTCTTTGGAGTACTGCAAAGTCGACGTGCCGACGATGAATGCTGGTAGCGGACTAGATTCTGGCCGGTCTTGCTTGATTTGAGCCATCACACTGTGGAGATGGTCGTTGAAGACCTTTCTATATTCTTCAATTACAGTTCTTTGGTACGTGCTGAGTTGTGATTCATTTGACGCGTCTTCCGTTGGGCCGATGATGTCCGGTGGGCTGCCATTGAAGGAGGATTCGGGCCACACGATCAGGTCTATATCAGGATGCTGGTTGTATGCATTTCGAGCTCGCGTTTTATACAAATTCAGTGTTGCTTTGGCGCGCTTGGGGTTGTATTCGAATCTCGTCTTTACTGACTCCTGAAGCAAAGCAACTTTTACTTTGCCCGAGGAAGGGTCCGCTGTAATGAATTGAGCGCGTCCGTAAACCAAGGTGGCCAGTAACATACCGCAACCGAGTAGCGGTCCGATGAAACGCCGTCGCCAAGTAACTCCAGGAACTCGGCCGAGGCATCTTCGATTAGAAAAACAGGCGGCAACGAAGACGATCAAAAAGCTGACCAAATAACCGCCGCCGATGTCAGCGATTTGAATAAGCGATAGCCAGTTCACTTGAGTATGGGCCAGTAGCGCCGCTGAAAACCCCGTGACGACGTAGCCGCGAGCCAACTCGAGACCAACCCAAACGACGGGCGCGACTAACTCGACTGGCATCTTAAAGTGGTGCACACCCCAGCGTGAAACTCCAACGAACAGCGGCATATAAATAGCTAGATAGGCCGAGAGAACTAGCCATCCCACAGCAAGCGCCGGATGCGCCAAGCGAATGCCTTGAAGTATCGCCGCCCAGTGGAGAAAACCTAACAGCCAAAGCCAAACGTAAGGGCGGCGACCGTGGAGCTTTTCTTGTTGAATCAATAGCAGCCAACCGACGGGTGCGACCCAGGCCAAAGCCGCTAGACCAAATGGTGGTGACGCCAGGTAAAGTAGGACACTGCTAAACAGCCCCAGCCAAAAGGTTGACCGGTGCCACGGCACTAGCGCTAGAGAATCAACCGAATCCGCTGGCAATGGATCGGGCGACCGTTTTTTCTGTGGCGACTTCTTGTCGTTCTTCTTGCGACTCATTGCTTCCTGCAAATCAAAGGGACCCGTGAACTAAAGGGGATAAACCAACACGTCAGTATCTAACTCGTATTCACGTGGCTCGCCGGGAAAAAAGACTAGCCCGTCTGCTTGGGCGATCGTTCTTAGATCGGCCGACCCCTTCCATCCAAGCGGCTCGACAATTGTTCGCTCTCCATCGACGAATCGAGCGGGAAAGTAAGTATCGCGTCGCGTTTTTTGCTGGAACGATTTCGCGAGTTTCGCTGTTGTCGGCTGCCAATACTCACTCCCCTGCCCCGCCATCGCATGAATCGCAAATCGAACGAACAATTCAAAACAGACGAAACCACTGACAGGATTCCCAGGCAGGCCAAAGACAAGAGTCGCTTCATTTGTTGCGGACTCGCGCTCGCCAATTCGACCAACCCAGAGTGGTTTGCCCGGCTTCAAGTTGACCTTATGGAATATTTCTTCAACACCACAATCGGCTAATACTTGCGGAGTTAAATCCATAACGCCCGCCGAAACTCCGCCGGACATAATTAGTATGTCACATGCGAGTCCGCGTTTGACTGCAGCCCGTAGACTAGCTTCATCGTCGGCTGATATACCCAGCTCAATCGGCTCACCTCCCGCGCGACGAACCGAAGCAGCGATCATCGGCCCGTTGCTATTGCGGATGCATCCAGGACCCGGCTGCTGCCAATGGTCCACTAATTCATTGCCCGTCGAAAGTATCGCCACTGTCGGCTGGCGAAACACTTCGACTTGCCCATAACCAACTTCCGCCAGCAACCCAACGACCGCTGGGCTGATTCGACTGCCACGTTTAATAACCGTTTCGCCCGCAGTCATCACGCATCCGCGAGGAAGAATGTTCTGCCCTTCCTCAACTCGGTCAGCTTCCAACGTGACGAACTCTTCGCCGTCGATCGTCTCCACCTGCGATAGTTCCACCATGACCACGCAAGTTGCTCCCGCCGGTATCGGCGCTCCTGTCATGATGCGAGTTGCGGACGAACGATCAATAGATTGACTGGGGACTTGCCCAGCCACCACCTGTTCGGCAACGCGAAGCCGCTCGCCACGCCGATAGCCTGACGCCACGATCGCGTATCCGTCCATCAACGATTTGTCGTGCGGAGGGGAGTCGCAATCACTTACGATATCCGCAGCTAACACCCGTCCTAAGGCAGACGATAACCCCACAGATTCGACAGCTAGGAGTTCGATCTGATTCGCTATTTTTTCTCGAGCTTGATCGACAGAAATCATGCTGGCTGTTGTTGGCGAATGAAGCGACCTAGTAACTCGTGACCACACTCCGTCAAAAAACTCTCCGGATGAAATTGCCAACCTTCCACCAGAAGCTCCTTGTGCCGAATTCCCATGATCTCCTGTGAACCGTCCGGCGCCTTCGCCCAAGCAGCGACATCAAAATCGGAGTTCAGTGTGTCCGGTTGAATTACCAAGCTGTGGTATCGCGTAGCAATGAAAGGATTGGGAAGGCCCTCGAATAACCCATGGTTGTCGTGATGGATCTCGTCCGTCTTGCCGTGCATCAAATGCTTGGCTCGCACGATCGTTCCGCCCGTGACTTGGCCAATCGATTGATGCCCCAAACAAACTCCCAAAATCGGCACTTTGCCAAACATCCGCTCTACACAGACCATCGAATTGCCCGCTTCGTTGGGAGTACACGGACCAGGCGAGATGATGAGGTGCGACGGGTTAAGCGATTCGACATCTTCAGGCGTTATCTGGTCGTTGCGATGAACTGCAATTTCCAGCGAAGAGTCGATTTCACCCAACCTTTGCACGAGGTTGTACGTAAATGAGTCGTAGTTGTCGATGATCAATATCATGATTCGAATGCTATTTCGCGTTCTTGTGGTGGTGGCATCGCCTGCCCAAATACAGGTCTGAATGCTCAGCTAGCGAGTTGAACATATAAGTATCCCTCTTACCCTTAGTTTACGCAATGTAGAGTTGCCAGCCGATAACAGAATTATCAGACTCGTTTTCTCTTCAATTGTTGACTCTCGACCCACTGATCTTTACCCGATCGCCAAACCTTCGTGGAGATGCAAATGCTAGCGTTGAAAGCAACGGTTACCAAATCGTCAAAGCTACCGATAACAGAGAGCCAGCTCGTAGCGAGGCACGGATTCTTCGTGTTCTCGCTGGTAACCGCAATTTCGCTGGTAACTATGGTTTCGAGCAGAGCCCTTGCCCAACCACCGCTGCCACCGTTGCTCGAACCTCCAATTCAGGCTTCTGAACCAACTCCCGCTTTAGCTCCGACACCGGTTTTGCCAAAGCAATCGAGCTCACCTAAAAAAGCGGACTCGGCTCTTCCATTTACGGACACTCAAGCAATTGAATCGATGGATGGTTTATTAGTGGACATTGCTCGCAATGCGATTCCAATGCATTACGAAAACACGAAGGACTGGGGGAAGACGAAAGAGCGATGGGACGGATTGCACATTTCGCGGGACGGGTTTCAGATCAAAACGAAACGTCGTAAGAAAGCGGTCAATCATGGGACCTGGAAGAAATACGAAATCAAGAATCTCTCGCCGGACGAATTCAAGTTGGAAATCGTCAATGTTCGCAAGTTTGAGGACGGCGTGAAGTTTGAAGTTTTTACCGAAGCGCATCTCGGAGTCTTCGGGCGTCTATCGCAATGGGAGCTCGGAGTGCAATTGTTCAGCATCAGTGCCGATGCGGAAGCGCGAGTGAAACTGCACATGGAGTGTTTTATGCGAATGCAATTTGATCCAAGCAAATTGCCGCCCGATGTTGTCCTCGATCCTCGAGTGGATAATGCAAAGTTGGAGATTGTCGAGTTTCGATTGAAAGACGTGAGCCGACTCGGGGGCACTTTATCAAAGCAACTTGGCAAGGGCGTCCGCAAGGTCCTGGAAGACCGTATCGTCGATGAACCCGAGAAGTTGGTTGCCAAGATCAATCGACAGATTGATAAAGAACGAGATGACTTGCGTTTTTCGCTCTACGATTTGATTAAGTCAAAGCTACAGAGTGGAAAGAAAGAGGCTGAAGTAGCGGAGAAGACAGAGTTGGAGAAATCGAATCGCAAGTGACTGCGGAGGAAAAAGAAAGCGGGCACGCAAAGCAAAGAGTCTAAGAACTTGGCCGCTTGATTTTTCGGAAACGTTCTTCGGGCAGAGTGATTGAGGTGATTCGCAAACCGATGCGCTCGCCAACTTTCACAGCTTCGCCTTCCGCGATCCGACGGTCAGCGACTTCGAGCGTCAGCATTTCATCGCAAGATTTTTCAAACTGAATAAGCGACCCGTAGTTGATTTCAGCGATGCGATGCAGTGGCTGCATTTGTTCGGCCAAAGTGACTCTTACGGGAAGCTTAATCTTGAGCAGGCTACGCACATAGGGCGGTAGATAGCCTAATCCTTCTTCCAGAGATTCGTAGGGAGGCAGTGTCCAGTTGCTGTCGAGCTGTTGCCTCTCACGAGCATCCAGTCGCAGGATTCCATCTGCCTTCGGCAAGGGAAAGACAACGCCAAGCGTGGCTTGTTTTTCGTTGGAAGACAATACGAGATACGCTTTGGACGTGTCATCGCGAACTCCGCATATTTCCAGAACGTTTTGGAGGTCGGCAACCGCTTGGTGCGAAATAGTTGGTGCAGGAAGATCCTCTGGCAATATCGCGGTGGCAATTTCTGTCGCGAGGGTGTCGAGCTTGCTTTTTTGTTCTGGATTTGTGGCGAGGTACCAGTCGGGCAGAAGTCCAGACTGCTCCGGAACCGCCAGCATCAAATGGGTGTCTTCAATACCGATCAACATGACCAGCCCTTGACCCCACAACGGCGAGTTGCTTGCAGTCAGTGGCACATCCAGTTCATCGTCAAACAGAACCTGGAAATCGCCAGCAAAGGCGCGTTGCAAGGCAGCAGCGATAGCATCCGTGCTGGATTGGCATCGCTCGAAGATCTGTTTGGCTAAATCTGGGGGCAAATTTCCCATGGGCGCAGCACCATTTACGTACAGTTTGCTTTCTAGTTCCCTTATCGGCATTCAAGGCCTTAAACTTTGCCCATCCTGTTTGATTGGAACGTTTCGTTTCTGTTGTCGAACCTCAATTTTGCGGGCGATAGCCTCCAAATAGCACATCAGCCGATTCCCTGCACAGTTTCACAAAACTCCGTATAATGACACGTTCGACAACTGTCGCACGCGTTTCACTCGCTTAGAACTGAGAAAGCAACTTCATGAGCATTGCGTTAGATGGGAATGCTAAATTTGAGCTAGCACCCTACAAATCGATGGATAACGAACAGCTCACCGAGCGGATTGATGCCATTCGAAAGCAGTTGGGACCTGAATTGCTCATCCTGGGTCACCATTATCAGCAAGATGAAGTGATAGCGCAAAGCGACTTGCGTGGTGACAGCTATCAGTTGAGTCAGATGGCGGCGTCGAGTAGCGATTGTCGTAGCATTGTATTTTGTGGTGTGCACTTCATGGCGGAGACGGCGGATATACTCGCCAATCGACCCGAAAAACTGGAAGAGCGAAACGGTCAGCGAGTGACAGTCATTCTTCCGGACATGGCTGCTGGATGTTCGATGGCAGACATGGCGGCGATCGAGCAAGTAGAAAATGCTTGGGAAGATTTGGGCGAGTTAATCGACACCAACGATATCACGCCGGTGACGTACATTAATTCAGCGGCCAGTTTGAAAGCTTTTTGCGGCCAGCACGGCGGCATCGTGTGCACATCGAGTAACGCCGCAGCCGTCATGGAATGGGCCTACAAGCGGACAAGTCGCGTATTGTTTTTCCCCGATCAGCATTTGGGTCGCAACACGGCATTGAAGATGGGGATTACCAATGAACAGATGCCAGTTTGGAATCCTTACGACGAAGAGTTTGGAGGCAATACAGAAGAGGCCATTCAAAACAGCAAGGTAGTTTTGTGGCAAGGACACTGTAGCGTGCACCAAATGTTCAAGGCTGAGCACGTGCAGTTGTTACGCGAGCAACACGAGGGGATCAAGATTCTCGTGCATCCCGAATGCCCTCAAGAAGTGAACGATTTGGCGGACGTATCGGGGTCGACGGGGAAGATTATCGAGACGGTAAAGAATTCACCAGCGGGATCGAAATGGGCAATCGGTACTGAGCTGCATTTGGTGAATCGTCTCAAGCAAGAACATCCCGAACAAGAGATTCACTTCCTTTCACCCGTGGTTTGCATGTGTGCAACGATGTATCGCATCGACCTAGCGCATCTTTGCTGGACTCTAGAGAATCTCGCAGCGGGAACTCCCGTCAACATTATCGAAGTCGACGACGAAACAACGAAGTGGTCGTTGGTAGCGCTCGAGCGAATGTTGCTGGTGAAGTAGTTATTCTTGCTTGTCAGTACAGTGGGTTCGCAAAAAAGCCGCTCCCGATTGGGAAGCGGCTTTGCACAATCTCTTCATTATTCATTGGCGAAAATCAGCGTTCATTCGCGGCCCCCTTTTTCTGGGGTGCCACTGTCGCCAAATCGTTACCCGTCGTGTTCTCGGCACCAAGCTAGAATGCCGTCGATATCGGTGGGTATGTCGCCGTCGTCAGCTGGAGCAGCGGCCTCAGGTTCTGGAGCTGCTGCGGGTTCGGGGGCGGCTTCTTCAACAGGTTCTGGTTCGGCTACAGGTTCAGGTGTGGCTGCAGCTTCGGGAGCAGCAGCGGCGCCACCGGTTTTTTCGCCACGAGCAGCGGCGAGCATATCTTCGACCGACATTGCCTGAGGAGATTTTTTAGCGGCAGGTGCAGGAGCGGCAGCTTCTTCTTGTTTGGGTGCTTTTGCAGCGGGAGCGGCACCACTCTTTTCGCCACGAGCGGCGGCCATCATATCTTCGACGGACATCCCGCCACCAGCTGGTTTCTTTTCTTCTGTTTTGGCAGCCGGTGCAGCACTACTCTTTTCGCCGCGTGCGGCGGCCATCATATCTTCTGCCGACATTCCACCACCGGCGGCTTTTTTGGCACGGGGGGCAGCTTTTGCTGCTGCAGGTTTCGCCGCAGGATTTTTGGCCGCCGGATTTTTGGCCGCCGGGGCCTTCTCTTCCGCTGCGACTTCGACAGGTTTGTCGACGACGTTCAAGAAATCGAGGTCGATGTCGTACCAACCGATATTGGCGATTCCGTCGAATTCCACCAGTGCACGACCACTCATGTTGACGGTTCGAACGGTTCCAGTCATTCCGGTAAACCGTCGCAATTCGGGACGAGAATCGTCGACGACGACGTATTTATCGGTGTACTCTTGTTTCAGCTTATCGATTTGTTCGAAAACCATCGGTCGAGAGGCTCCGAGATGGTGAGGAGTGGACTTAGAATCCGCCCATGTGATTGGTCAATATCAAGGAGTCATTTTCGCCGTGGACGGGATTTAAATCAAGGCCCCGATTCAGACAAACATCGCCACGTTTTAAGCCGATTTTCCCGACTTTCTTCGCGATTCGAGGCGATAGGGCCATGGCTAGTCGATCGTATCGAGCGGCAAAGGTTTGGGAGGCTGTGCCGGTTTGGGAGGCTGGGGGTTCGCCGGTTTTGGTTGTGGTTTGGGCGGTGGGCCACAAAGTAGCCTGCCTTGGAGACGAATTAGGTGTTGCCCCGGATTGGTCGTCGTCTGCCAGCCAGCGAGAATATTCTTCTCCGTGGCCAACTGCCGCGCCTTAATATATGTCTCAAAGCTGTCTGGCCACACGATGAATTGCAAATAGTACTTTGACGGATCAATTTGTTTTAGTTGTCGCGCGAAATCTGAGTTTGGCGCCGCGATTTCCTCCAACGATTCACCAAAAGCAGATCGCCGAGTTAACTCGAGGTAGGGTGCTCGCCCTCGTGCAATCAGCCGATATTCAAAATTCTTGTCTTGCAGTTTCAAGCGATTGAAAGCGGTGAACAGTTTTCCGCAATCGATGCCCGTCTTGAGATTTCCATAAGTACGCTTGGTAGTTACAGCATTGGCCGTCCATTTTTGCGCTCGGTTTTGGTACTCGGGCAAATTCATGTAACCGATCATTCCACCTCGACACATATAGGTAATTGGCAAAGCACCTTCGGGTGCCTTCCTTGGATTGGGGAGCCGAATTATTTTTGGAGGTGGCCCTTTGCGAACGGGAATGGCTTCGAGTTGAGCGAGCAGTTTTTGCAAACGGTCTTGTTTGGCGTTGAGCGATTTTTCGAGTTCGTCTTCTTTCTTTTTCTGTTCCGCAATTTTCTTTCGCGCGTCGGCGATCTTCTTTTCGATTTCCTTGGCGTCTTTATCGCGAGAAAACGTCAGAGATTTCAGGTCCGCTTGCAAGTCGATAATGAGTCTCTCGAGCCGAGCGATCTCGCGGGCGGAAAGTTTGGAATCGATATCGGTGAGTTGAGCCAATTCTCTTGCCATTTCGGCGGCTTTGGCAGCAGCTGCTCGGGCAGCTTCTTCCGCTGCCTTGAGTTCTTCTGGGTCCACTTGCTCGGCAGCACTAATTCGTTGAACAGCCTCGCGCACGCCAGTCTGAGTTAACGCCAAAACGATAACTAAGATTCCGACGACGTTGGTCATCGTATCGAGCAGCGAGTCGAGGCTCGCTCCCGCTTCTTTCCTGCCATGACGTGCCATTGTTATTCCGTGTGTGGAAATCCAAACATGTTATTTAAAGACGCTCAGGTCCAACTGCCCTTTGCCAACAATTGGAAGTTTGCCATTTCGAGCGTAATTGTTCAACGCGACTCTACGAGCGAGATTGTAAGTGCCAACTGCATCGTCGCGAATCAAGAAAATGATGGTCTCACCTTTTGCATCAGCAATTCTCTTGAGGATCTTGAGGTACTCCGCATTTGTTGCCAAATCAGCACGGCGAACTCGCACTGGCTTGGGACCGGAAAACAAGACGAGTCCGGCGGTTGTGCATTCGATGAATGTTGGTTTCAGCTTCGCGCCGGAACCACTTGGGCGAACTTGCACCACAGCTTCTTTCGGCGGAATTTTCTTTTTCGAAATTTCCGACTCGGCTTCCTTGATCTCGGTCGTCGTGTCGGCAATTTCTTTCAGCAACTGTTCGAGTTTCAATTTGTGCTTGTCTTCATCGACAATTGGAATCTTCGGTGCTGGTTTTGGTATCGCGTTCTCTTGAATCGCGTTGTCGACGGCCAACTTAAGCTTCCTGACTTCGTTTTGCTTATCGATATTCTCTTTTTGAGAATCGCTGCTGGAATCGCGAGCTTCGTCGATTTTGTTTTCGAGTTCCGCGATCTTCTTCAATTCCGCTTGGCGCTCACTTTCCGCGGCTTCCACCGCTTCTACACTCGCCATTTCAGGCGTATCCATTTGAGCGACCGCTAGCGCCGAGATGATCAACGTCAAAACGCCAATTACACAGGCGAGAATACTGAGGAAAGGGAAAAGCGAAACGGCCGCTCCCTTCTCTTTTCTCCTTCGTCCCATGATGTGCGTCCTTCTTTTGTTGTGCTGGTGCGGTGTTTACTGCGAATGGTGTTTACTGCGAATGGTGTTTACTGCGAATGGTGTTTACTGCGAATGGTGTTTACTGCGAATGGTGTTTACTGCGAATGGTGTTGCCACTTCGGCGACTGGCCTTTACGCGGAATTGCTGCTTACCAAAACCAACCGCGTTTTCGTTCCGCTTGCTCGATTTGTTCCACTTGTATGACAACGTTTTTCTCGCCTAGTTTTTCCAGGACCTCGTTTAACGACCTCAGTCCGCGATCCATGCTGGCGAAGTAGTTTTCCAACGATTCGGCAGATTGACTCATCGAACCGGACATGTCGCTGTGAACGTTTTCAGTTTGAGTCTTCATTCCGAGAAGGGCTTGCTGGAAGTTTTGTGACATTGTCTCTAGCTGTTGAAGCTCTTCCATTTTTTGTTCGTGCTGCGTTTTCAATTGGTCATTGATTTCCAACCAGCCTTCCGAGACTTGCCCAGTCAGCTTGGAACCGATCGACTCGAGCTTTCGAGTCCACACGGCCATTTCGGAATGGTGTTTTGCCATGGCGGCATCAATCGCTCTTTCGACCTCTGAATCACTTGTAAATTGGCTTCGAGCAGCACCGCCTTCTAAGCCGTCGTCCAATCGCTTCAACAAGTTTTCATTGCAATACTCGTCGACCAATGTGAGCAAGTCCTCTTCCGCTTTTTGCATCGAACTCATTGGGAACATTACAAAGATGCTCATCACCAAAGCAATCAATGTCGTATCAAATGCAGTAGCCAGTCCAGTGGTAACGCTGCCCAAAGAGTCTCGTAGGGCACTGACATCTGCCGCATCACCGAGTCCGTTAGAGAATGCGCCGACGGCTTGGCTGATGCCGATTACCGTTCCAATGAATCCCATGATGGGAATCGCCCAGACAAAGAAACGCAATAATGTGTAACTCGACTCGACCGAATTCGCGTCGATATCAGATTGCGAACTAAGAATGTTAGAGACTTCCGAGGCACTCTTCCGTACGCGAAAGTGCTCCAAGCCAACGAGCACTCGATTTAATAGAAAACTGAATCTCGAATCGATCGGTAAATCGCGAACGTGACTATTGAATCGGTCGACGGTCCGAAGCGAAATTCGATTCTCAATACTCGTTGGTAGTAAATCGAATAGCAGCGATGTTTTTTGTTCGGCGAGTTTACGCGACTTTAAAAAGAGAATTGAAAGCGCCCATGACAACATGAAACAAAGAGCCATCTGCACCCACGGGAACATTCCACCGGGCCAGAACAAAAGCCCAATATCAACGACGCCTGGGATGTTACTAACGCTAAAACCAAACAAGACCAAGAGCATCACAGCACCGGCGCCGAACCCGATAATTCCACTGCCGACGAGCCCAACATCCGTTCCGCTTTCTCGAGAATGTGCCGCCCTTTTTTTTCTCGAAGAAGATGGTTTTTTGACGGGCGTCCGTTGACCACCACTTTTGATGTTCTTTATACCCGCCAGTTCCGATGGAACTTCGGAACTGGATTCCGTTTGCGGTTCGGGAACGACAAACGTAGCTTTGCAATAGGGACACGCGGCTTTGCGACCTGATAACTCTTCGCGTACACGAAGTGTCTTCTTGCAACTAGAACACGGAAGGTTGAAATACATGAGGTTTAGACTAAGTCCAGTGAGAGTTGATCAGCGGAATAAAACATGCCTTGCGGACTGCAGGCCACAGTAGAGAATTAGAGGGCGGTTCCGACATACCTAGATTCGAGCCAATCCCCCATTCTATTTCCAGAGGGCTATTTTTCCAACAAACCGACACGTTATTTCTCTCTCGCTGTAATCGATGTCGAGTTCATGTTCGGAATTCCTACCATCTAACAAATGCGCTGCCTCACTTTTCACAACAAGAATGATTTTTTGAGCGGCTCGATGAAAACGGCAGGCGACTCTTAACGAGATTAGTGTGGCGCACATGCGCCGGTTACTCAAGCCTCTAGAGGTAGAACTAGCTTCGACTTGGAGAGAATAATTCACCGTTCTTAAACGGGACAAACGGGGGAAAACCCCACGACCGATACAATTGCTAGTCAGATAGTGGCTTTAGTCGGGGAGTTGAAGAAATCCCCCCAAAGAGATGGTGTACGTGTAATTTATCCACTAGACTACAAACTTACTGGCCAGGCCTTTCCTGTTCCGGGTGTGGTCAGTCGCCCGCGTCGATGATCTGCCCTAATTGACGCGGGCCCCTTTTTTTCTTGCCTATCTTTGGCCAGTCGAACAGCTCTCTTTTCTGTTCCCTTTCACCTCATTGCTGCCACGCTATCGAGGTACCTGTTCTTTGAGAAAGACGTGTCAACCGAATTGGTTGGTCTTTCGTTTCGCCAACGATCATTCGTTTACGGGCCCCTACTATTTAGTAGTCGAAAACGATTGCAGAAAGCGGACATGAAAAACGCGATTTCCCCGGCTTTCGTGGAAAACGTCTCTGAATCCGCAATGAGCCGTGCGGCAGGCGACTTTTGCTAGCACGGTATTCTTCCTTGCTAATTCTTCGTTGCTATCACAAGCAACGGGCTATCACAAACACAGGTACCTTTGTGACTGCTCTGGCTTTTCAATTCGCGATTTGATACTTTCCCCGCCCGCTCGACCCATAAAAACGTTTCTTGTAGATGCCACTAGGGCCGCGCGTGGTGTTTCTCATCCAATACATTGTTGAGAATCGGAGATACAAAGAATGAAGAAGACTTCCATTTCATTGTTGCTGTTCGTTTTAACGGTTTCTGTTGGCGCGATCGTACCGAGTCGCTCTCAAGCAGGATCCCCATTCAGTCTTCTTCTGCCTTTTAAGAGCGTCGATGCCGACCCTCAAAAATCATATGTACTGTCTCCAAAAGACGGTCCTTGGATGATTTTGGCGACGTCTTTCAGCGGCGCCGATGCGCAAACGCGAGCAGATCAGCTCGTGTTGGAATTACGTAAACAATACAAAATGAAAGCGTTTACTCATCGCCAATCCTACGACTTTACGCAGAAGTTGGAAGGTAAGGGAATGAACAAATATGGTCGAGCCAAGACGATGAAGCACAAGCAATCAGTGAAGTTCAACGAAGTAGCCGTTCTGGTTGGAGATTTTGACTCGATAGAGAATTCATCGCTTCAAAGTGCATTGAAGAAGCTGAAATACATGTTGCCAGAAACATTCAGCAAACCGAAGGTCAACGGTGACGTGGGTTTTGGCCAGTTGCGACAGATCCGCGAATTGCATCGAGCCGTGAGTAGTACACTTCGAGGCGAGCAAAAGAAGGGCCCAATGGGCAGTGCTTTTGCAACTCGAAATCCACTTATTCCCAAAGAGTTTTTTGCTCCGTCTGGACTCGATCAATTTGTCATCGACATGAACAAAAATGTGACTCATAGTCTCCTAAAAAACCAAGGGAAATTTACTGTCCGAGTGGCGACGTTCCGCGGCGAGACGACGTTGGGGAATACCAACACAAGTTTTGGCAGTAGAAACGGAGTGAGCAAACTAGAAATCGCTGCCGAAAAAGCTCATCGATTGACAGAGGCACTTCGAGAACAAGGTATTGACGCCTACGAATTTCACGATCGCCACGAGAGTATTGTAGCGGTGGGAAGTTTCGCTTCGGTGGGTGAGCCTCGAGCGGACGGTAAAATTGAAATCAACCCGACGGTTCATCGCGTCATGGAAGCCTTTGGCGCTTCGCGAAGAAATCTCTCGGGACTCACTGGATTACAACCTCGCCAACTGTCAGGGATATCCTTCGACGTTCAGCCATTTCCAGTTCTAGTGCCACGGAAGTCGATCGGAACAGATTACGCCAAAGGGAACTCGCAATTCCGCTAAGTCAAACGAGTTCAATTTGGAATTGCCAACGGACAGTCGCCGGCGCTGGTGCGATAGCTGCTCGAATCTGTAACCGTACGTAATTTATGGGTTTTTGATTCACGGTTTTTTGATTCAGAGGTTCTTCATTCAACAGCATCGCCATTTGAAGTTCGTCGCTGGCAGTGAATTTGATTTGAAGTTGCCGCTGCTCGTCGATTTTTAAAGCGACACTGGATTCGTCGATGTGCTTTGCTTCACCGAGTAATCGATAACTCGAACCAATAAACTCAGGTTGCTCGGTGTAACGGCAGGCGACATCGTAGTTAAGGCTTGGCGTGATTTGATCGGCATCGACGCTGATGGAGTAGTGACTTCGCCCCGACATTCCAACCGCCAAAGCGGCTCGTTTGTCGTTTGGCATTGGCTCGATGGAGAGTTGTTGAAGGGCGGGGCTTGGCGGCCAGAGGTTTTCGTCGTCGCCTTCCACTGACTGCATCAGCGGCACCCAGCTGTCATCTACAAAAGCCAGAACTCGATGCGCAAAACGATCCTTGATCCATTCGAATTCAACGCGGAGACCCGACTGCTGCGAATCTTCCTGCGGACCAGCTGGCAGGACATCTTGCGAGACATTCACGGTGTTTACTCCTTTCCTACGCGCCAGCGGAGGTAGGCGTCGAGGAATTCTTGAATATTTCCGTCGAGCACATTGTGAAAGTTTCCAATGGAGAATCCGGTTCGCGCGTCTTTGACCCGTTGATCGGGGTGGAGAAAGTAGTTGCGGATTTGAGCGCCGAATCCAACTTTCGCGCGGCTCTTATATTTCTCTGCTTGTTCTACTTCACGTTCTGCTTCTAATTGTCGGACAATCGCCGCTCGCAGCATCTTATACGCTGTCGCCTTGTTCTTGTGTTGGCTGCGCTCATTTTGACATTGGACAACAGTGTTAGTGGGCTTGTGAATTAGCCGCACGGCACTATCGGTTTTGTTGACGTGTTGTCCGCCAGCACCACTGGCTCGGTAGGTCTGCGTTTCGACATCGGATTCGTCGATGTCCACTTCAATACTGTCGTCGATTTCGGGAGTGACATCGACGGCGGCAAAGCTTGTTTGGCGTTTGCCTTCCGAGTTGAACGGGCTGATACGAACGAGCCGATGGATCCCGTTTTCACCTTTGAGATAACCAAATGCCATCGGGCCACGGATTGCGATCGTCGCGCTATTGATTCCCGCTTCTTCGTTGTCGTTGCGGTCGAGTAGATGAACGGTGTAGTCGTATTTCGCCGCCCATTGCGTATACATCCGCAACAGCATTTCCGCCCAGTCATTGGCATCGGTCCCGCCATCCCGAGCGTGAATGCTAAGCATTGCGCCCGAAGCGTCGAAGCGGCCACTGAGAAGCGCTTTGAGCTCTAAATCTTCTAGGAGAGTTTCGAGTTCAGAGATTTCGTTGCGAACATCGGCCAGCAGCGACTCATCTTCGTCCGCCATTTCGAGTAGATCGGACAGCTCCAGGCCGTTGCCGACCAAATTCTCGAGCGGTGAGAGAATGGACTTCAGAGTCTTGAGGTCGACGACCAGCGCTTGAGCCTTCTCCTGGTTGTCCCAGAATCCCGGCTGGCCCATTTTGTTTTCGATCTCTGTTCTTTGTTTCAGCTTGTCGTCAAAGTCAAAGACTGTCTCGTAGCTGTGCGACGCGATTCTGAATCGATTCGGCTCGGTTGAGCAGTTCGGAGTCCATTGCGATTTCTCCTTGGGGACGACAATTCGGCTAATCCGAAGGCGTACCAGAGTTTAGTAACGAGTGTGAGCAGAAGTTATTCGTATGAATATAGCTTCCACGCAGAATATAACTACCAGACGTACGTTATGCGCCCGAGACACCCACGCGACATTACCCACGCGATATTGGCCACGAGACATTGCCCTACAACTAGACACGAATGTGTGATTTATGGTTCGCGAGGCCGCCATCAATTGAACAATCGGCTGAGTGGACTTGCGACTCGACTGCCTGATTGACTTGCCCATGTTGGGGCTCACCGATAGACTGAGATGTTCGAGTTCTAGTTTTTGGAAAATATGTCCTATATAAGAGGGACGAGGCGAGATGGCACGAGTTGTTTTAGCAATGTCTGGCGGTGTCGACAGTAGTGTCGCTGCGCACTTGCTATTGCAGCAGGGCCACGAGGTAATCGGTGCCTTCATGCGTCACGGCGAAGAGGCCGTTGAAGCTTGCAAGGTGGGCGACGGACCGTCGCCGATATTGCCGATCTATAAACAACGACCCGACCACAAACAAGGTTGTTGCGGTGCGTCGGATGCCGCAGATGCTCGGCGAATCGCCGACATGCTGGACATCCCCTTTTACGCACTGAATCTCAAAGCTGAATTCCGCAAAATCATCGACTACTTCGTCGACGAATACACAGTCGGTCGCACTCCGAACCCATGTGTGATGTGCAACAACTGGTTGAAGTTTGGAAAGTTGTTCGATTACGCCGATAGCGTCGGCGCCGAATTTGTCGCCACCGGCCACTACGCTCAATTGATCGCGGGCCCCGACGGAAATCCTGAATTGCTTCGCGGTATCGATGACGACAAGGATCAATCCTACGTTCTGTTTGGAATCAAGCGAGAGCTATTGCCGAGAATGCTGTTGCCAGTCGGTGGATTCCGCAAACCCGAAATTCGATCGATGGCTGCAGATTTAAGTTTGCGCGTCGCCGACAAGAAGGATAGTCAAGAGATCTGTTTTGTGACTTCGGGCAAGCACGATGAATTCGTCCGGCAGCGGCGGGGCGACATCGACATGTCCGGTGAAATTATTACGACAAAAGGCGAGGTCGTTGGAACTCACCCTGGCATCGAGCGATTCACGATCGGACAACGCAAGGGTTTGGGAGTCGCAATGGGCGAGCCGTACTTCGTGGTCAAAATCGATCCCGAATCGCGGCAAGTGGTAATCGGCAAAATTGACGAGCTAGGCCGCAAAGAGCTGACCGCGAATCGCTCCAACTGGATAACCGATCCGCCGCGGGAGCCATTTCGAGCACTCGTGCAAATTCGATACAACAGTCCCGCTTCCGAAGCTACCGTCGAAGTGCTCGATGAAGATCGACTGAAAGTAGATTTCGATGAACCGCGAAACGGCGTCGCTCCCGGACAAGCGGTCGTCTGCTACGACGGCGAGCAAGTGTTGGGCGGCGGCTGGATCGAATAACTTAAACGACCGCCAACGACGCATTCATAGTCGACGTATTCAAAATCTCTTACTCAGCATCGTCGTTGCTGCCTCGGTCGGCGTACTTTGGCGCGTGTGATTCTGCAGGACCGGGAAACTCCACTGGGCCCGGTCTGTTCTTCTCGTTTAGCGCCTCGCCAACGATGGCCCGGGCATGTTGCTGACCCGCCAGAATCGGATCGGGAATGTCCGCGTTTCCGTTGGACGGGTGCTGCTCCTGGAACATATGCAAAGTCTGCGTTGGGAAGGCAAATTCAACGCCAACCGTTTCGGCCAATCGCATGATGTCCAAGTACAAGCGATGTTTCTCGCGCAACTCGATCGACCAGTCGCCACATTCCACAAAGCAATACAGCATCACTTCGAGCGCGCTGTCGCCAAATCCGTTGAGATAGACGTGGTAATAATCTTTTCGTGTGTAGGGATGGCGGCGAATGACCTCGCGAACTCCTTCACAGAACGCCTCGATTTGCTGGGGCGTCGAGTCGTACCCTAGTCCTAGGGTCGCCGTGATTCGGCGGTATTGTCGTTTGCCCATGTTGTCGACGACCGCAGTTGTCAATCGACTGTTGGGCAGCGTAATCAGTGAATTGTAAAACGTGCGAATCCGTGTACTGCGGAAGCCGACGGCTTCGACGGTCCCTTCCACTCCATCGGTCTTGATCCAGTCGCCCACCTCAAATGGGTGATCGATCAATACGGTCGCCGTACCGAACAGGTTACTTACCGCGTCTTTCGAGGCGAGTGCCAAGGCCATGGCAACGATACCCATCGCGCCGAATAGACCCGTTAGAGGAAAACCAAACATTTGAGCAACAGTTAAGATGCACAAGCAGATAACGACGATCTTCAGCGTTCGGGAAACCAAGGGGACGAGCATGTCGTCGAATTTCGACGCCGTCTGACTAGCCCTTCGTTGCCAGTACGTCGCGCCGAGATTGATGAAACCGAACAATGTCCATATCGCGGCGACAATTAAAATTGAACCCAACAGGACAATGGAGACGAAAATCAAAATCGTCGTCCAATTTGGGCCGAGGAAAAGCGAGAGTTCACTACGTGTGTCTAACAGCACATAGTTGACTCCAAAGTACCACACGACAGACTGCACGCAGAATCCCGCTGGCCGCCAAACATGATTGTAAGAACGAGCATCCGCGTCTCCGTGACGAACTCGAAACCATATTCGAGTGATAGCGCCCAGCATGGCACAAAGTAACCAGTGGGCGAGGATCCCAGTCGCTAGGATGGCGAGGCATGCGATCCAAGGATTGCGGAGGTACTGATTTTGAAAGAACAGATCTTGCACGTTACGAGCGATTGATTGTTCTGATTTGTTCTCTTCCGTTAACCGGACGGTTTCTTTGTCGTTCCATTTTTTCCAAAGCTCGGGAATCGCTTGCACTGTTTCCGCACTGAATCGCCACAAGTTGTCTGGACCGCGCGAGAGTTTGATCGCCGCTAGGTCTTCATGTATGTCCTCGGTCTCGCCCTCGACAACGTCGGCCAACGCGAAAACGTCGATGTCGTCTGGCATCTCGGTTGGCAAGGCCGTGTAGTCAACGCGAAACATTTTGTCGAGCACACCGTTTTTTAATTGGCGCGCGTAGCTTTTCGCGGTTTGAACCTTAATCACGTCGATGGGCCCGAGCTGGCTGGCGTCGAGACATTGTGCAGCGAGGTCGAGGTTGTCGTCGTTGACTGCAGTGATAAACGTCTTCATCGTGGCGGCGGGGCTGCCGAGCTGTATTGCAAGTTCGGGATCGACCGCTGGCGGCTCGGCGGGCGTCGTATTTGTTACCGATTCTTGTCCCGACGCGCTCAGCAGCGGCGCGAAATCCGTTGGTGCAACGTGCAGCAAAACAAGCGGAACGAATGCGAGTAGCAGCCAGCCGACAGACGGCCGGGCGAATCGCCGAGCGTTACGGAGAGGGCTGTAAAGTGAATCGTATGAAAAGTAGCGGGCCGCCATGGCAGCTCCTCCTTGAATCTTGCCGTCGTTAACCAACCGGTAAGTGTGTCAAATATGGCTAAATTTGGAAAGAGAGATAGGGTAAGACGGGAATGTGGCCGCCGAATTTGGAAAATCCCAAAACTGGGGCCGTTTTCCGTATCCCTTTATTTCTTGTTCGATCAGCTCTCGCTATATTGGTGAACTGCCCATTGCTGATTTGGGTTTCACGGCTACATCAATTGAACAGGGTTTTTGAATGTCTGATGCCAATAGCGAAGCGCCTTTGCGAATGATGATTCTGGGTGCTCATCCGGACGACGCGGAGTTTCATGCTGGTGGACTCGCCTGTCGATATGCGGAACTCGGCCACGTGGTGAGGATGATTTCGGTGACAGATGGTGGCGCCGGTCATCATTTCCGAAAACCCGCAGAACTGGTGGCAACGCGCCGAGCCGAAGCGGCTGCTTCTGGCAATGTCATCCAATCGACCTATGAGACCTGGGACTTCCCCGATGGTCGCCTCCTTCCCAGCCTCGACTTGCGAGAGAAGATTATTCGCGAGATCCGCGATTTTTCACCCGACCTCGTTTTGACTCATCGAGTGAACGATTATCATCCCGATCACCGAGCGGTTGGCCAAGTTGTCCAAGATGCTTCGTATATGGTGACCGTTCCGTTGGTCGTTCCCGACGTTCCGATCGTCGAGCGGGAGCCCGTCGTGGCCTACATGCCCGACCTGTTCACCAAGCCGTGTCCGTTAGTCCCCGATGTTGTTTACGACGTTACTCGTCACGTTCCCACCGTCGCCAAGATGTTGGCTTGCCATCGATCCCAAGTCTTCGAGTTCCTGCCGTTTAATCAAGGCATCGCCGATCAAGTTCCAGAAGACGAAGCGGGCAAGCAGGAGTGGATTAAGGAGTGGTACTGCGATTGGATACGTCCCCGTGCCGACCGATTTCGCGAACAGCTAATCGCCGCCTACGGGGATAGAGCAAACGAAATAGAATACGTCGAAGCCTACGAGGTCAGCGAGTACGCGGGCTCCACGGATGCCGAGGGACTGAAGAGATTGTTCCCCGTCGAAGAGTAGGAAAGGATTTCTTTACGCCGAAGGCGTTACGGCTAGTAGCCTGGGGTCAGTTCGACGAGCTCCAGCGAGGAAGAACGCCACCCTAGGTGTTGAGTCCAAGTGCACAAAGGGGGAGCCAACACGCTCGGTTTTACAACGCGGTTTCCGAGCCCTCAAGCGCTGCCAACGGTCAGCGACTTCTTGTCCAGCTCGATTATTGATACCGATGCTCGAACTCCGCATATTCGTCAATCTGCCAGCCGAGATCTTTCCAGCCATCTTCGGGAGTCAACATGAGATAGCGAAGTCGATAAACCAATGGGCTCTTTAGGCTTTGGAGGGAAGTACCAGTGACGTTTTCGGCGATGGTCTTGTCGAACAGATCAGCCATGAATGTGCCGCATGCTTGGTAATTCAGTGCTGCGTTTCAACTTCTTTCCGGTCTTGCCGCAACCGTCCATCTTGAAGTAGACGCCAATCGCAAGTTTGCCTCGCTGTTCCAAGGTTGGGTAAAGTCGTATTTTTCGAACAGTTCGTTTTCTTCGAGGTAGGGAAGGATGAGGACTCGCCAACTGTGCATCGGTTTGCCGTTTGCATCGGCAATATAAGCAGGCGGGTAATGACCTTTTACATCATGATAATTGGCGACCGCCAATATAAGCTGCTTTAGGTTTCACAAGTCTTCCGACCGACTCGCGGCGGTTCGCGCTTCGATAATCGCCGACACGAGCCAACCGCCGAGCGGCAATGCAAGCAACGAAACAAAAACGCATCCCCATCTGCGGCGTGTTATTCCCATTTGTCGACTCACCTAGTGAAACGGATTTTTGAAAAAGGTAACCCGACGCGTAAGCGAGGGACTAGATATTATGCCTCTTCGGAGTGATCGTCCGCTAGTTTATCTAGAAAATCTACGGTTTCGCTGTCGTCGTTATCTTTACCAGTCAATTGACTCTTGAAAGTCTCCGCTTCTTTTTCGTCGGTGAATGATTTGATGTTTTCGTAAATGCGCGGTTCTGCTCGGAAACATCGTTTGCAATCGTGGCAGGCGTACCAACGTTGGACGAGCCGCATGAAGTTGTATTGCTTCATGCTGCAGTGGCCCCCGTCTGCATCCTTGGATATCACGTAGATGTGCCCATCCAGACCCTGGAAAGATGTAGTAAAACGGCCGCGAATTTCATGACCGTATCCATCGAAGAGACCAACCAGCTCGTCTTTCGGCATGGGAGTATCGACAACTGAAGTAATCTGACCACATCTACCGCACGGAATTTTGTGCTTGCGATTCTGCTGAGAATAAACAAACCAAGCGAAACATCCGATAGCCATCACGAACATGATGCCTCCCAGGCCAGTGCCTATCGGTTGCCCACCGTAGTTGATGGCGACGAAACCCAGAGCAATGAGTACCGGAACGCTCCAGCACCCGAGATGGGATTTCGAGCTGTATTTGAAGCCCAGCTTATCCGCATAACTGTAGCCGAGAAGTACTTCGGGAATCGCAGGGTGTTTAGACATGATTGTTATTCGGTCCAGTGGATCAAAATCTTAGTGGAATCCTTTCCGGATTCAACAAATTCCTCGTTCGTCAGTATTCTTGTCACTGGGTCGCCAATACGGCTCGGTGTTTCGGTATTGTTCGGGAAGTTGATTTTTCGCGTCCGCAACTGAATCGTAAACCGCGTCCTGTGTGGTATTCCAGTTTCGATTACAAGCGAATCGGTAGAATTGGATGTCGTCGTATGTCGCGATTGCCAATCCGAAGATTTGCGGTGGGTCGGCGCCAGCCACTTCACCGAAGGGCTGTAGGCCGGACCATGCCCATTCAATGACTCGCGCGCCGTCGATTTCATCTGGTGGGTGCATTTGTATTGTTATCCGCCGCTTTGAATTGGGTAGCCAGTATCACGCACCGCATCACGAGTTTCGTGAATTGGCGACGAAGGATTTAGAGCCAACATTTGCTTGTCGGAAAATGGTTGGCCGTCGAAAACGGATCGAACGATGTCTTTATCGACTTCCGTTTCGTAGTTTTCGGCTAACCATTCTGTAAAGTCAGTGTGTGTGAAGGTAATTGGAAGCAGCAAGTCTGCCGAACCGTCTTTGTATTCGCCCGGTGGAAAATCGACAACGCCAGTAGACCATGCAGAGTCAGAAGCGAGACGCCAAATGGCAAACGTTGTCGCCCGTGGATCGAAAGCAGGTTCCCTGATCGAGCTGTCGAATTCAGCAGGAACGCTGTCCAAAACGCCGGGCCAAATGCTGTGGTCGGACTTCTTGTAGGGTGTCATCTCAGATTCGTGAGCGAATCCCTTGATGAAGCAACCGCTAGGTGTGAAGTGTAGGTAAAGTTCGTCGCCACATCCATTGATGTTTATCGCGACTTGTTGGTTTTTGCGCCAGCGCGGGTTAAATACAAACTGCCCTTCTCCAAGGTCGACGGAGAAAACTGCGGTTAACGCGGCCAGCTTTTGCATATGCTGTCGGAGCGATTCGATGTCCGGCATCGTCGATAGATCGGAAGTTGACAGCAACTTGAGAAGCTCCGGATTCTTCTACTCAATTGTTTTCTGCCAGCTGGGTTCTCGCTCCCTTGCTGGACTTGCTCAACGTCATTACTAGTGCCAACGTTCGGGTTTGATTATCGGTCGACGTGACAGTGACGTTCATTTTAGATTTTACAACGCCGAACGGGGCTGTATTGTGCAGGCGAGTTTCGAAAACAACTTTGTTGTCGCGCAAGCCTTCCTTGAATTCGGTGAAGCCGGTAACACCTTTACAATTCAAATTGCCAAACTTTGATTCGACCACTATTGGCTCCAGCGGCTTCGCCTCCTTGAGTGGCCCCGATAGAAATCCAGGCAACGGCCCTTTGTTGGAATCATCAATTTTGACAACGTCGCCTCCTTCTCGCATGCGAACCCAACTGCGGAGCATTTTGTCATACGGCGCACCGCCATACTGCAGCTCTTTTTCCGGAGTTAGTACTTTGGCAACGATAGTGGAAACTCCGTCTCCTCGTTTCAGTGTCATTTTGATTTCAATCCAACGGCACTTGACGCCATTCTCAATGGACGATCCTACAGACGAAAGTTGTAAAGTCCCCGTCATCTCGTGCACCGTTTCTCCTCGAGTCGACGTCGCACTGAGTTCGTAGTGGGCCGATGTTCCGTCCGCGGGAAGTTGATAGATCAACCCATCCGCCCAAGCCAGCGAAGAGGAAAGAACGAAAATGAGTAGCGTTACAGATAGGAATTGTGGTCGCATGACGAAAGTCCTCTTGGAAAATTGGTGCGAAGCGGCTCCGAAAAGACGCGAATCACAACCACGAATTTCGCTTATACAAGTTTTGTCTTACACGAGTTTTGTTTTGCCGGGAACATGATTACCAGTAGCGTGCTATGAGTCATATCGTGTTTCGTTCTGAATTCGCTGCATCAGAATGGCGAGCTGATGAAGCAGTGGTCGACATCGCTATCGATTGAGTCGTTCGTCCCTCGTTTCGGGATTCTCTCGGCAGTGTAGGATTGCAACGACATCAACAATGGAAGAGTCCACTAAGTAATAGATCCCGTATGGGAACCGAGTGGTCAATTTTCTGTGGCAACCGTTGATCTTTCTATGAACACCAGCCTGCAGTTCTAAGACTGCAAGATCAGCAAACACCGATTCGACAAACTCATTCCCAAGACCCTCCCGCTGGATTTCGTAGAAAGATGCCGCATCGAATATGTCATTACGTGCCTCAGTCCTTAGTTCGACGCGCATTCAGCCTGTCCTTGATTTCAGCTTTTGACTCGTCCAGGGACAGCGGCGAATCGGAAGGATTGCGCAGGCGCTCCTCAATAATGCCTTGATGCCAATCCGGTGAGTCTAGCGAGTCGGGTTGAGCCGACAGTTTCCGCCAGATTATCTCCATCGCATCAAGCATCTCACCGCGATTCATTCCAGAAATCAACGATTCAACATTCATAGCAAATTTTCCTCCACAACCATTATAGAAACGCGAAGCTCTCAAGTCGAACCCAGCAAAACACGGGAGAAACAGACGCGAATCGTTATCCGGCACTTCAATCTCTAATTCAGCAGCGGATTCTTGAAAATTGCGTGGACTTAAAGCGGTGGCACGAATCGTCTCGCATTTCACTTACACGAGTTTTGTTTTGCCGGGAACTGCGACTTCTGGCATTTCGATCGGACCCCATTCGTATTTGGGAGGAGTTAGATCTTCTTTTGAATTGAGCGCCTGTTCCCACGTTACAAGTTCACCTGTGTAAGTTGCCATCCGGCCCATGATTGCCAGTAGCGTGCTGTGAGTCATATAGACGCCGTTGTTGATCGGTTTGTTATCGCGAATCGATTTGAAAAGTTGGTTGTGCTCTTCTTGATAGAAGTTGTTGATTTCGCCATCGAAAGTCCAGTTGTTCTGGCCTTCGATCGTCAAGCCATTCTTCCGTTCGCTGTAGACAGCTCTACCTTTCGAGCCGACAACTTGAGCACTCATGTCGTTCTTGCAGCCGCGAATTTGCCGGGTACTGCTAAATAGCTTTGCACCATTTTCGAATTCGTAGGTGACGCTGTGATGGTCGAAGATATTGCCGTGCTCGATTCCCGTGCGGACTTGGCGACCGCCCATGCCAATCGCTTTGACGGGATACTGGTTGTTCATCGCCCACGCACACGTGTCGAGGAAGTGAACGTGTTGTTCGACGTTGAAATCTCCCGACAGCCAAGTGAAGTAGTACCAGTTTCGCATCTGCCAATGCATATCAGTCCAATCGTCTTGCCGATTGCGAACCCAGATTCCTCCGCGGTAGTCGTTGGCTTGTAGTGTGTGAATTTCACCGATTTCGCCATCGTGGATGCGGCGAGTTAATTCTTGAAAGCCATTGTTGTAGCGCAGGCACAGTCCCGAAACAAGGGAGAGGTTTCTCTTCTTTGCTTCTTCGCAGATCTTGAGAACTCGGCGAATGCCCGGCCCGTCTACCGCGACAGGCTTTTCGGCGAATACGTGCTTGTTGGCATTGACGGCAGCTTCTAGATGCAGAGGGCGAAAGTGTGGCGGCGTCGTCAGCAGCACCACGTCGCTGGCTTCGATAACGTTCTTGTAGGCGTCGAATCCAACGAACTGCCGCTCTTTGGGTACGTCGACTTTGCCTGCTACTTTTTCGTT
>Ga0115002_10000842_pt1 | contig 43358 bp, 43 predicted proteins | sample ArcticOcean_MG_C_8_FD_89576 | JGI IMG/M metagenome (GOLD analysis project Ga0115002, IMG submission 89576) | Marine microbial communities from western Arctic Ocean - ArcticOcean_MG_CB11_86 | ecosystem: Environmental > Aquatic > Marine > Oceanic | place: Arctic Ocean: Canada Basin | collected... | reverse complement strand
TCCGTGTGCCAAGGGCACTACGCCAATCATGGTAATGAGAAAGAAAAATGGCTGTATCAAAAAATAAACAGGCATTAAAACACCTTCACTTAGGCGCTAAAAATAATCAAAAACAGAGCGGTGGTAACGATTTTTACTTCCATAATTGATGAGGAAGAAGCCCTAGAGATCCCAAAGCATACTGAGATAAAAACCCGCAATTAGTGCAAGCCGTCACGATGGAGGGAACACTTGCACCACCGACAACAAAGCCCGATACGCTATCCTGAATCGTCTGGTTAAAATAGCCATCAATTAGCGTAAAAGCATCATTTCCACATCTGGGACAGGGCTTATCTACACCCCTCTCAATAAGCTTCTGAATTATTTCGTCTTTCTCGAGTTTATTCATAACCCTCTCATTACCTGGGTTTTTAAGAATTTCTTGTTGCGATTCGAAACACGTCATTGAGGCTCTGTCACTCCTAATGTGAAGGAAAAATTGGCATAAACTAGCTTGCTAAGGGCTGAAAAACATACCAACGACCACAATACGCGCCTTCAAGCACTCATCAAAGGATTCAATCTGAGTGATATCATAGAGGAATGAAGAAAAAACTAGCATTAGTATTTTTAGCCTGCTGGATTGCTATACCTGCTATTGGACATCACAGCTCCAAAATATTTGACTCGGAAACTGTGCTAGCTATCCCAGGCACAGTAACCCGATTTAACTGGGCTAACCCCCACACATATATCTATATGGAAACTGTAAATGAAGCTGGGGAAACTGTGGAATGGGAAATTGAAACAGACGCAGTCCCAATTCTAGCCCGTAGCGGTTGGAACCGTGAATCAATCCAACCTGGCGATCAAGTTCTAGTCCGTGCGATGCCCGACCGAAATCGACAAAGAAACCATGCTCTGCTTCTGACTCTTGAGAAAGGGAACGGCTCTATACTATCAGCAAGATCCTATTTCCTTAGGCAGTCGAATGATACTGAATCGTTAGCTCAGGCAGCTGATTTTTCAGGGACTTGGGAACTTAATCGTGACGACTATGATATTTATTACGCCGACTGGGGTAAGGTTGCCATCACTGAAAAGGGTGCCGCTGCAATCGCAGAGTTCGACGTGAGAATGGATAGTCCGGCAGCCCAATGTATCGCGGCACCACTTCCATCAATTCTGGTTGCTCCCTATCTCAATGAGATAGAAATCCATGATGACACTATCGTTATTCGCAATGAGCGATTTAATGCGGAACGAACTGTCTATCTAGATGGTCGTGGACATCCTGCAAATGGCGAACGCACAAACCAAGGGCATGCCATTGGTCGATGGGAGGGAGATACGCTAGTCGTTGATACTAGCCTTTTTGCAGATCATAGGGCTCCCATATCAGGGCAACAGGGCAATGGGGGGGTGCCATCAGGCGCAGCTAAACATGTAGTTGAACGCTATTCCTTGAGTGAAGACGGCACTCGACTCCTCATTGATTTTATAGTGGAGGATCCCGAGTACTTGGCTGAACCATTTAGGGGTCATGTAGAATGGTATTATGCACCACACTTTGAGGTAATGGGCTTCGACTGCAATCTAGAAAATTCAAGTCGCTACACACTTCAGTAGGACCTTAAAATAATGCGTATTTACGGAAGCATTTACAGTCTGACTTTAATAGCAAGCTTCTTTGCAACCCCTATTTTGGGGCATCATGGTTTTGCTTCAATCTTTGATATGGACTCGGTGTTAACTTTCCAGGGCAGAGTCAGCCGCTATGACTGGCGGAATCCGCATGTTTACATTTATGTCGAAACGAACGCTACAGGTGAACCTGTAGAGTGGCAACTTGAAGGAGACCCTACACCTATAATGATGAGAAGCGGCTGGACCCCTACTATTCTATCGCCAGGAGACTTGGTTACAATTAGGGCTCACCCTGATAGAAACAGTCAAAGAAATCACGGTCTACTAACGTCTCTAACAACAGATAATGGGGTTTTCTTAACACCAAGGTCCGGTTCTCGTGCGTCAAATATCCGTGCATCAGGCCTCGCAGGTGTTTGGGATGGACTACCAGGGTTTAACACCCGCACCTTCGTGTATGGCACTCTCACGAATGAGGGTGCAGCTGCCCAGGCTGCATACACCGAAGCTGACAATCCTACCTCGAACTGCATCCCCTTTCCTGTGCCAACAATTGTGGCAGCGCCCTATTTGAATAAGATAGAAATATTGGATGACCGCATCATAGTGAAAACCGAGGTTTTTCAAGTGGAGCGTACATTTTATACAGATGGACGAGAACATCCTGACGATGGTGAAAGAACAAACCAGGGGCATTCAATTGCACGATGGGAAGAGGACGTGTTGGTTGTAGATACAACCCTCTATTCCGACAATCGCGCTGGAAACCGCAGCGGAATTCCCTCAGGTTCTCAAAAACACACCGTGGAGCGATACCATCTAAGTGATGATGGCACGCAACTACTTATCGACTACGTTATTGAAGACCCTGAATACATGGTAAATCCCATGACCGGAAGCATGAGTTGGAGCTACGCACCCGACCGTGAGCCAATGCCATTCGAGTGCAACCCAGAAAACGCTAGATTGTATAAACTACAGTAAACCTGTTATTGCATTACTACCTGCGAACTCTATAGAAACCCAGAATATATGGGTTACGGAGACACCCGAATGATCGCCGTAATTTTCGAAGTAGAAACGCGCAAAGGAAAACAAAAAAACTATCTTGAGTTTGCTAGAGAACTACGTCCCCTAGTGGATAAAATCGACGGTTTCATCTCAATTGAAAGATTTGAAAGCCTCACTAATCCTGGAAAAATGCTATCTCTCTCTTTCTGGCGCGATGAAAAGGCTATAGCTGAGTGGCGCAATATTTCCGAACACAGGCAAGCTCAAAAAGCGGGTCGCGACTCAATTTTTTCTGACTATCGCATACGGATTGCTGCCGTCACACGTGACTATGGAATGCGAAAAACAAACGAAACACCACCAGACAGCAAAAAGTTTCATGCATGAGCATTAATAAATACAACACACCTATGGCGCAAGCATAGGAATATCGCGAATAGATGGAGGCTCCAGACGCTCCTCTAAAAACGCATAGATATCGGCTAAATCTTGATCCGATAAAACTACATCAGTATAGGGTGGCATTCCACCGTTAGTATTTCGCACATACCAGCTAAACCTTGAGAATGAAATTGGATTTGGGCCAAGGCGCGGACCCTGAGCTCCCCCCTGTCCCTCATTAGCATGGCACTGGTAGCAACCTTTGCTACGAAAAACTTGTCCACCGATATCGGTTCGACCAACGAGGGACTGCTGCCGTACATCTAAAGTTACGAAAGCATAAATTTCCTGAAGCATCGCGTCCGATAGCGTGTCCACCGGATACATGGGCATACTTCCCGTCGGTTGCCGGACATAAGAAATAAACTCATCCGCAGAAAGCGCTCCAACAGCGACGCTGGGAGCAAGCACTGTGCCTTCGCCCTGGGCTCCATGGCAACTAGCGCAACCAAAACCCAAGAAGTGATCCTGCCCAGTATCGTCTTGGGCGAAAAGTTCGGAAACACTAAGACCGAAAACCAGTCCGACAGCAATTATTATATGTGTGCGCTTCATGATCACTCTCACCGTACTTGGGTAATAACATCCAAAAGAGCCGGCTCTCCGCGTTTTACTACGGCAATTGCTCGCTCAAGCGCAGGGCCAAGATCTGCTGGATTGTCAATTGGCCCCTCCGTATATACGCCTAATCCTCTGACCATTTGAGCGTAATCAATATTGGGATCTACCAGTTCATTACCTATGTTTGCTCGATCAACTCCTCGATTTCTGGCATTACACATCCGTTGCACATGCATCATTTCCATATGATATGCGCGATTATTGTTCATTACGCTCAAAAGCGGAATACGGTGATGCGCTGCAGTCCAAAGAACCCCCGGGGCGTACATAAGGTCCCCATCCGTTTGAATTGCGACCGAGAACCGGCCATGTCGGCGGTTAGCAAGCGCGGCACCTACTGACGCTGGAGCCCCATAACCAATACCACCACCTCCCGCATGACCGAGCCACTGATACGATTTATCAAAATCCCAAAGCCGCCTTGGCCAACCTCCACCATCACTGTAATAACTTGATACTAGGGACCAATCCTCATTCTTGATTTTTTCCCAGATCTCGGAACACAGGCGTGCCGTGCTAATTGGACTAGCATTCCAAGCATAACTCGCTGCAATGCGCGTATTTTCATCCTCCAATCGACTAGCTTCAGCTAGCTTCTCGCCACGTGCTGCAAATACTTGGCGCCTGGTACGTGTACTCAAACGTTTCACTGCCTCTATGAGCGCTGGCAAAGTGGCTTGCGCATCGGCAGCAATAGCTAAATCCACCTCCTGCATGCGACGAAAATCCTGATAGTTTGAGCGTATGTATAGGTCACCTGTGGTAATTGAAATGAGCTTAGCATTGGGCTTTGCAACACGAGAAACAGAACGATGGAGTTGATCACGTAGTGAGTTAACTGTAGACCAAAAATCCATCACTTCTAGACCGAGGATTACGTCAGCCTGAGAAATAATATCTCGATTGATTGGAGGTGCACCATTGCCTGCACGATGAGTCTGGTTCAAAGGATGGCGTGTCGGAAAATTCAACCGACTTCCCCCGTCAATGACAGCAGCCTGTAATGTTTCTGCAAGTTCTACCAATAGAGCCATGCCCTCGGGTGTACGGGCTGCACGATCGGCCACGAGAACCGGAAATTCTGCGTTAACAAGCATTTGAGCTGCTTCCTCAACCGCCCCAGAATCGCCTTGGGGAAGGCTAGGAATAGTTAACTTAGGTACACGCAACCCCGAGTTGATGGGAATTGGCGCTTCTTGCAGATGCCCATCGAGCACTAACACAACCGGTGCCATTGGTGGTGTCATCGATACTTTGTACGCACGCACAGCCGATTCGGCAAAATGTTCTAAGGACCAAGGGGTGTCATCCCATTTAATATAATCACGAACCATGTCAGCCGCATCTTGCACGCCGTGATACCACTCTGCAGCTCGACGTAGCGCAGCATCATGATGATTACCTAAAATCATGTAAACAGGCACGCGATCGCACCAAGCGTTGTATATCGCCATCGCAGCATGCTGTAAGCCCACGGTTCCATGGGCCATAACAGCCAGAGGCTTGCCTTCTGCCTTAAAGTAACCGTGAGCCATTGCAACCGAAGATTCCTCATGACAACACGTAATAAGTTCGGGGTGCTCATTACCACCGTAGTTAATTATTGACTCATGCAAGCCGCGAAAACTTGATCCTGGATTTGCACAAATATAGTCAAACTCTAGCGACTTAAAAACGTCCACCATAAAATCGGATCCGCTGCGCTCATCTGCTGCAATAACCTGTGCGTGCGCGGGTGGAGCGGCCTCATCTTCAGCTGTCATAACAGGGGCTACTGGTCGAGAAGACGCTTCTTTAGGAATTTCTTGGCTGTGACTTTCGTCTGACCCAGAAGACCCAATTATTGCAGCTGCACCAGCAAGGGTGCCATGCTGCAAGAATCGCCGCCGCTCAATTGAGGGTTCTTTTGAATCCCGAGATTCCGTCATAACTTGGTACTCCTCAGATTCTCCGATAGGATATCCCGGAGAACTTGCAACTAACATATTTAAGTTTTTTGATTCTATCAACCTAGTGGAAAATCACACCGATTCAATAAATCTAAAGATTATCTATTCTAGAATAGCGTAGTCCAAGACAACTACCCAAAAAGATCAAAATACAAGGTAGACTCTACCCTAGAAAAATAATTCTAATTTCCAAGGGGCATCATGTTACGCATGGCTTTTTTTGTTTCTGCAGCAATCCTGCCACTATTGACGACTGGTCATCATAGTAGCGCCGGTCTTTTTGATCACGAAAACATGGTCGAAATTGAGGGGATAATCACCTCTGTTCGATGGCGAAACCCTCACCCAGAGTACACAGCCGCTGTAGAAGACGAAAATGGTGAAACCGTAGAATGGCGCATAGAAACCGGCTCTGTAAGCACGCTTAGACTGCGCGGTGTGGATAGAGACTTCATTCAAGTCGGCGATCGAGTAAGACTGGCAGGAGGATCCTCATTACGAGATCTCCCTGAAATGTTTGCTGAAAACATGCTACTGGATGACGGACGAGAGGTGCTACTAAGAGCTGTTTCAAAACCTTTCTGGCCATCTGGTGTAGCCGGCAATCTTTACCAACGGGAAACTGACGAGAACCGAGCATCAGAAGGACGTCAAGGTGCCGATGGCATATTCCGAGCATGGACCCCCATTTTTGACGACCCAGAGGGGTATCCGCTTCTAAGTGCAGGAAATTACCCATTAACCGAACAAGCCAATGCTATGAAGGCCCAATGGAATCCAAACAATAGCCCTTACAATGCATGCAACCCAAAACCCATGCCCTATATCATGGGATCAGCCTATCCCATAGCGATCGAACCTATGGGGAAAGACATTCTAATTAAAATCGAGGAGTTCGATCTGGAACGTCTAGTTCACATGGATACCTTACCTCCTCCCAATTCAAACACGCATACCCATCTCGGATATTCAAACGGTCGTTGGGATGGCGACGACTTAGTTGTAGAAACTGAAAAAATTCAAGCTGGTCACCTTTATGGGGATGGCACACCAACAAGTAGAGCAATCCATCTGCTGGAACGCTTCGAATTGAATGAAGAGCAGGGTCGACTCTACTACACACTTTCTGTAACAGACACGGAATCATTCACCGAGGATCTGGAATTTAAACGCTATTGGGCATGGCAACCTGATATTAAGGTCGAACCGTACGAGTGCAACAACGAGCCATAAGTTAACTCTGAATTTATATATCTTTCAGAGTCTAAATAATACGGTGCGACTCTCCATTCTAATCATATGTCTAGTGCACTATGATCAACTGCGTATCTACTCATGAGCCTAACTCAATCATAGATAAAACACGCCGCAATCTCTTAGCCTCCCTGACAGGACTAGGCCTTTCTGCTCCATTTATTTCAGGCAAACGAGATTGGTCTCAAGAACCAATTACACTTCGTTACACTGCGCACGTACCGAGATCCCACGGCCTATACACAAAAGGCTTTGTGCCATTCGCTGAGCTGGTAGAAAGAGAGACCGGAGGCCGACTTCGGTTAGACCCTTTTACAGATAAGATCCTCCATGGACCAATAGACGGTTTTAAGGCTGCTGTCACTGGCATTACAGATTACACGCACTCATATATTACCTACCAACCTGGCAGCTTCAAGTTGCTACACGCGCCACAACTCCCCTTTCTGTTCTCAAGCCCTCAGGTCGCTAGCTTAGTGGTAGAAGAGTTATACCCCAAATATTTCAAAGAAGAGTTTGAAAGGATGGGCGTATATTTTGCCCACTGCGATTGCACGAGCCCCTACAACATCATTTCTAAGACACCTATTCGAAGCTTGGAAGACTTAAATGGAATAAAAATCCGTGCAACTGGGGGCATTACATCAGAGATCTTTCGAGAGCTTGGTGCGGTACCTGTTTCAATTGCTGCAGCAGAAACCTACCCCGCATTTCAACGAGGAGTTATAGATGCTGTATCGCTTTCCGCATCAGATATTGTTGCTTATAGACTTCAAGAAATAGGCCTCTATTACACACGAGTCGATATAAATATTCTTGTCTTACACTACTGTCTCAACCGACGCAGTTTTGATGCCCTACCACAAGACCTCAGAATAGCGTTCTACCAATTACTGCGTATAAGAAGTCAATTTACGGCGCAGAACGTCTACAGTGGTTCTGGGCATGAACATGCATTTGAGACGCTCAAAGAAGCGGGTGTAGAAGTATTCGAATTAGAAGAAGAGGAGCTTAATCGTTGGCGAGAAAAAGTCGCTCCATTAAAAGAGCGTTACATTGCACAACAGGAAGCTGCGGGTTTGCCAGCACGGGCTGTTGTAAACGATCTTGAATCATTGGCGGCAGAATATGCATCGCTATCGAATATTCAGATTAACGATCGCATCATAAACTCGCCAACTCAGGGAATCATCAACCTATGATCAGCTGCTCCCTTGATCGCTGGTCTAAGAAAGCATCTCAATGGCTTTATAACTTTGGTGTCTACGGTTCACTGCCTGCACTATTATTACTTGTCACGCTAGAGGTCGTATTACGATACGCCTTCAATGCACCCCTACAGTGGAGCCGAGATGCCAATGGTCTATTGTTGCTAATGACTCTTTTCTCAGCATTACCACATGCATGGGATCGTGGATTCCATATCCGAATGGAAGTCATTTACACGCGATTTTCACCTGAATGGCGAAGCCTAGCAGACGTCTTATCTGGTTTAGCTAGCTTAGCTTTTGTCTTTCTATTAACTATTCAAGCTTTTCTGTTTTCTCGTTACATGTTTTTGACCACTGAGACGGGTGAAGATTTAAACGTGCAATTGTGGCCTTTTATGGTCTTTATCGGGCTGTGCGGGATTATTTTCTCCATACGAATTCTACTAAACCCCTTTGCTGACTCAACTGACGAACTCGACGATCCCAGCCCATGGATTTAATCTTAATAGGAATTCTGGGCGTTGTTTTCCTGCTTACACTGCTAGCTTTCGGTGTGCCTATTGCATTCGCAATGGCATTTACCGGGGTGCTTGGGCTGTGGGTTATAGAAGGGCCATTGCCTACTATGGCTCATGCTGCGTTGATCCCATGGGAACATGGGCGTGACTTTATCTTCGTTGCAGTGCCATTGTTCGTGCTGATGGGACAACTTTTCTATCATGCAGGACTCGCGAGCGACCTATATGAGGGACTACAAAAATGGGTCGGCCGTGTGCCGGGGGGCATGGCGATAGCTTCAGTATTAGCCTGCGGAGGGTTTGGAGCTGTAACCGGATCAAGTATAGCGACCGTAGCCACCATGGGCACGATTGTCATGCCAGAAATGCGCCGTTTTAAATATGATGCTCGTCTTGCCACCGGAGCATTGGCAGCATCCGGCACACTCGGAATTTTGATTCCTCCTAGTCTGATTTTTATTTTTTATGGTGTCATGACAGAAACATCAATTGGTGCACTATTTATTGCCGGCATAATTCCAGGTGTAATCACCGCGCTAATGTTTTCATCTATCATCCTTATGCGCTGCATATTAAATCCTGCCCTCGGTCCAAAAGGCCCTCCTGCAAGTTGGCGTGAACGTATGACTGCGGTCGGTCGTTTAGGTCCAGTAACAACATTATTTATCTTGATAATTGGCGGTATCTACGCGGGAATTTTTACTCCAACAGAAGCAGCTGGTGTAGGTTGCGCAGGTGTTTTAATTACTGCTTTTCTACAGAGAAAGCTCAGCTGGAAAGCGATGGGAAACGCGCTTAAAGGTACAACACTAATTAGCGCCATGATATTTTCCATCATTGTTGGTGGATACATGATGGCGCGATTTCTTGCGGTAACGGGACTTACCAACGCACTAGTGGATATTATCATCTCGGCAGAACTTGGCCGCGTCGGCTTTCTCATTTTGTTGATAGTTCTCTACTTTATTCTGGGTGCCATGCTGGATGTATTTGGCATGTTAGTCCTGACTATCCCTTTCATCCTTCCAGTTGTCATCGAGCTTGGTATTGACCCCGTTTGGTTCGGCGTTTTTATCGTAATCATGGCTGAGTTAGCGCTCATTACGCCACCCATTGGGGCAAATGTCTTTGTGATGCGCAGGGTCGCGCCAGACGTTCCAATGGAAGAAATATTTAAGGGGGTTTTCCCATTTGTCATTGGGGAACTGGTAGTACTGGCGCTTCTTATTATGTTTCCAGATCTAGCACTATGGCTTGTCAAGAGTATGGGATAACAAAACACCAACCACTAGCTAACGCCTGATTTCAAGTGAGTCAATTCATATTTACCAATCCAGCTTGATTAAGCTGACACCGGGATTTTATGCATCGGGAAGCGCACATTCAAAGCGTTTGATTTCCTCTCCAGGATTCCAAAACCACATTCCCCTGAGAGTCCCCGGTTCTGTAAAAGTATCAGAATCTGTCAATACAACTTCATACCGAAGCTCATCTTCATTGTCATTAAGGATAAATTTCTCAATAATTTCTATGTTCTCAGTCTGAGGTGTCCCAATGTCGTCAAAGAAAGGCTCATTTATTCTTACAGTAGTTACTACAAGTATATTGTTCTCCCAGCGTCCAACAGAGTATCCATAGGAAGAAGTAGCGATGGGCTGATTATCCCTGGAAGCATCTACATTCATGTGAATAGTTCGGACACCATCCCACTCCTCAAGTCGCAGAATAATCTCATCCCCGTTCTCCACAAACTCAATAGGATAGGGATTGTTCATCATGGCAGGCATCCCAGGTGGGATGCATTGGAGAGCAGGGTCGTCCCTAAGTGGATCAAAAGCTTCCCTCGCTTCAATCGCGGATTCTATAAATGGCAAGTTAGATACTAGGCCCGTACCAGTTCGACTCCAAACACGGTAAATACCTTGGGCTTCAAGTGATCCCCTTTCCTGAGCAGCTTCAGAAATTGGAGTGAGTCCGATTTTCTTTCCAATCTGCGCAGCTCGCTGGGGCCATAAAGGCACTTCAGTTCCATTCGTCAAAATCATTGTGTACGCAGCCATCTTATTAAGTCCGCTTCTCGAGAGAGCCCCAAAGAGTGAAATATGATCTCCAATAGAGACTATGTCACGAGATATACCTATCCTTTGAAGTGCGTTGGTTGAGCCAGATTCGGCTTCCCAAACTTGTCGCTCCCCATTAACGAGAGTTCGTTCTATTGTTAATACGATGTGAGGGTTTCGCCAAAATACACGCGTAACTTCGCCCTCAATATATTCAAGATTTTCAGTATCATAAGCAACAGTCACTGCGTGATGAGCAAATACTATGCTAGAAAAAGCAAGTGTCAGACTTAGAATAATAAAACGAAATACTAGCTCTGCCATAACAGTACAGATATAAAATCTATATTCCTTCGGTTTTAAAAAAACATATGTACTGATGTCTTAAGCTCTCGGCACAGCCGCAGTAACGTCATACATGATTTTAGCTCCCGCCTCTGGCAATTCATCAACGCCTAAGGTCGTACTACAGGGATTCCAGTCTCCCAAATACTCCGCTCTAATATCATTAGCGGGAGTTTCGGTGTAAAACCTCACAATTTTTATCACCTCACGCCAAGTAATGCCCGCCTCGTCAAGTACTCCCTGAATATTGTCTAATGTCATTCTGGCTTGCTGATCAAGGTCATCAGGGAACTCGAAGGGATCCTCAGGAGACAAATCCAGAGGGCGGGCGGTAACGCCAGATAAAAACAGGAGATCCATGTCTGAACTAATACGAAGACCGGCAGCAAAGCTAGTCTTAATGACGTTTCTTGTGTTGACTACTTCTATTGGCATGATCGTTATCCTTGGTATTATTTTGAGTAACTCACACTTTGCGTGGAATGACAGCAATGAGTTCCATTTCTAAACGCGTGGGAACAGAACTTAGATTTCTGATTTTCATGGCGGTCATCGCAGGCCACCATTCCCAGAAATCGAAATACTCGGCCATCACTTCCTCAATGGCATCGGATTCTGACAGATCAGTTTGAAAGCGATTAATTTTAACAACATCTTTCCAGGTAACCGATTGATCATCCAAGATTTCCTTGAAATTACGCATACACATATGTGTCTGTCCGCGAATATCTTCAGGCACGGTGATTTCATAAGGAACATGAGGATGTAAGTGGTAAAGATCTAGGGCCGTTGTACCTGAGAGAAAAAGCAAATCCATGTCAGCATCCGCGCGCACATATGTTCCACGGGGCACCCGAGCAGATCGATTGCCCTGAGCATTTATTGATAATGGAAATGAAAAAAGACTTGCTCCAGCTGCTGCCGTCAACCCAGCAGATGAAGTGACGAGAAAATCTCGCCTATTAAGTAGGTCTTGCATAAGATGCTCCCCGTTTTTTAGTTTGTTGCGAAATCTTCAACAACATCAATCATTATTCTCACACCTTGATTAAACGCATCGATACCAATTCGTTCATTATTGCCGTGCACACCAACCGATTGTTCTGCAGTTCTAATCACTGGAATAAATCCGTAACTTGCAATACCGATATCCCGAAAAAAATGACTATCAGTAAACCCCCCCAACACTGAGGGTGTTATGCCAGCATTTGGATAATTTTCACGAATTTTTTGAGTTAAAAGACTGTAAAGAGGGGTATCAGAACTCGTTGATGCGGCACTAAACAGCATGATTTGTTCCACCTCGATTTGAGCATCGTTTATGCGCTGACGTATTCCTTCAAGGAACTCATCCGAATTCTGGTCTGGAAGGATTCGACAATCAAGTTCTGCGACTGCTGTCGCTGGAACAACATTAATTTTCTGACTTCCTGTCAGCATTGTAATAGAGCACGTATTTCGAATTAGAGAGTGAAGCGTAGGCTGCTCTGCCTGAAACTCCGCTAAGAATTCTGGATCCAGAATAGCCTCATCAATATTTCTTAGCGATTCCTGCCACTTAGCGTCTACATAGCTCGAAATGCCATGAAACATTTCCCGAACAGGACCAAGCACACGAGGTTCGAAAGGTGTCTCATGAATTCGTTGTAAAGCAGCTATCAGACGCGTCGTTGCATAATTTGGCAGGGGCCGAGAACCATGTCCCGGTTGATCCGTAGCTGTTAACCTCAGCCAAGAAGGACGTTTCTGGGCGACCTCGATCTGGAACCATGTATGTCCGTCATCGGTTTCAGTACCTCGACCACCTTCATTCAAGACAAAACCAACATCCTCAAATACATCAAGTCGGTTCTCCACCATCCAACCGGCACCAAAGAACCCACCAGCTTCCTCATCTGCGGTTGCCATGAAAATGACATCGCGATTCAACGATGCTCCACTTTCGTAAAGAGCCAAAAATGCTTCAAGATGCATTATTCCAAGAGACTTGGTATCCAATGTTCCTCGTCCAAATAGCTCCCCATCTATCTCAATAGCTTGCAGGGGGTCTGTGTCCCACATCTCTGGAGTTGCCGGTACAACATCAATATGGTGCAGCAGAACTACACCTGGCTCATTCCCACCCTTCAATCGAGCCCAGATATTGCCGCGTCCCGGTGCCGATTCAGCCGTCTCATAAGGAATGCCCGTTTCGTCAAAAATAGTTGCAAAAAATTCCACACCTCGAGTCTCATTGCCTGGAGGGTTAGTCGTATCTATCTCAATGTAGGTTTCAAGTCGCTCAAGCGGTGTTGTTTGAGCATAAAGCGGGCTTGTGAGGATGATGGACAAACAAACACAAAGAGCGCGAATATGTATAGGCATCAATTTTCTCCTTATCTAGAGACAATTCTACTGTTGTTGGCAACAAAAAGAAGCTAACTCTCAACCGTTTTTCCTATAAACCAAATCGCCCATGCAGATTGGGCAATTTTAATCAGCACTTAATCTCAAATAACTTTACAAAAAAGATATTTAAAATATACTGTATATAAATACAGTATTATATCTATGAAAGTAAACTATATCGAACAAACACTTGAGGAAAATTTACCGGCAATATTTGTGCCTTATTTTCTTGAAACGGTCCATGCCGGATTCCCCAGCCCGGCCAGTGACTATATTGAAAGCCCCATCGATCTTAATAAACATCTTATTAAAAACGGAGCAGCAACTTTTTTAGTAAGAGCTCAAGGTCAATCTATGGTTGGATCTGGAATAATAGATCAAGCAGTCCTTATCGTCGATCGCAGCATTAAGCCAACTCATAACAGTATAGTGATTGCTTCTATAGACGGAGAGTTTGTATGTAAGAGACTTAAACTCAAGCCAGAAATTTGCTTAGTGCCAGACAACCCTGACTATTCTCCTATCTTTATTAACGATGACCAAGATTTAGAAATAGTAGGTACAGTCACTGCTGCAATTAATAAATTTTAATGGCGCTAGCGCTGGTAGATTGTGAAAATTTTTACGCGTCCTGCGAAAGGATTTTTCGTCCTGATCTAAAAACTACACCTTTAGTTGTGCTTTCTAATAACGATGGATGTGTTATTGCCAGAAGCACTGAAGCAAAAAAAATGGGTATTGGTATGGGCGTGCCCTGGTTCAAAGTCAAAGATTCCTTTCTTGCCCAAGGCGGCAAAGTGTTTTCATCCAATTTCACTTTATATGGCGATATGTCGGCTAGAGTCATGAATATTCTCGAAGGCCTCATTCCCAAGGTAGAAATCTATAGTATTGATGAGGCTTTTTTAGGAATGGATGCTTTAGAACAACACTATGATTTATACGACTTTGGTTGTCATATAAGAAACTTAGTAAAGCAATGGACTGGAGTGCCCGTTCGTATTGGTATAGCACCGACCAAAACATTAACCAAAATAGCAATCAATGAAGTGAAGCGACTCAATATTCCAACTAAGGTTCATCGACTTGCGACTAAAAAAGACATCAGAAACGCACTAAAAAATACTCCAGTTCATGATGTCTGGGGGGTTGGAAAAAGATTAAATGCACATTTAAATAAAGCAAGAATTACTAATGCCTTACACTTAGCAGACACAGACCCGCATCATATCAAGCGAACATTTAGTGTTGCTCTAGAAAAAACCGTTAGAGAACTAAGAGGTCAAAGATGCCTCAATATTGAAGATGGCATTACAGCCAAAAAACAAATTGTTGTTAGTAGAAGTTTTAGCGATCGGGTGAGCGACTTGCAAACCTTAAAACCTATTATCAGTAATTTTGCTGTAAGAGCTGCAGAAAAATTAAGAAATGAAAAACAAAAATGCTCTCAAGTGTCGGTCTTTGTTAGAACCAGCCCTTTTAATAATCGTAAACCACAACATACCGGTTATAAAGCTGTAGAGCTCTCAACTCCAACCAATGATACTAGAGATATTTTAACAGCAGCAGAAAAGGCTTTAATGCTTATTTTTAAAACTGGTTATGATTATGCGAAAGCAGGCATTCTACTTAGTAGATTTACCAACGAAAAATCAAAGCAATATTCTTTATTTAAAGACCCTAATGAATCAAAAGACAACACACAACTTATGCAATACATTGACCAACTCAATGCGTATAAAACTCAAATTTATTACGCATCACAAAATATCAGTCAATGGTCACCTATAAAACAAAATATGACCTCACCCAAATACACAACCAATTGGTACGAATTACCAATCGTAAATTAAGGAAAAAAGGTTTCTGTTAGAGGCTCTTTGCACACAAACTACAAGCCCTGCTAAATCTAAAAAATTTCTAGAGACGACCAGCCTGATTACCCCCCTGTCCAGCTGGACCCATAATATGCTCTACATCCTGATTATTCTCATTACAAATGTATTCCATAAGGTCCCAGCCTGGTCTCAGCGTAGAATCAAACGAAACTGTAAAAGGTTTTTCGTATGCGCCTGGATCAATGATGGTCACAGTCTTACGAAGCGTTCCATAATTCACCCGTTCATATCGCTCTATTGTGTGGAGCTGCTGTGTGTGTGGATGCCCCGCGAAGTCAAACCAGAACCTATCGTTAAACCCGACAGTATCAATAACTAATGTATCTCCTTCCCAGTGCCCAATCGAGTCCCCATACCAGCTAGGATCTGGATCTTCAGGATGTTCACGACCATCCATAAAAATTTGCCGATAGCTATGAATGTTGCCTTCAAAAAGAAAGTAAAGGTGAGTGACTTCTCCACTCATGGGTGACCCAACAATTCTCCACGGAAATGGGGCAATTCGTGGAATCCCCGTTGGCAGACAATTAGCCTCAGGATCATCTCTTTGCATACGCGAATCCATCAGCGCCTTTGCTTCCGGCAGCAGCACGAGTTCTTCACCCTCTAACAAACCCACAGTGATATTACGATGCGATCCCGTATCCACCCACACACCCGAAAAATCTGGTTTTCCATCAGGCAACCTCGGCGCAGGCATTTGGAGAAGTTCATCCTCGGGAACTTGTGAAAGCAAATCACCTCCCGCTCGAGCATATGTAGCTGTTTCCTCTTGCGCCTGTAATGAAGCACCAAAAAACAACACAGCCATCATTAGTAGAAGATGTTTCATATAGTCCCCGCTATTCTCTGTTACCCATCACCATCGTACCGTCGGAAAGAAGTACTCTTAAGGCATTTGCCATTTTTGAACCGTCCCTTGAAAGCATACCCATTACCGTAACTTCATCCCCTGCTACGACAAAATTTCGGGTCCAACCGTTTCGCACCATCATATTTGGACTGGCCAGTTCAAAATTCCAATTGACAACGTTACCACTCTCATCCTCAACATCGACGTAAAAGCGAGCATGTGGGTTAGTCCACTCTATTTTTGTCACGATACCCATCAATTCTACAGGTTGGTCAGGATCGAACTGGGCAGCAAAAGAATGATGAGCGTAAGACGCTGTTGCCAAACAACACAAAAACGCCATAACCACAATACTGAAATATTTCTTAAAAAGAAATTTCATAAATATACCCCTCTATTGCCAATTATATCAAAGCCTTTCAAACGAAATTTTTATCTTTCTCAACACGAACCGGTCAAGCTACATCGGCAATAGCTGGGCGTCTATTTGAATGCTGTGTTGCCTGTTCAAAAGCATATGCAAGTTGAAGCACTTCAAAATCACGATGGTGCCGCCCGACAATCTGCAGCCCAATTGGAAGCCCTTCCGGTGTGAATCCGCAGGGCACCGAAATCGCGGGTAAGCCAGTGCAGGTAATGGCATAGCAGGTTGCCATCCAATCGACATAAGTCTGCATCTCAGTGCCATTGATGTCTCTCACCCATTCAGTCTCGACAGGAAATGGTGGCACCTGAGACACCGGTAGAATAAGAAACTCATACTCTTCAAGGAACAACGTCACGCGTCGGTGTAGAGCAGTTCTAGCTGCCTGAACTGAACCAATATCACGGGCAGTCAGATTAAGTCCAAGTTCAGTATTCCAAATTACGGTGTCCTTCATTAAGTTACGGTGAGCCGTAAGATCGTCCCTTCTGCTTTCCGCAAAACTCCAAGCGCGAAGTGTCTGAAAGATCTCATCCGCATCTGAAAAATCTGGCTCTGCTTCTGATACATCACATCCTAAATCCTTAAAAACACTTTGCGAAGCGTTACACACCTGGTTCACTATCGGATCGACAGGGTAGCGTCCTAAATTCTGGCTCCAGGCAATCCTAGTCCCCCTGAAAGGCTTTTCTAATGCCTCAAGAAATACTGAACCAGGATCATCCAAGGAAATTGGATCTCGGGAATCCGGACCGGCCATCACTGATAATAGCAATGCTAGATCTGATACCGATCGAGCCATTGGTCCATGGACAGAGAGAGAATTCCACGCATTTGCAGATAATTTAGGCACACGGCCGAGTGATGGCCGAAAGCCGACAATGTTGCAAAAACTTGCTGGGTTTCTCAAGGAACCCCCAAGATCTGTACCATCAGCGAGTGGCACCATGCCGCATGCTAAGGCTACTGCTGCACCACCACTACTACCACCACAGGTTTTTGATAGATCATAGGGGTTACGGGTAACACCAAAGACCTCATTATAAGTTTGCGACCCTGCACCAAATTCAGGTGTGTTTGTCTTACCAATTATTATTGCGCCAGCCGCCCTCAGACGCTCTACGTATAACTCATCTGTTTCCGGCACAAAGTTCTGATAAATCCGAGAGCCACGCGTTGTCAGCAGTCCTTTTGTCAGGGAAAGATCCTTCACCGCCATTGGCAATCCAAAGAGCGCTCCGACACGACCTCCTCGAGATAGAGTTCGATCTGCATTGCGCGCCTCTTCAAGAATTTCAGCGCGTGGCCGAAGTGTCGGAATTGCGTTGACATGCGGATCAACCCGCTCGATCTGATCAAGAAACTGTTCGATAACCTCAAAAACAGATACTTCGCGTGTGCGCAGTCTATTAGCTAAAACTTTTGCGTCAGTAAAAATCATTAACTCCTCAGTTTGTTGAGCTGATGTGGGTTGAATCACAAACCCCATCACGGCAGCTGCAGAGGTCCCCGTTACAAAGCTTCGCCTTGAAAGGGTAGACGTATTACTGCATTTTTCAGGTTCTTTTCCCTTGAGAACGTTGGTCATGAAATGATTGTGCTTATCATATTTATTCTAGTGCCTTTCATGTCTTTCCAGCATCATTCGCCGTACTACTGCACCATATACGTTGCCTTCGGCATCAACACCCACACCTTCGGCTCCTGCCGCCTCTAAACTAGTCGCTTCCAAGTCCTCAATAAAATAATGAAGAGTGCCATCCTTTGCGCTTCCAACTCTAATTCCTTTCTCAACCCCGGGATTGAGTGGACCAAAAGACTCATTATCAGCAACATAAAGCATGTCGTCTGCACTAATCGCCAGACCACTTGGCCTCCCAAACTGTGACCACTGATCAATAAAGGCACCATCCTGATCAAAGATCTGAACTCGACCATTGTTACGATCTCCAATAAATAGGCGTCCTTGAGAGTCCATTGCAAGTGCGTGAGGAATATCAAACTGACCTTCATCTCTACCTGTGGATCCCCAAGCTTTTATAAAATCACCATTACTGGTCAACTTCATTACTCGATTTGCACCCATTCCGTGACCATTAGTCACAAAAATATTGCCATCAGGTGCTACGAGAATATCAGTGGGCTGATCAAAAATATCAGGCCCCTCACCTCTGACACCTGCTTTCCCGAGCGTCATCAGCAACGTACCGTTCGCGTTGAATTTATACACAACATGGGCGCGATCATCAGTAGTCCAAACATTTCCTTGAGGGTCTATATGAAAACCATGCGGTCTGATAAACATTCCTTCACCCCAGCTTCTGACAAACTCACCTGAAGTTGTAAATACCAAAATTGGTGGTTCTTCCCTATCTACACAAAGACCCTCAAAGCAGCGATGCAAAGCATAAATATTTCCATCTGGCCCCTGTTCTACACCTATTGTCTGAGCCCATGCCAAACCTTCTGGCATCTGTGCCCAGGGATAAGTTCGATCAAAAGGATTGGGCAAATCATTCAATGCATCAACAGGATGTTGAGCAAGCGTAACTTGCCAAAATAAAATTGGAAGTAATGCTATCAACCCAAAAACGTTTTTTATTTTCATAATGCTTTCTCTTGATTCTATCAAAACAGTAGAGACATAAACCTATGATCTGAAACAAGTGATAGTGTCTCTGCAGTTCGCCCTAAATAATATTTAATACAAAATATCATCTAAAACGTGCTGTAAACAGGAAGCTGAATAAAACTCTCAGTATTATCCCCTGATAATATAGTACCGGAAAAGAGTGACGGAGCCGCGATGAAAATGCTGAACAAAAATAGATTAATTAACCTCATGCTTTGCATTGCAATTAATCTTATAAGCACATTGCCTTTAGAAGCACATCATGGTGATGCGGGCCGCTATGAGGACACAATCATAAAAATATCCGGAATCATTGTGACTCTGCAGTTTATGAATCCTCACTCACGACTAATCCTGGATGTTATTGATCAACAAGGGGGGTCCGTGCGATGGCATGCTGAATTTGGCAACCCAAATCGGATGCACACGGAATTTGGATGGACGCGAGAAACATTAAAACCAGGCGATAAGGTCACTCTCCTTGGTAGACGCTTGAAGAGCGGCGCACCATATATAAACCTCACAGAAAGAGCGCAAGTCACACTTACCGAAAACGGACAAGAAATTTATCGAACAAGGGATTTTTCTGAATCAGGGTCATACTAAAATGATGAATAAAAAAAATGGTTTTTTTGAGCCAAAAATATTCCTAATAATGTCTTTTCTTTTCTCAGGGTGCTCTGACTCCGGTGATGTAATAATTTCAGTGCCGCCACCCGAATCACTTCAACAGACTGCTTACCTTAAAGCCTCAAATACCGGTAGTGGAGATAATTTTGGCGCAGGTGGCACACTGTCAGGGGATGCAATTTCTATTAGCCAGGATGGTCAAACATTGGCTGTAGGGGCCCCATACGAAAGTAGTGGCTCATCAGGTATTAAGGGTGACACATCAGACGATTCAGTCTATGGCTCTGGCGCGGTATACATATTTTCCTTGCAAAATGGCAATTGGGTTCAAGAATCATATCTCAAAGCGTCTAACCCCGGTCTTGTTGATAACTTTGGTTTCATAACAGAACTAAACGCAAACGGCGATACATTAGTAGTATCGGCTCATTTTGAGGGAAGCAGCGCCACTGGAATTAATGCAAATGAATCTGATGATTCCATCCCGCAAGCGGGCGCCATTTACGTATTTGTCCGTACAAACCAGGTGTGGACTCAACAAGCCTATATAAAAGCGTCAAATACCGGTGAGCTTGCTCAGGGCGAAGCTTTTGGTGATGGAGATCAATTTGGGAGTGCACTGTCCTTAAGCGACGATGGTAATACTTTAGCGATCTCCGCAATTACAGAAGATGGTGGTTCATCAGGCATAAACGGAGATCAGTCTGATAATTCTGAAAGATCAGCAGGTGCTGTTTACCTATTCAATAGAAATGCGGAAATATGGCAACAAAGTGCATATATCAAACCTTCTAACACAGGGGCTGGAGACTTGTTTGGTTACTCGCTATCGCTCACGGCAGATGGTCGGAGGTTGGCTATTGGCAGTTTTGATGAAGATGGTGCCATTAGTGGTACTAATGACCAGCAAAATGATGACACACCAGGTTCAGGTGCCATCTATATATTTGACTATGATGATATAACTTGGAGGCAAACGGCCTATCTAAAAGCGTCTAATGCAGAAAGAGGAGATTCACTCGGCGTTTCAGTTGCCATCAGTGACGATGGCAATACACTCGTTGCAACAGCACTGGATGAGGATGGCTTAACCACTGGAATAAATAGCATTCCTCAACCAGACGGAGATAGCGATTCATCTACGGGTGCAGTGTATATCTATGCTTATGATGCTGGAAACTGGTCACAGCAGGCTTACATCAAATCATCCAATACGGATATCAATGACTGGTTTGGTTCACGACTTGCGTTAAGTGGTGATGGAAACACGTTAGCAGCAGGAGCTCAGCTCGAAGACAGTGGCTCGCAGGGTATTGATAAGGTTCAAGAAGACAATGGAGCAACGGAAGCGGGTGCCGTGTACCTATTCGATCGCACAGAAGAGACATGGACTCAGGTTGCTTACATCAAAGCGTCAAATAGTGAAGCTTTCGACGAGTTTGGCAGTTCAATGAGCCTAAGTCGGGATGGCTCAATAATAGCCATAGGAGCACAATTCGAAGATAGCTCTGCTAGAGGGTCAAATGGAAATCAAGAGGATAACGTAGCGTTTGATTCAGGCGCAGTCTATATTTTTAGTCGATAACCATATTAAATTTACATGAACTCGACACTTTCAAAAATATGTTTCAGATCGAGCTTAACCAAGGAGTAAGAGTCTTTCAAATGCTACAAAAAAATACTACAACCTACATATTAACTGCACTGATATCACTCGCGACTGCCTTCATCAACATCTCAGATGCAAAGGCACAAAACATACGTCAATACCAAATAGCACCAGGACCAAATGGTGCTCAGCTTGTTGTGCGAAATGTCATGCGACCAGAGCCAAGCGCATACGAAGTACTAGTTAGAGTGCGAGCGGTTTCTCTTAATCGTCGTGACCTAGCTGTCCTGGATGGAAATCCCCCAATTGGTCTAATACCGACTTCAGACGGCGCAGGCGAGGTAATAGCTATCGGCTCTAATGTAACCGAATTTGTAGTAGGCGACCGGGTAGCAGGAACATTCTTTGCTGATTGGCCAGGCGGACGGAGAACTGAAGAAACATTGGCTACCGGCCGAGGTGGTGTCGTAGATGGTATGCTCAGCGAAATGATAGTCAGCCACGAGACTGGGCTGGTGCTTATTCCAGACTATCTTAGCTTCGAAGAAGCGGCAACGCTGCCCTGCGCAGCCCTCACTGCCTGGCGTGCACTTTTTACCGAAGGTGATCTGCAAGATGAACAATATGTTCTTCTAGAGGGTACAGGCGGTGTCTCAATTTTCGGTTTGCAGCTTGCTGCTGCGGCTGGCGCCAAACCGATCATCACTAGCTCCAGCGATGAAAAGCTGGTCAAAGCAACCACCCTAGGTGCTGTGGGCACTGTCAACTATCGGACTAATAACGAATGGCAAAATACCGTACTTGAGCTAACCGAAGGTGATGGGATAGATCATGTCCTGGATGTAGTAGGCAGAGAGACTCTGTATCGCGCACTCGAAACTCTTGCTTTAGACGGGCATATAGCAATCATTGGAGCCCTCTCTGGGCGAGCCGATGCTCTACCCTTAGGCTCATTACCACGTGGCGCATCAATGACAAATATTGCGGTGGGTTCCCGCGAAGACTTTCAAGCCATGAATGAATTCCTTACCAAACATGAGCTACGGCCGGTAATAGACCGTGTCTTTGCGTTCGAAGAAGCGCCAGCTGCTTATGAATACATGGACAGCAGCGCTCACCTGGGAAAAATTGTCATTACTTTGTAAGACGATAGCACTGCTTAAGCTGGGGCATAAGAACCTAAATGGCCGAAAGAGGGGCTAGTTGGCAATATCGGGGGCATTCCGTTCAGGAATGAACTCGCTGAGCTCAGCTATAACATCAATATAAGATGAATCATTAGCTAAATTCACCCACTCATTTGAATCCAAATTATGGTCATAGAGTTCCTCGCTACCGTCTGAATAACGGATATATCGAAAATCTTCTGTTCGCACAGCATGATTTTCAAATCCAAGAGTTGAAATAGCAGGTCTATCCCAACTCGCATCAGGATTTCTTAATAACGGCACTAGACTGGCCCCTTCTAAATAGTTAGGTGGCTGTAACCCGACTAGTTCAGCAACGGTTGGAAATATATCTATTAAAGACACCGTTCGAACACTACGTGTTCCCGGTGTTGTCACACCAGGCACAACAACAATGAAAGGCACTCTTGTAGACTCTTCCCAAAGAGTCGTCTTACGCCAACGGTGTTTTTCACCTAAGTGCCACCCATGGTCTGACCAAAGAATGATAATCGTATTATCCGCACGTCCACTCTTATCCAAAGCCTCTATAACACGACCAACCATTGCATCAGCAAAACTTGTACTTGCAAGGTAGGCTTGTACACCTTCACTCCATTTGTTCGAATCAATGGCCCACTGGTGTATTTCCCTTGGCGGCAAAAAAGCATTCCGCTCAAATACCTCACTATTGAGAGGCAGGTCAGGCAAATCATCTAAGTCATTCTCAGGAACCACTGGAAGAATTATGTCTTCAAGGGGATGCATGTCTATATAGGACTGAGGCACATACCATGGAAGGTGCGGTCGAAAAATACCAACAGCGGTAAACCGAGGGCCACTAACTTCTGTGTTTAACTGGTTTTCCACCCAATGGGTAACCTGGCCATCCCCCATAGCCCTATCGTCAACAGCAACAGGTCCCCAATCAAAACGAGGATCAATAGGGTTACGATTAACTGGGCGATTGATAGGGGTTACCTCATCTGGCAGCTGACGTTCTAAGGAAGGATAGAAGGCATCCCAAGAGGAAGGATCGTTATACCCATAGAAGCCTGATTCCCGAAAGGTATGTGCATGAAAAATCTTACCAGCCCCAAACGTGCTATAGCCGTGATCTCGAAGAAATCGCGGTATGGTAGGTAGCTCTGCAAGTGACTCTACTTCCATCCAATTAGGATTATTTCCATAGATTCCCAACGTCGAGGGACGCAAGCCAAGCATCAACGAAGTGCGAGAGGGATTGCATAATGCTGCGTTTGAATGGGCATTGGTGAATAAGGTACCGCGGGCAGCCAATGCATCTATGTTAGGCGTTTTTGCCTGTGGATGTCCTTCCAACACACCAACCCAGTCATTTAAATCATCAATAGCAATGAACAGAATATCTGGAGGATCATTTTCCTGAGCCTGCGCTGAAAACACTGAGAGCAAACAGGTCAAAATGATTAAGCTTGAAAAACGCATTCATACACCCCTTTATCCTTACCCTTATCCTTATGTTGGATTCTATCGGAATCAGTAACGCATAATGATCATAAAACATAGTTGGCTGGACTTATCCAACCTATTGAGATATTAAAAAAGGGGATATGGATGGGGCTTCGTATCGAATGTGTTCTGCCATGCTCAAATCATTTAGGAGAAGGCCCGGTTTGGGATGTAGATACTGGTGTTCTTTGGTGGCTAGACGGTACAGGGCATCGTGTAGGCAACCCATCAATCTGGAAGCTTAATCCAAAATCTGGAAAAGTGGTTAACTGGTCACTAGATTACGATATAGGAGCACTTGCTGTTCGTGATAATGGTAATTTAGTCCTAGCATTAAGTGATGGTTTTTACCTATTCAACCCTAAGACTAATAACCTTGAACTCATAACTTTAATTGAATCTGATGAACCTCGTTCCCGCCTTAATGACGGAAAAGTAGATCGCCGTGGTCGCTTTTTTGCTGGAGGAATGGATGATAAAGAAGAGCTTGCTATTTGCGGACTCTGGAGACTAGACCCAGATTTCACTGTAACTCGCGTTGAGGACAGCATCATTTGCACAAATGGTCCATGCTGGAGTCCTGATGACAAAACATTTTATGTTGCAGATACCTTCGTCGATGAATTTTGGGCATACGATTACGATATTGAGACAGGAGTTATCTCAAATAAGCGAGTATTTGCTAGTACAAAAAAAACACTTGGCGTGCCTGATGGCTCAACCGTTGATGAAGAAGGTTTTCTCTGGAATGCAGAACTTATCTCTGGCAACCTCGTGCGCTATGACCCAGAAGGTAAAGTTGAACGAAGAATCGGGCTGCCTGTATCTAATATTACTTCGGTCATGTTTGGGGGAGACAAACTTGATGAAATCTATGTCACCTCCATGGCAAGGGTAAAACACCCTGCGGTTCACGACAGGTTCCGGATCGATTTAAAACCACAATTTGGTGCTGGATCATTATTTAAACTAACTGGTCTTGGTATTCGAGGTACTCCAGAACCCAGATTTTCTGGATAAAAGGATCTGCATGTCTTCTCCTAACAAAGTTATTATTACCTGCGCTCCCACAGGCGCGATTCATACACCGTCAATGTCGCCATACTTGCCTGTCTCTCCTGAAGAGATTGCGGAAGCAGGAATTGCGGCCGTCAAGGCAGGCGCATCCATACTGCACCTACATGCTAGAGATCCAAAAGATGGCCGCCCTACACAAGATCCAGAAGTGTTTCGTAAATTCCTACCTGCTATTAAAAACAATACGGATGCTGTTATTAACCTAACTAGCGGTGGAGCACCAAGCATGACTATTGAGGAGCGACTTCAACCAGCCCTTCAACTAAAACCTGAAATAGCCTCACTCAATATGGGTTCTATGAATTTTGGACTTTATCCAATGCTAAACAGGTTCAAGGACTTTGAGCATGCATGGGAACGACCTTACCTAGAAAACAGCAAGGATCTAGTTTTCAAGAATACCTTCGCGGATATTGAATATATTTTGAGCTCCTGTCGTGAAAATGGAACTCGCTTTGAGTTTGAATGCTATGACATTTCTCATGTCTATAATCTCGCTCATTTCCTAGATCGAGGGTTAGTAGAACCACCTTTATTTGTGCAAAGCGTTATGGGAATTCTTGGTGGCATTGGAGCCCACCCTGATGATCTGCAACACATGCGAAGAACAGCTGATCGACTGCTTGGAAATAGTTACCAATGGTCTGTACTAGGGGCAGGACGCAATCAAATGGACATTGCACGACAAGGAGCAAGCTTAGGCTCGAATGTCCGTGTCGGCCTGGAAGATTCATTGTGGGCGGGACCAGGAAAGCTTGCTGAATCGAATGCTCAACAAGTAAATATTGTCAGTGGAATATTGGAAGAGATGAAACTCTCAATCGCCACGCCAGATGAGACCCGTAGGATACTAGGACTTAAAGGTAGTGATCAGGTGGCATTCTAATTGAATTTTTCTGGCACCTACAAAAGAGAATAGATGGATACGTTCAATAGTTTGTGCACACATATGGATTTATAGTTTCACCCGGCCGCCAGACCCATTGTTTTTTCATCATCACTGCTTCAGTAAATGTCTTGGGATCACTCACAACGATTGTGTAATCTAGATTAGCGCTATCGCCACTTAATGCCAGGTTACCTCCATGGCAAAGAAATGATCAAAAACTTCTCTACTAGGATGATTCTGTTCATTAGACTCAGGGCTACGTATATAAAAATCAAGTTGTTGAGCGGCGGGATTAATAGCGCCGGCTTCACCAGATCTCGGCTCCAAAAGAACCTCTAATGTATCTCTATCTCGCATACCCTGAGTAACCATAAAATGCATTTGATAATCCTCATACAACAACTCACCATTTAAAGTAGCATGGCCATAACCCCAACCAGCCACAAACAAAAGACTCTTTGGCCAGTTAGAATCACCGCATCCAGAATTACCATGTTCAAAAAGATATGCCGCAATACCTCCATCTTGGCATGCAGAAAACTCAAAGATACGATCTAACTCAACAATATATGTGCCCTCAGGTAATTCGAGTTCTGCATGAAACGTGCCTGTATTCTCTAGAGCGTTAACATCTAAAGAAATATTACCCTCCACTAAACGTAGATTAGTAGCGTCGTCGCCCATATGGTCCCAGGGAGACTCATCATTCAGATTTCCTATCTGATGGATTTTCTGCCCTGTAATGACAAAGCGACCATCGTAAAGCTCATGCTGCTCTGGTGAATAAAACGCCATCTCTGCATCGGGTTGAACTCGAGGCCCTCTTGCCTCCTGAGCTTTTACAGGCGCTATCGACAACCCAAATGTAGCAAGGGTCAGGAATAACAGAACATAAAAAAGACACATTCGATAATATTCTTTTTTCATAACATCTCCCCCAATGAACCTGTCGACTCTACTACTTACCAACTATCACCAGCGAATAAAGTCACATGGAACGCTAACAGTTAATCTCCTTCCACAACCGCCGTAGCCTTAATTTCAATCATAATCTCAGGACGAGCAAATCCCACTACTGTAATCAAGGCACTTGAGGGGTATCGGCCCTCTTCAAACTGCTCTTTCCTTATCTCAACGAAAGCATCACCATTACGCACATCGTTGATATAAACAGTCATCGTGACAATATCCGATAACGTACCGCCAAAGTGCTGCAAGCGCTGTCTCAAGATACGAAAAATCTCTTTTGTTTGACCATCAAAATCACCCGCCAATAAGTTTCCATCAACATCCATAGTTGCGGTCTGACCGGCCAACCAAACCGTTCTACCACCTTGGGTTGCAACAGCACGGGAGAAAGCTCGTAACTCTCCACGTTCATCGATGACATGCTCCCTTTCTACAGGATCAGCACCCCAGGCTATGGCAGGCAACAAAACAACTGTCAGGTAGCAAACTAATTTTTGCAGCTTCCCTTTCAATACCTGTGTAGTTTTTCTATGTGAAATCATTACCTCGCCTCCATATAGCAATATATTAAAAAACCCATGAGAACCATGTATCTCGGTCCATAAGACCAATAAAAACTCTTATTTGTTGGTTGCGTGATCGTGTCATTTAACTTAGTTAAATCTACTATAGATTCTAGATTTCCAGAGGAATGCGGAACAACACTACACCCTTGAGGGGTTGCGGTCACAGGGCCTGCTTGTAGTGAACCACAACTAATTTCTCCAGCTTATGGTTTTGAATAGACGTCGTAGAGGCACATCCCACCACCCAATGCTCCGTAGAGATAGGTAAGGCATCAAACTAACCAACTGACGTTTGGCTTAGACAGATTTCTAAAATTCAGAACGAGCCTAGTCGACTAGCGCTTCCAGCTTTGAAAAAAGTTCTTGGGGAGGCAGATATCCACCAAGCTGAACACCCCCATCAGTAAGTATCGTGGGAGTTCCACGCACACCCGCTAAATGACCAAAATCGTAATGGCCAGCAACCGGGGTGGTAGTGCACAGTTCCTCCGGGACTTTCCCGGCGAGAGTGGCTTCCGTAAATGCCGTGTTACGATCAGACGAGCACCAAACACGATCAGCCTTATCCCACGAATCAGTATCAGGGCCTGTTCTAGGGTAAGACACATACCGAACAGCGATCCCAAGGGCATTGACTTGATCCATTTCACGATGAAGTTGCCTACAGTATCCACAGTCAATATCCGTAAAAACTGTTACCGTGTGCTTAACGTCTTCTGGAGCTGGGCTAAACACAATCATTGAGTCTGGATCAATCCCTCCAATTACTTGCACCCGTGCCAGTGATCGTCTGTTCTCCGTTAGGTTTTGATTTGAATCCCTATCATACAGATCACCCTGGATAAAATAACGACCGTCATCAGTGACATAAGCCACCTCGGGACCCACGGCCACCTCATACATTCCCGGAACCGGCGTCGCAAAAATATCTTGAGCTTCAACGCCAGTCAATGTCGCAGCTAGTTCTTCTATAGTTAGGGCCTCTTGTTCCTGAGCTAAGGAAATAGTGGTCACGAAAAAAGTGAGATATAACGTTCGCTTGGCTTTCACTACGCTCTCCAGTGAATACGACTCAAAGATTCAATTGAGCCTTTGTTATTTTAAGAAGTGATTTTTTCACCTGTTCAGCATAATCCTAACAGATCTGAGACGTGGAATACCTTCTACCCCCTCGGGTGATGCCTTGCGTGTAACTCTTTCATTCTTTCACGCGCAACATGGGTATAGATCTGGGTCGTAGATATATCGCTGTGTCCTAGTAACAGTTGTACAACCCGCAAATCAGCCCCATGGTTAAGTAGGTGGGTTGCAAAAGCATGTCTTAACGTGTGCGGCGAGAGTGGTTTAGTAATGCCCGATTTTTGAGTATACCGTTTTATAAGATACCAGAAAGCCTGTCGGCTCATTTGCTTTCCGCGTCGTGTTGGAAATAAATAGGCAGTCTGGCGCTTCTGCAAAATCTCAGCACGCGGTCCAGCAATAAATTCCTTAATCCAATCCTGCGCTTCATCACCGAGAGGAGTAAGTCTCTCCCGATCACCCTTGCCAACTACTCGAAGCACACCTTGATTAAGATTTACCTGCGAGATCCTGAGGTTAATTAACTCGGAAACACGCACGCCCGTAGCGTATAGGACCTCCAGCATAGTACGGTCTCGATGCCCCAGCAATTGAGAGACATCGGGCGCTGCCAAAAGCAACTCGACTTCTCTTTCTGTAAGCGACTGCGGTAAAGACCGACCAATCTTAGGTGAGTCAACCTGAGAAGTAGGATCGTCTGTAATGACACCTTCAAGCAACAGATAACGAAAAAAGCGTCGGAAGCTTGATAGTTGTCGTGCGGTAGACCGTGGCTTTACCCCCTCATCTACACGCAAAGCAATATACTCAAAAACATCAGCCCTAGTTGCGTTCACCAGATTGACCTTCCGGATTCTCAAGTGCGCGCTCAAGGCAGAAAGATCTGCTCTGTAAGCCCTGAGTGTGTTGTTAGATAAGCCTCTCTCTGCCCAAATAGCATCCAGAAAACGATCTACAGCGAGCATCGGATCGTCTGGTAACCCCTCAATCATGTTAGTGGATATTTCGGTCAAAACGCTGATACTCATCATTTTTTATGAATGATTCATTGTGCTTAATTTCACAATTAGTTAAAACCATTAATATAGGTACGATAAAAGTCTTGTCTACTCGGTTGTTTATACCTGTCAGAAATTAAACGTTTTAAGATGATCTTGAGTATTACTACATTTGCATCCCAATTAGTGCTGATTTTATATGGCATTTATGTCTGGATTGCATTTATTAGTTTAGCAATTCCAATTTTCATAATATTAGTTCTCACCCCCACCAAACTGAGCCGTCGCAAGGTGGCGCGTTGGAGCGCTAAACTTTTCTTTTTATTAATCGGCTCCCCTGTACGTCTTGAGGGGGAGAAGTTGTTACCAACTTCCTCCAGCATCATCGTAGCAAATCATGCCAGCTATTTAGATGGCATTATTCTCACAGCTTCACTTCCACCAAACTTCACGTTTTTAATTAAACAAGAGATGGCCGCTTTCCCTTTCGCGGGATTTTTATTAAAACGTATTGGCTCTGAGTTTGTGGATCGAAAAAAGAGTTCACAAAGAAGCAAAGTTGCTCGACGCCTGTTCAAGGCCGCTGAACAAGGAGATTCGCTAGCATTTTTTCCAGAAGGAACATTTGTCCATCAACCTGGACTACGGCCCTTTCATATGGGAGCCTTCAGGGCTTCTTGCCACACTAAACTTCCGATTGTGCCAATTGTAATTTCAGGCTCCAGAGATAAGCTACCGGCTGACTCTTGGCTATGCACGCCAGGGACCATCTCAGTGAAAATCTGCAAAACTATTGATCCCAGATTGCATAATTCAGCCCAAGAGTTACTTGAACAAGCGCGAATTTCCATGCTCGACTGTCTAAGTGAAGCAGACCTTAGGATTAACAACAGAAAAAGAACGCTTAACAAACCATGACAAACCCAATCTGGACACCCTCTGCTGAGCTTATTGAAGGAAGTAATTTACAAAAGTTTATCAATACCCATGGAAGCCAACTCACGTCACTAGACTATCCAGGGCTCTATAAATGGAGCATTACCAAGCCCGAGGATTTTTGGGAGGCATGCTGGCATTTCAGCGGTATCCGCGCGACCACCAATTACAAAAGGGTTTTAACAGAACCCGAGAAAATGCCAGGGGCTCGCTGGTTCGAAGGAGCGCATCTAAATTTTGCAGACAATTTACTGCGCCCTGAACATGACGGTACCGCTATCGTTTTTTATAGTGAAACGGGTAAGCGTATAGAGCTAAGTTGGGTAGAATTACGCGAGAATGTAGCCTCTGTAGCCCACGCACTTAAACAATATGGTGTTAGACCTGGAGATCGAGTTGTGGGGCTACTCCCCAACCGTCCAGAGGCTGTAATTGCGATGCTTGCTTCTGCCAGCCTCGGCGCAGTCTGGTCATCCTGTTCACCAGATTTTGGGCCAAAGGGGGTTCTAGATCGTTTCACCCAAATAAAACCCAAAGTTATGTTTGTGACCGACAAATACTTCTACAACGGCAAAGTAATTGATTGCCTCACAACTGCAGCAGCGGTGGCGGGGCAACTCGAAACACTTGAAGTGGTGATCGTAGTCCCATATTTAGATGAAAATCTGAGCATGGATACTCTTCCAAATGCTATACGGTACGCTGATCTTCTTAAGGAACCAGCCCAGTTACAATATGAGGCTTTACCCTTCGCTCATCCTCTCTACATAATGTATTCATCAGGTACAACAGGCGTGCCAAAGTGCATCATTCACGGAGCTGGAGGAACATTAATTCAGCACCAGAAAGAGCATCTACTACACTGCAATCTTAACCCGGGCGACACAGTATTCTATTTCACAACAACTGGATGGATGATGTGGAACTGGATCGTGTCGACCCTAGCCAGCGGGGCAAAACTCATTTTATTTGATGGCTCTCCCTTCTACCCAGACCCAGGCGTATTATGGAGGATTGCCGAACGTGAGCGCCTGACATTATTTGGAACAAGCGCAAAATATCTCAGCGCACTTGAAAAATCTGGCTACAAACCAAAAGAACATGTTGAACTACAAAATCTTACCAGCCTACTATCCACCGGTTCACCTCTAGCCCCCTCCAGCTATGATTTTGTCTATAAAAACGTAAAAACAGATCTGCAGCTCTCTTCAATCGCGGGTGGAACAGAATTAATTTCATGCTTTGCTGTTGGTAATCCAATCCTTCCAGTCTATCGTGGCGAAATTCAATGTCGTGGTCTCGGAATGAAAATGGAAATATTTAATGAAGATGGAAAATCAGTCCGCAAAGAAAAAGGAGAACTAGTCTGTACGGCGCCATTTCCCTCTATGCCAATTTCTTTTTGGGATGACCCTGATGATATTAAATATCGCGCAACATACTTCAAACGTTTTCCAAATGTATGGTGTCACGGTGATTATGCGGAACTCACTGACAGGGGAGGTGTTGTCATCTATGGTCGCTCTGATGCCATACTTAACCCTGGCGGGGTCCGTATTGGGACTGCAGAAATCTATCGTATCGTCGAGCAGTTTGAAGAGATTGTCGAAGCCATTGCTATCGGTCAAGAATGGGATGGAGACGTAAGGGTTATTCTATTTATTAAGTTAAAAAACAGTACTAAACTCGACAAAAACCTACAACAACGCCTTAAAAAGGCTGTCAAAGAGCAAGCTAGTCCTCGACATGTGCCTGCAAAGATAATTGAAGTGTCAGATATTCCACGAACTCGAAGTGGCAAGATTGTTGAAATAGCTGTCCGTGACGTAGTGCATGGCCATAAATCAATTAATACGGATTCCTTAGCAAACCCCGAGGCGCTAGAGAATTTCAAGAATCGCAGCGAACTGAGTGAATGAGCACGCCCCTAGAACACTATCAACACTATGTAGATAGCGGAAAAATCACTGCTGACGACCGTCAAAAACCTGCCATTGAAACGCTACAACAAGTTTATGAAGCTTTAGTCGCGCCTAATTCACATCAACGTAGTTGGAAAAAAATTCTAGGAATTAACTCTGAAACCTCTGTATCTCAGGTACGTGGGGTTTATCTATGGGGTGATGTCGGAAGAGGAAAAACGTTCCTCATGGATCTTTTTTATAATAGTCTGCCTTTTGAAAACAAGCTACGCCAACACTTTCATCATTTTATGAGCAGTGTCCATAAATCTCTCAAGGAAGTACGTGACCAACAAAACCCCCTACAACAGGTCGCGGAGAAGCTTGCAGAGCAAACACGTATCATTTGTTTCGATGAGTTCTTTGTGTCAGACATCGCTGACGCGATGATTCTTGGGAACCTCTTCGAGGCTTTATTCCAGAGAGGCGTTACGTTGGTCGCAACATCCAATACAAAACCGGATGCACTATACAAAAATGGATTACAAAGACAACGATTTCTCAAGGCGATCTCACTAATCAAACGGAATACTCAAATCGTCAGGCTTGAAGGATCTGTCGACTATCGACTCCGTCTCCTAGAACGCGCTGATATCTACCAAAATCCGCTTGGAAAACTAGCGGATAGAAAACTAGCTGAACACTTCAAAAACATAGCCTCTAATGAGGGAAAAATAGGGCTGAAAATCGATATTCTAGGGCGAAAAATAAGCACTCGGCGAGTAGCACAGAATGCGGTTTGGTTTGATTTTGGTCAAATATGTGACGGTCCGCGCAGTCAGAATGACTACATTGAACTCGCCCGCTGCTATCAGACAGTATTCATATCTAATGTCCCCCAACTAACGAAAGAATCAGAAAATCAGGCCCGACGTTTTATTGCCCTAGTGGATGAGTTTTACGATCGGCGTGTAAAATTAATATTATCGGTAGCAACAGACATCAACGAGCTCTACATTGGAAAACGCCTAACCTCTGAATTTCAACGAACTCAGAGCCGACTTAAGGAAATGCAAAGCCATGATTACCTCGCGCAGCCCCATCTTCCGTAAACTATACGGGTTGATATAAGGAACTTATGTCCGAACAATACCGTCACAATGAATAACAACAGCAAAAAGATGGGCACACTTGTCATGGTGAGACACGGCCAGAGCGAGTGGAACCTAAAGAACCTGTTCACTGGCTGGACAGACGTTGACCTAACCGAACAGGGAACTGCAGAGGCTTATGCTGCAGGCCAACTACTGAAAAATGAAGGACTTATTTTTGATATTGCATATACGTCAGTCCTTACACGAGCAATTCGAACTCTATGGTTAATTCTCGACGAAATGAATCTAATGTGGATTCCAGTCCATCGAGACTGGCATTTAAATGAAAGGCACTATGGTGCTCTACAAGGTTTAAATAAAGCGGAAACAGCAGCACAACATGGTGACAAACAGGTTAAGGTATGGCGCCGCAGCTACGATATTCCTCCACCTCCGGTAGAGACATCGGATGATCGGCACCCTCAAAATGATCCGCGTTACCAAGGCCTTGTAGCAGAAGAACTCCCCGCAACAGAATCCCTGAAGACAACTCTAGAAAGGGTGCAACCATATTGGGAAAACCATATCGTTCCTCAACTCAAAATAGGACGTAACGTTCTGATTACTGCCCATGGGAACAGCCTACGAGCCCTTGCCAAAATACTAGAATCTATATCAGATGAAGAAATCACAGAATTCAATATCCCAACTGGCATCCCTCGAATCTATGAGCTTGATAGCAATCTGCACCCATTACGTGCCGAATATCTTGGGGACAGTGCGACGATTATTGCAGCAACTAAAGAAGTAACTAACCAAGCGACAGCATGAATCGTTTCGTACCCGCTAGCTGGCGGACGGATCTTAGAGGCGGATTTAGTGCGGCAGCTGTAGCCCCCTCCCCTTAGGTCTCGCGTTTGGTGCAGCTAACGGTCTGATGAAGCGACTAGGTGATATCGGCAGACACAAAAATATTGTGCTGGATCTCTCCGAGGTGCCACAGATCGACGACAGTACGGCATTTGCTTTTGAGAATATCATTCGAAGAGCGCAAAACAATGATCAACATGTCATTCTGGTAGGCTTACACAGACCAGTAATAAGGGTGTTCGTCCGTACTGGACTTCTGCCACTAATCAAACAATGTGTTCGTTTTCGGCGGCGACTGGACGGATTAAACCATGCCAGAAAAAACACATATAATTAAGGGAACTACCGCCCATGCTCTACAACCTAGGTGAAGATCGCATCCAAACTCACGGCGATCATTATTTTGTTGCACCAACCGCTGCAGTCATTGGCAAAGTAATTTTAGGTAAGGATTCAAGCATCTGGTTCAACGCAGTGCTTCGTGGTGATAATGACACGATCACCATAGGAGAACGGTGCAATATACAAGATGGATCAGTTTTTCATGTAGACCCTGGTAAACCTTTGGTTCTCGAAAGAGAAATCACCATCGGCCACTCTGTGACAGCACATGGGTGTCACATTGGAGAGGGGTCACTCATTGGCATGGGCTCAACAATTCTAAATCAAGCAGTGATCGGTAAGTTTTGTATTGTGGGGGCACAAAGTCTAATCACGGAAGGTAAAGAGTTCCCAGAACGTTCTCTGATTATTGGTTCGCCTGCTCGGCGTATCCGCGAAGTAACTGACGAGGAAATTGATTTTATAAAGCAAAATGCGGAACACTACGTACAGCGAAGCATGCTTTACCGGAAAAAACTAACTGCCCGCTAAAGCCTAAGTAATGGCTATAAGGAGAGCACGATGAGAAAGCTAGCATTCAAAGTCGCAATTACAGCTATTGGTTTGGTAACGGCAATAGTCGCCTTGAGCAAGTCTGTCGAGGCGCAGCAAGCAGGTACAGCGATCAAACACTCGAATGCTCCCTATATCGCCCTCGAGCGAACACTGCCGGAGTCTGGTACCGCCTGGGAACTACAGCTCTTGCTGGCCCGCGACGAAATCTACGTGCCAATCGGAGTACGGAAGCCGGACGGCGATGGGCCGTTCCCTCTCATTCTCATCGGATCCGGCCAGGGGCGAGACGGGCTGCTCAAGATCGATCAGGCGATGGAAAATGTTGAGAAACTCATGGATCGGCTCATCGAGCGCGGTTATGCGACGGCTTACCTGAACTTCCGCAATGAGATTCCAGAACTTTATAATGAAATAGCACGATCGGAGCTTCTCGCAGATACCGTCAGCGGCGGTGACCGTAGATTACAGTCTGTGCCAACCCTAGACTCCGATGACTACGTCTCTATCGTCAAAGACGTGAAGGCGCTGCCATACATCAATCCGAAAGGCATCGGCGCGATCGGAAGCAGCCATTCAGGAGAAATTATTTTCAAAGGTACGGGACTCATCAATATTGGCGCCGGTGTCCCAAGCGAGGCAGCTGCACTCGAATATCTTGCAATCGACGTGTTGGCAACGACGCGTAACACGGAGGGCGAGCGCGATCTTCATGATATAGAGATTGCGCGGAGTTTTGCCGACAAAGATATCGCAATGCAGCGAATTAAAAAATCGGAAACGCCACTGCTAATTCTCGGTCGCGAAAATGATCACTTGCAGGGCGTCTTTCAACTCGCCTATGAGTGGTTCATCGAAGCTGGAAAAAAAGTTACATGGGCATCTTTTGATCACCCCGAACACGGCTACTCACTATTACGCCAACGACCGGGCGGTCCATCAAGACCTGATGACGTGCAAGAGGAGGTTTTCGCCCTATATATGGCCTTTTTCGACGAGCACTTGAAAGGAAAGTAAATGCGGATGGTCGGCCACGTGAACGCCTATACTAATCCCTGTCCGGCCAGATACGGATCAAGCCTTCCTGAACCGTTGACGCAACAAGTGTGCCATCTGGTTTAAAGAATCGTCCCGTAACCAAACCTCTTGCCCCTGACGCATTAGGACTTTCTATTGCATACAGAAGCCATTGATCAGCTCGAAACGAGCGGTGGAACCACATAGCATGATCTAGACTTGCCATTTGTACATTACGCTGCTCCCAACGGATACCATGTGGCTGCGTTGATGTCCCAACAAAATAATAATCCGAAAGATACGCTAGCAGGCTTCTGTGTATATCAGGATCATCAGGCAAATCGTCAACTACCCGAATCCATACATGACGCACTGGGTCCCGCGGCTTCAAGCTGGTGAAATCGACAGGATTTACCGGTCGCATTTCCATCGGTCTTTCTCGTGTAAGAAAACGGCGAATTTCGAGCGGCAGGGTTTTAAGAATTTTTTCTGAAACACTGCTTATATCGGCAAGATCATCTGGTCCTGGCACATCAGGCTTTTTCGCTTGATGTTGAACGCCCTCTTCGGGAATTTGAAAAGATGCCGTCATATTAAAAATGGGCCTCCCACGTTGGATCGCAACTACGCGACGATTGGTGAAGCTCTTTCCATCACGAGCACGATCAACTTCATAAAGAATTGGCGCTTTCACATCCCCCGGCCTCAAAAAATAAGCATGCAGAGAGTGCACCTCATAACCCTCAACCGTGTAGTTCGCGGCCATTAGCGCTTGACCTAAGACCTGTCCGCCAAATACCCGCTGACTTCCTATATCGCGACTCTCACCACGAAAAAAATCATCCTCCAACCGCTCGAGTTTAAGCAACTTCAACAGATCGGCTAGAATCTCTCTCATCAGTTTTTTTCGTGTCGATTGAGTCGAGCAATAAGACTAGATGTATCCCAACGCTTGCCGCCCATGCCGACCACATCTGCATAGAACTGATCTACCAAGGCTACAACTGGGAGTTCCGCTCCATTTCGGCGAGCTTCATTCAAACAGATTCGGAGATCTTTACGCATCCATTCCACAGCAAATCCAAAATCAAATTCATCGTTAACCATTGTTTTCCAGCGGTTATCCATTTGCCAGGATTGTGCTGCTCCCCCACAAATCACCTCGACAACCGCCTCAGGATCAAGTTTTGCCTGTAAAGCAAAGTTAAGAGCTTCTGCCAAACCTTGCACTAAACCAGCTATAGCAATCTGATTCGCCATTTTCGTTAATTGGCCACAACCAGATGGACCAACCAAACGAACCGTCTTCGCATACGAATTGATAAGAGTCTCTGCTTGTTCGAAAGCAATATTGTCGCCACCTACCATCACCGTAAGTTGCCCCCCCTCTGCACCAGCCTGCCCTCCCGAGACTGGAGCATCAAGACATTGAATGCCTTTTGCTGAACCAATTTTCTCAATTTCACGAGCCATATCGGCTGATGCTGTTGTGTGATCAATGAAAAGTGCACCTGAGGACATTGCCTCTATAACCCCCTGCTCTAGAATGACCTCTCGAAGGTCAGGATCATCACCAAGGCAACTAAAAACTGCCTCAGCACCACTTGCGGCGCCCGCCGCAGTCTCGGCTTTTATACCACCATATTCGCTGCACCAACGATCAGCTTTTTCATCGGTTCGATTAAACACAGTAACTTCCAACCCAGCACGCTGTAACCAACCGGCCATGGGAAATCCCATCACTCCAAGACCAATAAAAGTAACTTTTTTTATCAAGAGAAACTCCACGTTTTAATTTATCTAACCACCAAGCTGTGGTTACCTTAGCATCGCCGCCATGGAGCCGGCAAAACCTTCTATTTTGGGCATCTTAACCGAGCTATGCATCTGCGCTAGCGCCCAGAAGTAGCTTATTAACTGCTCTAATCTTATAACCTCATTCAGTTGACTATGATTAAATGGAATTAGATCTTCTCCAAAGTAGAATTCCAAGAGTAATGAACGTTGATGCATATTAAGTCCATTCAACGCTGATAGGCTGGCAATATCTAATATCGGATGAGCCTGTACCGCATACTCAAAATCTACAAGCCAAATCTGCTGAGTATCAAGTATGTTTGTCGCTATTAGATCATGATGACAAAACGTTATTGGTTTGAAGCTTTTTTCATACATGATGGCTAGCTGTCTTAACTCTGTCTGCCAACTTTTCTGCTCTACACTAAAGCTTCGATTTTTGTTTCCCTGCGAACCTCTCAACACATCAAAATAACTCTCACTTAACGTGATTGGCTTGAAAACAGGAAGTCTAAAATCGGCATCAATCGAGTGAAGAGAATAAAGCGTTGCTGCTATTCGCCTCAGATTCTCGGGCTGACAAACCATAGCTGAATCCCAAGTAACAGCATTATTTAAATAAGTGGTAACTAGCGCTCCTGTCATCTCATCATCAAAAATCACAGAAGGCGTTAGTCCTGCCTTAGAAATCACTTTAAGCAAGCATTTTTCCGTCGATGTATCTAATACTTGAAATCGCTTTTTTTGATTTTTTAATGGTAGACGTACCATCCAGTTTCTATTGCGGCATTCAAAATGGAAAGCTCTATTACTTAGCCCACCAGAAATTGATTTAATTGAAACCTCCTTCGGATCAATTTTAAGACGCCGACATAAATGTTTTACTTCATCAGCATGAATAATCCTCTCAAATTTCACAATACTTTCGCCACCATGTTCTAAATCCGATAACTATCAAAACTAGATACACAAGAAACAGAAAGGCTGTCAAATATAGTTCGCGCGAAAAATAAAGATAGATTGACACGCCATCAATAACGAACCAATAAATCCAATTTTCCAAAACCTTACGTGTCACCATGTACGTCGCTATGATCGCAGCAACAGTCGTAAAAGAATCTACAAATGGAAAAACGGAATCTGTATGACTCATTCCCCAACCGAATAACAATGATAGTCCACCGATGCTTACTACTACGGCAGCATGTCGGCGAAGACTCCAAGTGTTAATCTCTATACCGAGATTTTTTTCTATGCCATGGCGCCATTGATGCCAACCGTAGATTGCCATAATTGCATAGAAAATCTGCAAAATAGACTCCATATAGAGCCGTTCTATAAAGAACAATCCAATATAAAGACTAGAGCTTATAAATGCTGCTACCCAACAATAGATATTCTGTCTTATAGCTAGAATCAGGTAGGATACCGCAAGAAATACGGCTGCAACTTCAGTAAAAGATATAGTTGCAAGTACGGCAACTAAAATATCCGTCACAAAGTTCTACTTTCAGGCCGTAATAACCGGCAACTCATTGATTGGCAACTCTGCATTTAAGAATTTTGCCACAAGAACTTTTGATTTCTCTGTCTTAAATGACATCTCCAAAGCCCGTTCAAAAGCCTGCATTACATCCCGTAACTCACCCGAAAACTGCGTACTCATATGATTAACCGCGACCTCTAGTCCAGGAGAACTTTTAATCGAAGCAACAAACGCAAGAATAGAAGGCAGAAACTCTTCCTGCAGAGGATAAAGACTTACCTCAGCTGTTACATACATAGAAACTCCCAATAAATATTCTCTAAATATTAAAAAGAATGTCGCACAGTAAATCCAATCACTCGCGGCTCACCATATTGATAGTAGGTTTCATTTTTCCAGCCTTTTCGAGGATCATTTCCAAAATAAAACCCATGAACCGCATAATCGTTATTAACTAGGTTTCTCCCCCAGAGCAAAAGCTCGGTAGAACCAACCTGATAACTTAAACTTGCATTTAAAAGATCGTAACCTTTGAGTTTCTGTTCATGATAATAGCCAAAGCGGCTTGCATCTCGACCTTCCAGATCGATCCGCATATTCAGGCTTTCAGTCAGAGCTGCATTAATTCCGATGTAGTACTGCCATTGTGGAGATTTCGTCTGATCAATATTTTTTCGAACTATAAAATCATAAGTATCTAAATCATAAGTTGTAATCTGATCAATCTCAGTCTCAAGCAAACCAAAGGACCCTATCAACTGCACTCTATCGGATAACTTATATGCAACTTCAACCTCTGCGCCCCAGTTTGTCCCGTCGACGTTATCTAGGAAACCAATCCACAGGTACCCAACACTGTCATGCATCCATGATTCAAGTTGAGCATTGTTCCTGCTCATATAAAATACTGCAGTACGTAAAGTGAGCTGATCGTTGAGATAGAGCCCTTTTAAACCAATCTCTCTATTGATCAGAGTTTCACTTTCAAATGCGAGTCTTGGCTTAACAAATTCTTGAAAAACTGTTTGCATAGAGGCGAATTTTGCGCTTGCTTCTGTGTTGACTCCGCCAGCCTTAGCGCCACTTGATATGGTTGCATAAAGCAATGAATTCTCGCCCATAAGGTATGTTAATGTCAGATCCTCAGTCCAGAGCCCATCATCACTACTGGATTTAAAAGTAGCAGTATCGTTATAACTATCGTTAAAATTCTCATAACGCATTCCAGCCGTAATCCCCAGCCGTTCGGTTAACGCGGAATCGGCTTGGCCATAAATCGCGCTTCTCTCAGCATCATAAAAACTAAAAAAATCTCCGTAAGACTGTCTGTGCAAGTTTTCTTTTCTTCTTTGAGCGTATATCCCTAACACATACTGGGTGTTCCCCAAAAAACCAAGAGAGAAATTTCCAAGCAATCGAGAATCGAATGATATTTCACTCCGGTCTCTTAGATAATTATCCGTATTAGAATAAAAGTCGTTAACTGGGTCACATAAGGTTCCGTCACATATTCCGACATATGTCCAATCCTCATCAAATCCATACTCCAGATCACTATTTAACCAAGTTGCGGTAGATTCTAAAGTAGTCGATTCACTTAACTGCCAAGACCCTCGCACAGCCAAGGCAAGCGTATCTTGCGTATCTTTTCCAGGTTTATCTGATAATGTTTTCCTTGAATTTTCTAGCGAAAAAGCATCATAGCCATTATCTCCATCAAAATAGAAAGCTGTCATTTCAAGGTTAGAACTATCATTTGGCGTAACCTCGATAGTTGCTCGAATAGCTGTTTCATCGTAGCCATTGGTATCAGAACGTCCCAAATGAACATTATTCATGTACCCATCTCCTTTATTCTGGTGCACTGAGACTCGGGCTGATGCGCTATTACTAATAGGGCCACTAATAACACCACCTGTGTTCCAGCTTCCGTAATCCCCGAGCCCGACCTCTGCATAACCTTCAAAGGAATCTGTTGGACGATTGCTACGAATATTCACTATCCCTGCTAAAGCACTAGTTCCAAATTGGGTTCCCTGTGGACCGCGAGAAATCTCGACTTGGCCTATATCAAATAACATCCCAGCATTTACAGCTCCCCCAAAGTTAATATCATCAATTAGTATTCCAACCGCAGGAAAATGCTTAGGGTCAACAAACTGCTCTAAATCACCAACACCTCGAATCTGCACAAAGCGAGCGCGCGATGTCCCACCTGAGTAATTAATATTTGGTGAGATATTAAGCACTGACTCCAAGTGCTGTGCCGCACGATTTTTCATAACAGATTCATCAATGACAGTAATGCTCCCTGGACTTGTCATGAGACTCTGCTCTCTAAAACCAGCTGTAACCACAACCTCTTCAAGCGGGTAGAAGGTGCTTTGTGCCACAACGGTTAAGGGAAAGGTACAACTGAAACTAAATAGTGACACACAGGCTCTAAGCCTTGAGCGAGCATATAGCCTGCTGCTTCTCAAAATCGATCTCCTAATACTAGAGATCCAATTCGTATCGCGAGTGGAGATTCCTATAGAGGTTTCCGTCCCTTCGCCGGTACTAACCGGATCAGGTTCAAAGGGTTAACTAACCTATTGGTTAGCTTCTCAGGCCATCTCTGACCACCCCTCGGCTGCTGAAGTCATAATTTAACTCTTCTCTCTCAACCTAGGCAAGAGTTCTGCAAGATTACAGGGGGTAGTCCGATAGTCCAACTGTAATGAAATGATCTTATTCCACCCTGTCATGCACGCATTAGTCGAACCAGGAAGACAAAAAACGTAAGTCCCATTTGCTACGCCCGCGAGACATCTAGACTGCAAACTAGATGTGCCAATTTCCTCATATGAAAGTGATCGGAACAGTTCCCCAAAACCAGCAATTATTTTTTCAAGCATTGGTTCAACTGCTTCGGGGGTCCCATCTCGTCCCGTCACTCCAGTACCTCCTGTTGAAATAATAACCTCAACAGCCTCATCCACTATCCATTGAGATACCTGTTCCCGTATCTCTTGGAGATCGTCTTTGACAATGACTTTTGCGTGTAACCGATGACCCGAGCTCGTTAAACATTCCGCTAGTCGCGCACCCGACTGGTCAGTACTCTCATCTCGCGTATCGGAGATGGTGAGTATTGCAATATTTAGTGGTATTAACTCTCTTCTTTTTGTCTGGGGCATTAGCTATGTACCATCGGAATATTACGTATAACTAACAAGGGCTTAATCAGCCCTTCGATTATCCAGTGCGAGCCAGTTCTGGCCTAACAGCACGAGCAAAACCCAATAATAAAAACCGTAGTGCATAATAATGTGGACACCGGCCCAGTTTTGTCGAACGGTATGCCCAAACATCAAAATGACATAGAACGAAACCCCCGCTAATAAAGCCCAGCGTGTATAAAGTCCAAGAAGGGTCATCGCACCCAGTAGCACTTCAATGTACGGAATCATGTACAGAAAAGCATGCACAAGGGCCATTGGCAGGAATGTTTCCTCAAATGTAGTAGCCATAGGCTGCTCCCATACAGCTACTCCACCAGTCTGAATTATTCGCATGAAGCCATGAAAAAACAAATTGATCCCCAACATTATTCGCATGAAAAAGTACCCAATCTGCATATTGGTTGGAGAAGCTCCTGCGGTCAGCTCATCT
>Ga0115002_10000834_pt1 | contig 43530 bp, 35 predicted proteins | sample ArcticOcean_MG_C_8_FD_89576 | JGI IMG/M metagenome (GOLD analysis project Ga0115002, IMG submission 89576) | Marine microbial communities from western Arctic Ocean - ArcticOcean_MG_CB11_86 | ecosystem: Environmental > Aquatic > Marine > Oceanic | place: Arctic Ocean: Canada Basin | collected... | reverse complement strand
GCTACACCACTGGGCATGTCGGGAAGTGGCATCTGGGTTACACGCCCGAGACGATGCCCAACGGGCAAGGGTTCGGTTCGTCGTTCGGCCACATGGGCGGCTGCATCGATAACTACTCGCACTTCTTCTATTGGAACGGCCCGAACCGACACGACCTGTGGCGAAACGGCAAGGAAATCTTCGCCGACGGCCGTTTCTTTCTCGACTTGATGGTCGAGGAATGCAACCAGTTCCTCGAAACGAATCGCAAGAAACCGTTCTTCCTGTATTGGGCGATCAACGTGCCGCATTACCCGTTGCAAGGCAGCGACAAATGGCGTGACGTCTACAAAAAGCTGCCCGCCCCGCGACGCATGTACGCGGCGTTGGTTTCCACGATGGATGAGAAGATCGGCGCGGTGCTCGCGAAACTTGATGCACTCGGGTTAGTGGATGACACGATCGTCATTTTTCAGTCCGATCATGGTCACTCGACGGAAGTCCGCACGTTCGGCGGCGGGGGAAGTGCCGGTCCGTATCGCGGGGCGAAGTTCAGTCTGTTTGAAGGCGGCATCCGCGTGCCGGCCATCATCTCCTGGCCCGAGGAACTTCCCACCGGCGTGGTTCGCAATCAAATGGCAACCGCTTGTGACTGGCTACCGACAATCGCCGAACTGACAAACTCAGCAAAGCCAAAGCGAAAGCTGGACGGTCAGAATATCCTGCCGGTCATTCGCTCCAACGATGCCGCCAGTCCGCACGAGGTTTTCCACTGGCAAACTGGTCGCAATCAATGGGCTGTGCGTGCGGGTGACTGGAAGCTGCTGGGCAACGCGCGCGACACCAGCAACAAGGCCACACTGGGCAAGAACGATCAGCTCTTTCTAGTGAATCTGGCCGAGGATGTTACCGAGATGAAGAATCTCGCCGGCCAACATCCTGATGTCGTCGCGCGTCTAAAGAAGCAGCACGAGAGCTGGATCAAGGAACTCGCTGCCCCGTAATCTGCTGTTGTGAAGGGTGAAGGGTGTCGTCAGGAACGCAGATTTTCGCGGAGACAATACAGACTTTAGCTGCGATGATCCGCGTACGAAGTCAGCGTGCCGCCAGGCCTGCGGCCAATTCTTAGTGTCTTAGTGGTTTGATTCATCGAACAACGTAGTTGACCGTAATCGATGACGATGCCCATTCCGAAGCGACCGCTGAACTCGGGTTCCGACGTTTCCCCCACTTTGCTAGCATCCGCCGTTTCTCATTGGTCGGCAGGGACGCCGTTTGATGTCGTGTTGGACGCCAGATTCACCAACGTCGCGGAACGTTCGCAGCCTTGGGATGGTTGCACTCGCGTGCACGATCGTTTGTCAGGCGGTCGGTTGCTCGATGATGCGCGATTGGTTGCACCGACCGATCGCCGAGTCGCAGCGGTTGGTGATCGAGGCCCGACAGGCCGAATCGCAGGGCGATTTGTTGTCGGCGGAATCGCTTTGTCGGCGGGCCATCGAAGTCGAACCCGACTGCAACGAAGCGCAGCGTTTGCTCGCGTTCGTGTTGTTGGAACGTGGTGACAATGTGGCTGCCCTGGAGCAGTTTCTGACGCTTGTCGAAGTGAACCCCCAGGATGCCGAATCGTGGATCAAGATTGCTCACATTCGCGAACAGCAGAACGAACCGGCTGCCGCGCGATCTGCGGTGGCGAACGCGCTGTCGGCAGACCCCAAGTATGTCGAGGCGTTGTTACTCTCGGCACGACATCAAAGGGCAATCAATGACGACCAAGGTGCAATCGAAGCGTTGCATCGTGTGCTGGCGATCGCTCCCAACAACATCGACGCCAAGCTGGGCGTTGCCACAATTCACATCGAAGCCAACCGCCCCGAGCGAGCTGCCCCGCTACTGCGGACGATCTGCGAATCGCCTCAAGCGAACCCTTCACAAAAAGCCGAGGCGTATTGGGCCCTCGGCATGGGCTACGGAAAAAAACGGCGCTGGTCCGACGCCGCGCTGGCCATCGGCAAGGCGTTTGAATTTCAGAAACGCCCCTCGGCCGATCAGATGTACCGCCTGGCCTATGCACGATTTCAGGCCGACGAACGCCGACAGGCCTGGCAAGCCGCCCGCGTGGCGTTGCAACTGGCCCCGCGACACCGCGGTGCCACCCAACTTACCGCCGCCTTGGATGCTGAATTCAACGACAATACGCAAGGCGTGATTCCCGTCGGCTACAGCACTGCGACGCTTCCGACTCCCACCGGCTGGTCGAAGTAACCAGCCGGAAGCGCGAGCGCCCGGACAGCAGAGCGGGAAGCATTCAAGCAAATTGAACATAACAGCCGGCTTACGCCGGGCCGCTCGCCTAAACACACTTTTCTACGCCGAATCAACTGGGTTGGTCAGTACGCCGAGGCCGTCGATTTCGACGTCGGTGGTGTCGCCCGGTTTGAGGAAGATCGGCGGCTTACGCGCCGCACCAACACCGGGCGGGGTGCCAGTGAAGATTAAGTCGCCCGGTTCGAGTGCGAACAGTTGCGACAGGTGTGAAACGAGTTCGTCGAGGCCGAAGATCAATTCGGTCGTCGTCGAATCCTGCATCGTCTTCCCATTGAGTCGCAAGCGGATACCAAGCGATTCCGGATCGCCAATTTCATCGGCCGTCACCAACCAAGGGCCGATGGGGGCAAACGTGTCGGGTGTTTTTCCCATCAGCCATTGTCCGCCCGGCCGACCGATCTGCCAGTCGCGGGCCGAGACGTCGTTGCCGTTTGTGTAACCGGCGATGTAGCTGCGGGCATCCGCCTGACTGATGTTGCGACCGCGTCGGCCGATGACAGCCACGAGTTCGGCTTCGTAGTCAACCTTCTCGCAAACAGCCGGCAGGCGAATCGTTTCGTTCGGACCAATCACCGCCTGTGGGAATTTGTTGAACACGACCGGCTCGGTCGGAATATCCAACCCGCATTCTTCAGCGTGATTGCGATAGTTCAGCCCGATGCAAATCACCTTGGACGGATCGGGAACTGGAGCTAGCAGAGTTCCCGTCACGAAACTTCCTGCGGCGGCTCCTTTTTCGGCGGCCGCGGCGGCCCTCGCGATGCCGTTCTCGGCTGCCAGAATGCCGCGAACCAATGTCGGCAGGGAATCATCGACCGCATGCAGATCGATGTATTGCGGTTCGCTGTCTGCCTGCGTCACGGCCACGGCAGCCGCCTGACCGTTCATTTCCAACGTTGCCAGTCTCACGATGATTGCTCCTGGATGCCATCATGGCATCGAATTTGAAACGTCTCGGCGTGCTCTCGTCGCCGCCGATATCTTCCTAGTCTGCAAAAACGTCGGCAATCTGCAACTCGCAACGCGAATTGGCTGTGAAATCGCCTTCGTTGACTTGCCGTCGCGGTCCGATCAAACTGGCTGTTTCCACTTGAATTTCTCTAACGAAACCTGCACAGGATCTCATGAGCGACAGCCCAAGCAATGCCATTGTTTCCGCCACCGTCGATCCTCCCCCCTCGTCGCCTTGTGATATCGAGCGTCCGTCCGATTTCGAGAAGTTCTGGGCCGACACCCTTGCCGAGGCCGACGCGATTCCGCTAAACGCCACGTGTGAACGCAGCGAATTGCGTTCCAGCGACACCGTCGACACCTACCGAGTGCATTACGACAGCCTGGACGGTGTGCGGATCGCCGCCTGGTATTGTGTGCCGAAAAACGCCACCGGCCCGGTCCCCGTCATGCTGACGCCGCCGGGTTACATCTCCGACCCGATCATTCCCAAGGATTGGCCCGCCCGAGGATATGCGGCCATCACGCCTGGCCCGCGCGGAAAGGTTGGCAGCCGGACACAATTCGACCCCGGTTACCCCGGTCTGCTGACCGAAAATATCGTCGACCGCAACACATATTCGTACCGCGGGTTTTATGTGGATGTTATCCGGGCGATCGACTTCGTAAAAACACGCAAGGAAATCGACGCCGACAACATCGGCGTTTACGGCGGCAGTCAAGGTGGGGCGTTGGCGATTATTGCAGCCGCGCTCAGAAGCGACGACATTCGCGCGGCTGGCGCGGCCGTGCCTTATCTGGCCGACTTCCTCGGCGCACTGGAACTCGACCACACCTACCCGTATTACGAAATTGCCGACTACCTGAAGCAGTACCCCGAACGTCGCGAGGCCGTGAAAGACACGTTGGCCTATTTCGACTGCGTGAACTTTGGCCCGATGGTGAAATGCCCGATCGTTGTGAACCTGGGCATGCAAGACAACATCGTCCCGCCGCAAACCTGTCGGGCCGCGTATGATGCACTCGGTTCGGAAGACAAAACACTCTACTGCTACCCCAACTGCGGCCACGACGGCGGCGTGAATCGTGGGTTCAACCCCATTCTCTATGAATTTCTCGCGAAGCATTTTCTGGATGGCTGAGATACTAAGACACCAAGGCTTGTCGGTGCGCAGCCTTGGATCTGAACTCTGGGTGATGCTCGTGCTGCAAGAGGCCTTTCGTTTGTTTGGCGGACCTTCAGTCTTTCATCTCTTCGTGCCTTCGAGTCTTCGTGGTTAATTCCTGACGCAGAGAGATATCTTGTCAGACGCCCCCAATCCAACGCCGTCAACCACACTCAACGCAGAAGACATTGCGCACGCGGTCGAACTGCTCGAACGAATCGCGGCGGATCGTAGCCTGTTGACGCTGCTTTCGCGCGAGGAACGTAACCGTTTGCTCAAAGCGGCCGGGCGGGTGGCGTTTCCCGATCGGGAGTCGAAAATGCAACTGCGACAAGCGTTCAAGAAACGTGCGCGGGCCAAACTCGAAGAACGCAAAGCGGCCGACGAAACAACGCTGGCGAAAACCGGCATCCGCACGGCTCCCAACGGGGCGCGACAACTCAAGAAAGCCTCCGCCCCTGCCCCGTTCGAGTTGGATCCGCTGCCGACGGGCCACAAGAATACGGACGAAACCGGGCCACGATTGCAAGTGGCGAGAAGCTGCTACATCTGCAAGCAGGATTACGACCGGGTCCATTCTTTCTACGACTCGCTTTGCCCCGAGTGCGCCGAGTTCAACTGGGCCAAACGAGAACAAACCGCCGACCTGACCGGCCGCTATGCGCTGGTGACCGGCGGGAGGGTGAAGATTGGATTTCACGCGGTCCTGAAATTATTGAGGGCCGGTGCGAATGTCGTCGTGACGACCCGGTTTCCGAGTGATGCCGCCAGACGCTTCGTCGAGGAAGACGACAGCGCCGACTGGCATGATCGCTTGCAGATTCACGGCATCGACTTGCGTCACGCGCCCAGTGTCGAGGCGCTGTGTGATCATCTTGTGGCCACGTTGCCTCGGCTCGATTTCCTGCTGAACAACGCCTGCCAGACAGTCCGTCGTCCACCGGGGTTCTATCAGCACTTGATGGATGCCGAACGCACGCCCGTCGAGTCACTGCATCCAGCCGCGCGACCGTTGTTGGCTTCGTATGAAGAATTGCGACGTGGCGGAACGTTGCAGCTTGGCTCAGAAAACTCGGGCAACCTACCCGCGCAAGTGACGGGTAGCCTGGAGGGTATTCAACGCGCAGCCGAGTTGTCGCAGATTCCGCTGGCATCCGAAGACCACATCGGCGGGACGGAGCTCTTTCCCACGGGCCAATACGACGGCGATCAACAACAGGTCGACTTACGCGCGATCAACAGTTGGCGGCTGCGATTGGCAGAAGTTGAAACGGTCGAGCTACTGGAAGTCCATCTCGTCAACGCGGTCGCCCCTTTCATTCTGAACGCCCGACTGAAACCGCTCATGCTCCGCGTGCCGACACGCGACAAGCACATCGTCAATGTCTCGGCCATGGAAGGCGTGTTCTATCGGGCCTACAAAACCGACAAGCATCCGCACACCAACATGGCCAAGGCGGCGCTCAACATGTTGACGCGCACCTCGGCCAAGGATTACGTGGCCGACGGCATCCACATGAACAGCGTTGATACGGGTTGGATCACCGACGAAGACCCGGCTGCCATCGCTGAACGCAAAACCGCCGAACTCGGCTTCCATCCGCCGTTGGATCAAATCGACGCGGCTGCGAGAATTTGCGACCCCTTCTTCGCAGGCCTGCTGACGGGCGAACATCTGTGGGGGAATTTTTTGAAGGATTATCGGATTGATAATTGGTAGCGGTGATGGATTCGGCGAGTTAGCTTCGCGCGGTTACGGGAAAAGTTTGGCGGTCTTTTGCTCGCATGCACTTACGCCGAATTGCCGCCTGCGAAGACCTCTAGTTCAAAATAGTTCGCGATTCGGCCTCGTCCACCGAGAGATGAGAACGGCTTCCAGACTGCATCGGTGAGTTGGGCAACAGCCTTCGAGTTGACTGAGGTCTGATCCTCAAATACTGCAATGCTCCGTGCTTCTGGAACAAATTGCTCCATCTTGAGACAAGATATTGTAGCCGCGCGACACTTGTCGGTAGATGTGACGGCAAAGATCAGCCACGGGCGATTAGCGCCTTCAATCCGGCAGTCGACCGGATACAGGCACTCACGATCATGCTCCTTGTCGTGCCATTGGAAATCGATTTCGCTGGAACCGGAAAGCGAAGTCATCATCTCGGCAAAATCCTCCGAGAACGCAGATCGCACGACGTCTCGAGTGAATTTTGTAACGTTCAGGATCTTGCTGATCGCCTGAATGAATGAAAACACCGAGTGTCCAACCAGCTCTTCGGAAGTCAGCAGTGATAGGACTCCGTCTCGACATTCAATGCCGTGAACGCCGAGGGTATCCTGGATGACCCGTTCCCTCGTTCCCGTAAGGAAATCGGGCATGTCGTAGCTCATGTGCATGAAGGTGTGGCCCTCGTCGGTCAGGAACCAGCCACCGTCTCGTTTTTCGAGAATGCAAACGTAATGGTCGCCATCGTCAAACGTAAAGGGAGTGTAGATCACGTACCGATCCACTCCCTCCTAGTCGATTTCGACTTCCTTACATAGGAGCCGCTTGAGTTCGGATTGTGTATTCGATGCGATCATGGCTAAAACAAAGTGTTTTGAGTCTCTTGGTCAGGTGTCTCTCCATTCACCACAAAGCCGTATTGGTCAACGAAGAATTTCAGTGCTGAGTCCAGGGAATTATAGCTGGTCGTGGGTTCGGCGTATCCGTCAATCGACTTGCCATGCCGTTGGTATCTCTCGGTAGCGATATGAATGTGGAATTCGCCGCGAAACTCGATGATTCCCTCACCGTGGAGTCGTTCAACCTTGTTTGTGTGCTTGTGCGTGGCTCCATTCAGTCGAATCAGCGTATAGCGCTCATTCCCTTCTCGACCAGTTGAAGTCCTACACTGAAGTCGGCGGCGCGATTCTCGTTTTCTCGAACAAAAACTGAGAACGAATTCCCATCGTTTCCGACGATGTCCAATGCACGCTGAGCGTGCCCCAACTTTGCTTTCGACCTTGGCCGCAATCGCGTCAGCCAGTTCGATGCTAAGGACTTCGGCTCCTGCAGAAGGCGATCACGTTCTTCGTCGGTGATTACTCGGGACATGCCGTCATTGTGCCACCGGAAGTCGACCTAGCCAAGTATAAAGGACATTTTTTCAGTAAAATACTGGAATGAGAGTACATGTAATAACCGCTGGGACTTGAGCCATCCTCAACACAGTCAGCCCGCTGCTTGCAATTCACCCGCCGCCGCGCAATCATCGAGGCGTTGGTTGCTATCACAATATTCGGCATTCGGAGACGCTCCCCATGCGATCATTGCTCATTCTCTCGCTTGCTCTGACGACTTGCCTATCTGCTCTCCGCGCTGCCGAGCCGCAGGCGATTTCAGTGCTCGATGCCAAAACTGAGGGGGCCGCGGCGGGGACGTTGTTGAAAACGTATTTGCTCGACCAATGTCGCGAGCATCTCGCAGCACGACGCAAGGAAGTGGATGCGATTACAACGCCCGCGCAGTTTCTCGCGCGACAGAAGAGGATTCGTGAAACGCTGCGGCAGATCAATGGGCCGTTCCCGAAAGATCGAGGCGACTTGGCGGCCCGCGTGGTTGGTAAGATCGATCGGGATGGGTATGTCATCGAGAAGGTGATCTATCAAAGCCGCCCGGCGCATCATGTGACGGCCAACTTGTACTTGCCGAAGAACATCACTAAACCGGTCCCCGGCGTGCTGGTTCCTTGCGGTCACAGCCGCAACGGCAAGGCGGCTGAGGTGTATCAGAAAATCTGCATTTCGCTGGCCAAGCGAGGCATGGCGGCGTTGATTTACGATCCCATCGGTCAGGGCGAACGGCATCAACTTTTGAGTGACACCGGCACGCCGATCGTGCAAGGCACGAGCGAACATAACCTGATCGGCATTGGGGGCTGGTTGGTCGGGCTGGGAACGGCCAACTATCGCATCTGGGATGGGCTACGCAGCATGGACTACCTCGCCAGCCGACCGGAAGTCGACGCCAAGCGTCTCGGCTGCACGGGCAACTCGGGCGGGGGGACGATGACGTCCTACCTGATGGCCTTCGACGACCGCATCGCGGTGGCCGCACCGAGCTGTTACCTCACGACATTCGAGCGTCTCTTCGACACGATCGGTCCGCAGGATGCCGAACAGAATTTTCCTGGCCAGATCGCGCTCGGTTTGGATCATGCCGACTTCATCGCGGCCCGTGCTCCCAAGCCCACGTTGATGTGCGTCGCCACGCAGGACTTTTTCGACCTGGAAGGGGCCTGGACGACGTTTCGTGAATCCAAGCGAACTTACGGTGTTCTCGGTCATCCCGAGCGAATGAGCATCATCGAATACAACGACAAGCACGGCTTCAGTAAACCGCGACGTGAAGCCGCCATGCGATTTTTCCGCCGCTGGTTGCAGGGCATCGACGACAACCCGGAAGAGGGCGAACTGAAAACGTCGACCGATGCCGAGCTGCAATGCACGGCCAACGGCGAAGTGCTCGCCTCGTTCAACGCGACGGTCAGCGTGTTTGAATTGACCCGCGACCGCGCGGGTGACCTGACTTCACAGCGGTCGAGAGTCTGGAAAAATCCCAAAGAGGCGCTGCAGAAAGTCCGCAAGCTGACGGCCACCCGCACGGTTGGCAAGGTACAAGTTGATGATCGAGGTTTGGTATCGAGCACCGCGAATCCATTGGGGAAAAGTGGCACCACTCGCAAGCTGGTTCTTCGGCGCAGCAAGCAAGACGTTCCCTTTCCCGCGTTACTTTGCACACCTGATGGAAACGGCAAGAAGCCACGCCCGGCTGTTATCTATGCGGCCAGCGATGGCAAGGCGTCGGGCTTTGGTGAGAACGCTGCGATCGCAAAGGCAATCAAAAGCGGAAAGATTGTGCTCGCCATCGACGTGCGCGGTTTCGGTGAGACGGCGGGTAGCGGCGGCGGATCGTATGGTGGGATGCCCCGCGAGTCGTATCACGCGGCCATGCTCAGCTTGCACTTGAACCGGCCGTTACTCGGACAACGTGCCGAAGACATTCTCACTGCGGTGAGCTATCTTGCCGCGCGCGAGGACGTGGACGACAGTCGCATCGAACTCGTCGGAGTAGGGCATTGCGGGCCGGTCGCGCTGCACGCGGCCGCGTTCGATAAGCGGATTTCTCAGGTTACTCTTGTAAGGTCGATTCCTGCTTGGCTCGCGGTGCTCGGTACTCCCACGGCCGGCAGCCAGCTTGAGAACGTTGTTCCCTTCGCCTTGGAGACCTACGACTTGCCGGACCTTGTTCGTGCGATCGCACCGCGAAAAGTTGTGATCGAAAGCCCTGTCGACCCGCACGGCAAGTCGTTGTCCGGCAGTGATCGTTGAAGATCGCAAGATTCAACCGGTTGCCAAGGCGATCAGACCGGCGACAATGATTGCGGCCGCAACCAGACGGCGAGCGGCGAGGCCTTCCTTGAGCAAATACGCACCGAACAGCGTGCCCACGAGGATACTCACCTCGCGAGTCGAGGCGACGTAGAACAGGTCGGTAAACGACATGGCGAACAGCACGAGCGTGTAGGCGGCTGGTTCCAGTAGTGAGACGATCACCGTCTTCCCGCGATGCTCTCGCCAATGCGAACGGACGGCTGACCAGTTGCGAATTGCAAAGGGTGTCAGCACCAACGCGACACCGAAGTTGCCGACGACTTGCAGCAGGATGGGTGAAACTTCGTATCGGCCGACGGCGAATTTGTCCCAGACCGTGTACGAGGCGATCGTCAAACCGCAGGCGATTCCCCACCCGATGCCACGGCGTCGCTTGCCTAACTGCGACGTTCCACCGCCGGTTGTCAGAAACAGCACCCCTCCGATGACGGCGACCGCTCCGGCAATCGCTTGCGGGCTAGGCCGTTCGCCCAGCCAGATGATGGCAGCAATCGAGGCCAACGTCGGGCCGGTACCCCGCGCCAACGGATACACGACCGATAAGTCTCCGTCGCGATAGGCTCGTTGCAGCGAGATGAAATAGACCAGATGCAGCGCCGCGCTGCCGGCGATGAAAACGGCATCGGTCATCGTAAGCGATCTTTCGCTTTGCACGATGATCACGATGGCCAGCGGAGCGTAGAGCACGCTCGAGATCGCCGTGAACAACCACACGAACAACACCCCGCCGCCGGCCCGCTTCGCCAACAGATTCCAGCAGGCATGCAGCAGGGCGGACGAGAGAACAAGGCCGAGGGCGGCGTGGGTCACGAGAATTGGTCCGGGGAAACAAGTATCGGTGAGTCAGGGCAAGGTTTGAGGTACCAGCTTTGCAGACTGTTGAAAAGGTAGGACGGACATTCTTGTCTGTCCGGTCTGGGCAAAGAGTGCGGTTGGAATCGGTCAAGTAACCTGAGGTGAGGGAAACTTCAACTGGGAAGCGTGGTTTCGCGAGGCCGTTCGTCCAATCGATAGAGAAATAGACATCGCTGCATGCGAAAGAACCGCAGGTTTGCTGTTTCAACCGTGGGAGAGATGAGAATGGAAGCCACTGAAACCTGGCGGGCGTTGTTCGAGAATTGGCCCGAAAGCATGCCGCGAGAGGGCTTGCTGGTAACGAACTTTCAAGAGCAGATTCCGTTCATAAGCTTCATGGTCTCTGGTGGCATTGTACTTGTCGAACGCGACACACCCGACAGCTACGGAGCGAGAAAAGTGATGGTTTCCTACGACGCCATCAGTGCTGTGAAACTTACGAAACCAATGGAAATGGCCCGCTTCCAGGTGATGGGTTTTCAGGCACCGTTCTAGCAGCCTGTTGAAAAACTGCTTTGGCGTCGAATTTCAAAAACTCATTGCCGGCATGTGTTTTGATCTCTTGAGCCGTCAGCGATCAGCCGTCAGCTTTCAGCTAAAAAACAGGCGTTCCCCACCTTATCGCAGCTGATGGCTGACTGTTGAAAGCTGACCGCTTCGCTGCTTGTCGCCGGAATGAGTTTTTCAACGGGCTGCTAGGCCGGCGTGTGAACGCGAACCACGTGTCTCTTACGTCACGTAGATCCACCGGCCTACAAACATGGCCGGGATCAACAGCAGCATGGTCAGCATGGCGTAATGGGTATCGTGCGTACCTGTGCTGGCGAGGATCATCACCGAATCGAGCGTGATGATCGAAAGCAGCATGACCCGCACGGCTGGCTGCACGTTTTCCGGCGAGGGTGTCGAGATGGCGCGGAATAGTCGTCGGTTGATCGTCAACGCGATGACGGCAAACACAACGATCAGCACGCGAACATTCGGCGCACCGGCCCAAGGCCAGGTGAGAATCATGCCCAGCAAACCCAGCAAGCCGAGGTTGGCAACAACGGAGGCCAGTGCCAGTTGCCATCGGCTGCTTTGTTTCGCCTCTTGACGAGCGAACCAGGTGACGCCAACGATGTACACGCCCAGCGACGCGGCCACAATCGTTTGCGGGCGCGTCCAAACGGCAATGGGGTAGTCCGAAGCGGCTGCACCCAGCATGACATTCAGAAAGCGACAGCCTCCCATCGCCAACGGGCCGAGCGGCGTTTTCTTTAACAGCCAGTCGTAGGTAAAGACGCCCACGGCAATGGCCAGGGCGATGTAGAGGGCCTGGCGTCCCGCCACGTTGGCCGCACCGATGCCTGCCATCATCAACATCAAGCCCAATCGCGTGGCAGCGAACGGTGTGATGCGACCCGAGGGGATCGGACGTTCCGGTCGTTCGGCCGCATCGATTTCGCGATCGAACACATCGTTGAACACCATGCCCGACAAATACAGGCACGTCGACGCCACCAAAAGTAACACCACGTCGCCGATCGGTTCCAACGCCCGATGGCAGAGCAGATAACCCAGGAAAATATCGGCCATCGCTGTGAAGACAGCGGGCAAACGAACGAGTTGTAGGTAGGCGCGAAGTGTCTGCATGAGATACCGGCGGGGGACTTGCGGTCAGGCGGTTTCGGTTTCCGCTTCGACTTCGGCCACCCAGCGTTCGAGGATTTCAAACTGCTTGGCGAATTCGGGCACGTCGATGCCCATCGGGCTTTTGAAGAACGACGCCAGGTGAGACATCACGCCGCTGGTTCCGCGTCGTCGTTCGCGTTCCGTCAGGCGAACGAGATCCAATACCAGCGGGGCGGCCAACAGCGAATCGCAACCCTGCCAGGTGAATTGCATCGTCATTTGCGTGCCGAGGAAACCCTTGAAGTGAATGTGATCCCAGGCGGTTTTCCAGTCGGCCAACGATTCGATGTACTCAATCGAAACCAGCGATTGTGGTTTGTATCCCAGGATTTCGGTCAGCAGGTGATCTTTCGATCGTACCTTGCTGGCCTTGTTCTCGGGGTCGTCGAGTACCTTGCCGTCCATGTTGCCGAAAATATTATGCCCCACCCAACTCATCACCTGCAAATTGCGAGCAGCGAACATGGGGGCGAGCACGCTTTTCAGCAACGTCTCGCCCGTTTTGCCGTCGCGTCCGCAATGCAGCGAGTTGGTCTTGATCGCCAGCTCTTCAATCGCGGGCAAGTTCGAGCCGACCGACGGCGTGAAGTTCACGTGCGAGCAACCCGCCTGCATGGCGGCGATGGCGTAGATCGAACTGGCCGGCACGGGGGACTCGGCGGCGGATTCCAACTGCTGCGACAACTCGGCCCAACTGAGTTTCGACGCATCCGCATCAAGCGGCGGCTCGGTCGAGGCCAGATTGACGACAATCACATGTTCCAGATTGTTGTTCTCACGAAACTCGGTGAGGTCGGCGATAATGCGCGCAATCGCAACGGCGGGCGTTTCCCCTTGAGTCTTTTGGGTTTCGTCTGAAGCGAACGATTCAATCGTGCGGCCCACATTGATCAGCGTGCCCGGTCGCACATTGCGATCGAACTCGGCCAACGTTTCGTCGACCGCTGAGAGTATCTCGGCTGAGAAGACTCGCGACTTTTCATAAAGCTCGCGCGCCGCAGCGGCGTAACTGGTGTCGCGGATCTCGTGACCACCGACGGTGAAGCGGCTCCAGTCGGCCAAGTCGCAACCGGCGAATAGAGGCATCGCCGTGACAAGACCGGCTTCGTCGCCTAACCCCTTTTGCAATGCAGCCAAACCGACCGCAACCGTCGTGGAGACCCCGCCCCACGCACCGATAAACCAAATTCCGACCCGTTCGCCTGCCATTCTCATCCGCCTTATCTATTGCGTGTCCAGCACGCCTCGAACCCAGTTGGTCAACGCATCCTGCACGTTTGCAAAGGCCGCATCAGTGCGGGCTTTCGTTTCGGTCAGCTGGTCGGCCGAATCACATCGGCCGACGGCAAAGAAGTAAAACTTAATTTTCGGCTCGGTCCCCGAAGGTCGCACGGCAATCGAGAACCGTGTTGCCTCATCGGCCGATTCCAGGAACAGCAAGTCACCTGCCGGTTGGGGAAGGTCGTTTGTCTTTTGATTATCGGGCAGCGAACGAACTTCGTGTCCATCGTAATCTCGCACACGCACGAAGCCAAAGCCGGCCAACTCGGTCGGCGGTGATTCGCGGAATGTCTGCATCAGCCCGTCGATTTGTGCGCGACCCCGCGATCCTGTGCAAACTTCCGAACGCTGGCCTTCGGTGTGGTAGCCATGTGCGACTGAAAGTTCATCGAGACGATCGAGCAACGTCTTGCCGTCACGACGCAATTCGGCGGCCGACTCCATGATGTACAGCGCGGCGATTCCCGCATCTTTATCGCGAGCATATTCACCGGACAGGTAACCCAGTGATTCTTCACATCCGAAGAGGAACTTGTCGGGGCCTTCGCGATCCATCGTCTCGGCGATGTATTTGAATCCAACCAGCAAGTCGTCGATGGCACGCACACCGTGTGACTTCGCCAACGTGGCAACCAGAGGCGTGGTGACGAGCGTTTCGACAACATAATGCGCGGGCGTCAGCTTTCCGGCGGCGGCCTGCTTACGAAGAATGTAATCAGCCAACAAGGCGGCCACCTTGTTGCCGGTCAGATGCACGAATTCGCCGTCGTTGTCGCGAACACAAACAGCCAAACGATCGGCGTCAGGGTCGGACGCCAGAATCAATGCGGCGTCAGTGTTTTGTACGTGTTCAATGGCCGGTTCAAAAACTTGTCTTCGTTCCGGGTTCGGGAGTTGATCAGGAACATTGGTGAAATTTCCGTCCGGTGATCGCTGCGGCTCGAAGATTTCGACATCCTCAAAACCGGCTGCTTCCAACACGCGATAGCAACAGGTTTCACCAACTCCATGCAGCGGGGTGAAGATGGCGGGGATGTCGCGTGCGTCGGACAGGCTGCAAGCGAGGACGGCTTCGACGTAGGCGTTGTCAATCGTCTCGCCGATGAATTCAATGCGACCATCTGCAATCGCCGCATCGAAATCGACGGTCGGAATCTCACCTGCGTCGTAAACGCAATCGATGATGCCTTGGTCATGGGGCGATAAAACTTGGGCACCGTTGGACCAGTACGCCTTGAAGCCGTTGTCGGCGGGCGGGTTGTGTGAAGCGGAAATCACCACGCCGATGTCGCAACCCAGGTGACGCACGGCGAACGACAATTCGGGCGTCGAACGCGGTTCCTCGAACAGGAAAACCTGCATTCCGTGTGCGGCGAATGTGGTGGCCGCCAGCCGAGCGAATTCGATCGAACGGTTCCGCGTATCGCAGGCGACGACCGCTTTCCCGTCGGTGCGTCCGCTTTGCGATTGATAGTACGTCACCAAACCATGAGCCGATTCGGCAATGGTGCGGGGATTGATGGTGGCCGACCCGAACTCGGCCATCGGCCCGCGTCGCCCGCCGGTTCCGAAGGGGACCACTTCCCAAAATAATCGATCGAGTTCATCGAAACGGTCGGCTTCGACGAGCGCGCCAATGGGCTTCGCATAAGCAGCGTATTGCGGCTCGGTCAGCCAACGACGCATGTTGTCTTCTGCGCCGGCGGAGAGGCGTCCGTCAGCGACGGCGGATTCGATCCGCCGTTCGAGGTTGGTGATGTCAGCTGTCGAGGCCATGCGGGGTCGCTCGTGATCGAGTCGACAGGTGGGATACCGACTGTCGGCGAGTAGAAACCTCGACTCTACCACATCACTTGGGCAAGAACGAGGCAACGGCAGATGCTTGGGTGTTGCTGCGAGTGTTGGTGGGAGGTGTTCCTGTAAAGGTTTTTTACCACGAAGGCACCAAGACACGAAGGAATCAAGAATGGCCCGCAGGCCTGCGGCACGCTGACTTCGTACGCGGATTATCGCAGAGAAAATTGTACTGTGTTTGTATTGTCTCCGCGAAAATCTGCGTTCATCCGCGTCATTTGCGGCCCATTCTTCGTTTTTCGAGTTGTACTGGCCCTCTGGCGTGCATTCTCTGAGACTCTTCGTGTCTTGGTGCCTTCGTGGTTTCATCCCCCGTCGTACCGCTCACCCACGTCACGCCGCGTCGGTCAGTGGTTTCGGGGTGGCGTCGGGGGTGGGGACGAATTCCCAACCGGCCTCCAACAGCGCAGGGAGCGTTTGTCGCAGGGCGGGGGCGGTTTTTCCGAGCGAGCCGGCGTTGTCGTGCAGGACGATGATCGAGCCGGGGCGTATTTTGGATGTCAGCACGTCGGCAACTTCGTCGATCGTTGAAGGGGGATGGAAATCGGCGGGCATGACGTCCCAGAGCATGATTTTCTGATCATGACGTCGGCTCCAGCGAACGATGCCTTTCGTCATGCGACCATATGGTGGCCGCAACCAGTGCATGGGTTGTTGGGCGATGTCTTCCAGAACAGACGTGGCCTCTTGCAGTTCGCGGGCCATTGTTTTCAGCGAGACTTTCCAGGCATCGACGTGCGTCATCGTGTGGTTGCCAACCTTGTGGCCGCGTGCGACGATCTCGCGGACGTGCTCGGGGTGCTGCTTCGCGTTTTCTCCCAGCAGAAAAAACGTGGCCGGGATGTTGAATTCCGAGAGGACATCGAGCAACTCGGGCGCGCCCTGAGCGGTTGGACCGTCGTCGAAAGAAAGATGCAATTGACGGCCGGCCGTCGCATCGAGACGTCCCACGGCTGCCGAGACGAAACGACACACGCCGCGCGAATACCAGGTTCCCAGTCGGGCACGCATGAGCGAACATTCCTGTGCTGTGTGCCGAAAATGATTGTGAGCGGAAATTGTGAGCGAATTTTAGGTGAAGCGAGAAACGGGTGACAGGGCAGCTTGGATGCGTATCATCACCCGCAGCGTAACAGCTTCTTGCACGTGTCGTCGTAGATCGTTGGAAGCGTTGACGTTCTGTCAATCAGTACAGCACGACGACGATCTCGATCACTCGAAGACTTATTCGTCATCGCCCTGCTCGCTTAACACGGGGATCGTGCAGTTCACGAACAGCCAGGAAACCGCGCAGAGGGCGTACATCGCAATCGCGATGTAGAACACGGGGGGCCAGCCGTGGAATTTGGCAACCCGTCCGTAGAGGAGCGGGGCGGTGATAGCAGCGATGCCAGCCAGCGAGTTATTCAGCGCGAAGACCGATGCTGTCGCTTCGCCGCCGATGTCGGTCACCGTTCCCCAGCGGGAAGCAAGACCCATATCGGCGAAGAACTTGACCACAAACAGCAGGCCACAGAAAACGTAGGGATCGGAATAGTACAGCATGGCGATTCCCAACATCACCGCGCCCATCCCTTTGCCGCCGAAGCCCACCGCGCTGCGGGCGAAGCGACGATTCCCCGTGATGCGAATCAGCCGATCATTCAGAAACCCACCACAAACTCCTCCGCAGGCACCGCCGAGCAACGGTAGCGCGGAGAAAAGGCCCATCTCCTTGAAATTCAGTTCATGCACTTCGTAGAGGAACAGGGGAATCCAACCGGAGTAGATGTTGTCGGCCAGCGTGCTGAAGTTTGATGAGATCGTTAGGACGGTCAGGTTCCATAACGACCGCCCGCTGGTCCGCGAGAACATTTCCTTGAGTTTGATCTTCTTCGGAGCCGAGCTGCTGGTGGCCTGTTCGCCGGGGTCGATGCCTTCGATCAAATCGGCTTCGGCCGCATTGGCCAGCGGATGATTGCGCGGTGAATTGCGATAGAACGCCAGGAACGCCAGCCCGAGAAAAATTCCTGCGCCGGCGAGAATGTAGACTGCCGTCCGCCATCCTAGGCCGACTATTCCGATGAGCACCGTGGCGAACAGCACGTTGGCGCACAAGCCGCCGAAGCGTCCAGAGAAAACGCCCATCCAGCCTTGCACCGAGGTCCGCACGGAAAACGGAAACCAGGTACGTGTCAGTCGACTGACCGAAGCAAACGCCCCGGCTTGCCCCAACCCGAACAGCGCGCGGGCATACCACAAACCGCGCGTTGTTGTGGCCGCTGCGTGCAGTCCCAAAGCGATCGACCACAGAATGATCAACCCGCCCAAGAACAAATGCACGCCGGTGAGATCGATGACCAACCCCGACGGAAACTGAAAAACCGAATAGCACGTCGAGAACGCGCTATCGAGCATTCCAAGCTCTTCCTTGTCCAGCCCGAACTCGTCCATCAACGTGGGCTTGAGCAGCGCAAACGTGTAGCGATGCAAGTAGAGCATCCACGACGTTCCACAGCCCAGCATGAAAACCATCCAACGCACGTTCGTCGGGCGCGTTTCGGCTGAGAAGGACTCTTCGGACATGGATGTTCAATGCGATGCAGGCAGATGGTTGGCAAGCGGGTGGCACGTCCCAGACCAACAGGATGGGCGTGGCGAGCGCGGAGCACCACGCCCTTCCGTTGTCAGGGCGTGCCACACGTTTCGTTCGCTCTACAACACCCACGGTTTGCGGTTCTGGCGGCTGACCATCGCGTTGGCTTTCTCGTCGCCGATGATCTGCTCGGCGACCGGATCCCACTTCAGCGTCCGGCCCAGTCGCACGGCGATGTTGCCCAGGTGACAAATCGTGGCCGAGCGATGACCGATTTCGACGTCGCAGATCGGCAGCTTGCGGCTCTTGATGCAGTCGAGGAAATTCGCGTGGTGGTTACTGCTTTTGTAAAGCTCCACACCCCCTTTGCTCATCGGGTCTTTCACGATGCCGTCCGGCTTGCTCGAAAGCTTGCCGCGGTCGACGTGGATCGTCCCCTTACTGCCGACGAACGTGGTGCCGCCGGGAATGCCCTTTTGCTTCTGTCCGATAATCATCTTCACGCCGTTGGCATAGGTGTGCGTGATGTGGCAGGTTTCGGTCACTTCGTGGTAGCCCTGCGGGTGGTAGGTACCCTTGCCTTCAACTTCGACCGGCCCGCTGTCGTCGGCTCCGATGCCCCACTGGCCGATGTCAATGTGATGGGCGCCCCAGTTGGTCATTTGACCGCCGGAGTAATCTTCCCAGAAGCGGAAGTTGTAATGCACTCGTTTGGCGTTGTACGGTTTCTTTGCTGCCGGGCCGAGCCAGAAGTCGTAATCGAGTTCGGTCGGGGCATTACTATTGGCAGGCAACTTGCCGGGATGGTTCGGGCCGGGGATGCCGACGAGCACCGTTTGCAGTTTGCCGATACGACCGGAACGTACCAGTTCGCACGCCACGCGGAAGTTGGACGACGATCGTTGTTGCGATCCAGTCTGCACGATCCGCTTGTGCTTTCTCGCGGCTTCAACCATTTGACGACCTTCAGCGATCGTGAGCGACAACGGCTTCTCGCAATAAACATCCTTGCCGGCTTGGCAGGCATGGATGGTTGCCATCGCGTGCCAATGGTCGGGCGTGCTGATGACAACGGCGTCGATGTCTTTGCGTTCGAGCAGCTTGCGATAGTCGCCGTAAGTGGCGCACTTCCCGTTTTTGCTCTCGACGGTTTTCGCAGCGCGGGCGAGGTGTGTCTTGTCGACATCGCAAATGGCAACTGCGTGACTGATGAGCCGGCCCAGGTTGCCGCGACCTTGCCCGCCGACACCAATGTGTCCGATGAGAATCCGTTCGTTGGCACCAAAGCAACTGCTGGGCACAATCATCGGAGCAGCGAACGTGCCAGCGACGGCTGCTGAAGCTTTGAGGAAATCGCGACGCGTGGAATGCTTGGGGGTCGTCATTGCAGCGGTCTCCTCGACGGAATAGTTTGGAACGTTGCGGGGGGAATGATATCGATCTGTATCGGACTATCAGGATAACAAAGAATGCCGTAGCAGGATAACAAAGAATGCCGTAGCTCGTATCGAGCGATGGCACCTACCGAAAACGATTAACAGATGTAATGCACGTTAACTCGAAAGCCCACTTACTAATGAGTCGTGTGTATGGCATCATGGAAAGCCATATATTGAATATCGCATGCGCGGTTCACTTCGTGTGAAACTGCGCGGACCGAGCCGGCGAAAAGGCTCGAATGGGAGTTCGGAAATGTTCGACACAACAGGCGTGAAGAAGACGATCGCAGAAGTGCTTTCGCGTCCCTCGTTGGGAGATTTGGTGTACGAGCGGTTGCTGAACGGCATTCTCTCGGGCGAACTTCCCAGCGGTTCCACAATCAATGTGCGATCTCTGGCCAAGGAATTAGGCGTCAGCCGGATTCCCATTCGCGATGCGTTGCTGCGATTGGTGGCCGAAGGGCTGGTGAACAACTCCGATAGTCGCATCGCGACGGTCGCCCGATTTACGCAGAAAGAAGCCGCCGATGTGTTCCAGTTGCGCGAGGCGTTGGAGTGTGCTTCAGCGCGATTGGCAGCCGAACGGATCACCGCCGAGCAATTGGCCGAATTGCGAGACATCGTGAATCAGTTGGTGGAATTCGTCAATGATGGTGATCGCAAGGCGGATGCGTTCGACCTGGACAACCGGCTTCATTCTCTCATTGCGAAAGCTGCCGGCAACGATGCGTTGGGCAAGGAAGTGGTTCGTTTCAATCAGCGGGTTTGGGTCGTGCAACTTGTGCGTATGGACCCTGCTGTGGAACTGAAGGCCCGCGACGAGCATCTTGCCATTATCGAGGCCTTAGCCGCCCACAATGGAGACGCCGCCGCGGAGGCCATGCGGCGTCATGTCCACGGTTCTCTGGCCCGTTTGATTGAACACTGGAACGACCGCTCTGAGGCTCCCGCAGAATCGGCACAGGCGTCCATCTGACAAGCTGGGCCGTGACTTTTCTCGCCCATACAATTGTGGCAATCGCCCCGGTTCGTGTGTATAATGCGGGCCGAGCGTAAGCTCGCTGCCTCCCGGTGTCAGGCGATCAAGCCAGCACCAATCGACGGCCGATGACCACTCACAGGTGGGAGCCGGTCGACTGCCTTCCGAGACTCGCATGCGGGGTGACTCATGCTGCGGATTCTTCTCAGCCTGTTGGCTTCTTTCGTCTTGGCGACGCTTTCTTCAAGTCGCGCAAACGCGGCCGACGCGAAGCCCAACGAGCCAACGTTCGAGCGCGGCGTGCGCGCGATCATGAAGGCTCATTGCTTCCAATGCCACGGGGAAGGTGACGAACTCGAAGGCGGTCTGGATTTGCGTTTGCGGCGACTGATGGCCAAAGGGGGCGAGTCGGGCCCGGCGATCGTTCCCGGCAAGCCGGCCAATAGCCCGTTGCTCGAACGCATCCTCTCGGGCGAAATGCCGCCGGGTGAAAAAACGCTGAAGCTGACGAAACAGGAAATCGCCACCATCACGCGCTGGATTGCCGGCGGTGCGAAGACGGAACGCCCCGAACCGGAAACGATCGGCAAAGGGCTGCAAGTCACCGATCACGATCGCGAGTTCTGGTCCTTCCGCCCCATCAAACGCCCGGCTGTTCCCTCCGTGAAAAACGCCGACAGAGTGCGAACATCGGTCGACTCGTTCCTGTTAGCGAAACTCGAAGCGAAAGGATTTTCCTTCTCTCCCGACGCCGACAAGCGCACGCTCGTGCGACGAGTTTACTTCGACTTACTCGGGCTACCGCCATCTTCGGAAGAGATCAATCAGTTTGTCGCTGATCAATCTCCGCAGGCTTACGAACGGCTCGTCGATCGTTTGCTCGACTCCCCGCATTACGGCGAACGTTGGGGGCGTCACTGGTTGGATGTGGCTGGCTATGCCGACTCGGAAGGGTTCACCAACGACGACACGCCGCGGAGTTGGACGTACCGTTACCGCGACTATGTCATCCGCGCCCTCAATGCCGACAAGCCGTTCGACGTCTTCATTCGCGAGCAACTGGCCGGCGACGAAATGGTGAAACCTCCCTACAAAGAATTGACGTCCGAACAATCCGAACTGCTGATCGCCACCGGTTTTCTGCGAATGGCACCCGATGGCACCGGCTCTGGCGGCGTCGACCAGAGCGTGGCCCGCAACCAGGTGATGGCCGACACCGTGCAGATTGTCGGCACTTCACTTTTGGGGCTGACAGTCAACTGCGCACAATGTCACGAGCACCGCTACGACCCAATCCCGCAAGCCGATTACTACCGCTTCCGTGCGATCTTCGAGCCGGGGTACGACTGGAAGAACTGGCGAAACCCCAAGCAGCGATTGATCACGCTCTACACCGACGCCGACCGCAAGAAAGCGGCCGAGATCGAAGTCGAAGCGAAGAAAATCGATGCTGTGCGGTTGAAGAAGCAACAGGAATACATCGATCGCACGTTCGAGAAGGAATTGGCGAAACTCGCCGAGGAACTTCGCGAGCCGATTCGCGTCGCGCGAAAAACGGCAGTCAAGGAACGCACGCCCGAGCAGAAGCTGCTGCTGAAAGACAACCCCTCGGTCAACGTCACGGCTGGCTCGTTGTACTTGTACGATCGCAAAGCGGCCGACGAACTGAAGAAGATCGCCGCCAAGGCCACCAAGTTACGCGGCACAAAACCGAAGGAAGAATTCCTCCGCGCATTGACTGAAACGCCTGGCAAAGTTCCGACGACATTCCGCTTTCATCGGGGTGATCACGAACAACCGAAAGAAGCTCTGGCACCGGCCGGGTTGACCGCCCTGTATGCGTCGACCAGCGAAGCCGCGATTGCCGAGCAGGATGCCTCGCTCCCGACAACCGGACGCCGCTTGGCTTACGCCCGCCGCCTCACCAACGGCTCGCATCCGCTGCTGGCCCGCGTGCTGGTGAACCGCTTCTGGCTGAATCATTTTGGAAAAGGCATCGTCGAAACGCCCGGTGACTTCGGTGCCTTGGGAACTCGCCCGACGCATCCCGAGCTGCTCGACTGGCTCGCCAGTCAATTCATGGACGACCATTGGAGCCTGAAACGGTTTCACCGACTCGTGATGAAGTCGACCGTCTATCGCCAGGCGACACGCAACGACATGAAGCAGGACGCAGTCGACCCCGACAATCAACTTTACGGCGGCAAGCCGCTACGGCGTCTCGAAGCCGAGATCATTCGCGATGCGGTCCTCATACTCTCCGGCAAGCTCAACCGCAAACGGTTCGGTGCTCCCATCCCCGTCATGGCTGACCGTGTCGGTCAGTGGGTCATCGGCAAAGAAAACCTCAACGCGGGCCGACCCGGTGCGGTGATTGCGATGCAAGGCGAAGAATTTCGACGCAGCATTTACGTTCAAGTTCGTCGCAGCCGACCGCTGGCCGTGCTCGACACGTTCGACTTGCCCATCATGACACCCAACTGCGACAAACGCGCCTCCTCAACGGTGGCCACGCAGTCGCTCATGCTGATGAACAGCGACTTCATCGCCGCCCAGTCGCGGTTCTTCGCCCAACGTGTGCAACAACAGGCCGGCAACGACTTGCCCAAGCAGATCGCAGTCGCGTGGGAACTCGCCTTGGCTCGCGAGGCGACCCCTGAAGAAATCACAGAGGCCACCAAGTTCCTCGGCGAACAGGCCGCACACTTCCGCAAAGCCGCCCCACCGGCGAAACCATCCGCCAAGGGCAAACCCAAAGGGAAAGCACCAACCAAACCCAGCCCCGAACTGTTGGCGTTGGCGAGTTTGTGTCAAACACTGATTAGCTCAAACGCGTTCTTGTACGTGGATTGAGTTTCGTTTAACGGCAAGCCGCAGGCGACTGCGTTTCGGCCCAACACCGTTAGCAACACCGACGCCTGCGGCTTGCCGTTAAACAATCTGATTTGAATCTGTCACCGAATAAAGTTTCCTGAGAGTGTGAAGATCATGCCAACTCAGCCCTCCCCCTGCCTCACCCGTCGTCACTTCCTGGCCTCCAACAGCATGGGCATTGGCAGTGTGGCCTTGTCTTGGATGTTGCAGGAACAGGGTGCGCTCGCCAAGATCATCCAGCCTGATCTCGAAAAGAAAACCTACGACCTCACCGCCAAGCAACCGCACGCGGAACCACAGGCCAAGGCGATGATTTCCTTGTGGATGCAGGGTGGGCCGAGCCATCTCGACCTATTCGACCCCAAACCCGAGATGGCTAAGTACGACGGGAAGGTCTACCCCGGCAAGATCAAGTACGACAACGCCGCCCAAGCTAGCTCGAAGGTGTTCGCCACGCCCTGGAAGTTCCACAAACGCGGCGAATGCGGCACGGAAATGTCCGAACTGATCCCGCACATCGGTGACATCGCCGACGACATTACACTCATTCGCTCGACTCGCACCGGTGTGAACAATCACGGCCAATCGATTCGCGCTCTGAATAGCGGTCGCGTTCTCGGCGGGCGACCCAGTTTGGGAAGCTGGCTAACCTACGTCCTGGGCTGCGAAACTCGCGATCTGCCCGGCTACATGTCGCTAATCGACCCCGGTCAGTTACCCGTGCTGGGCGTCGAGAACTGGTCGAACGGTTGGCTGCCGGCCATCTATCAGGGAACCGTCGTGCGACCGCAGGAGCCGCGAATTCTTAATCTCGATCCGCCCAAACATCTGCGCGGCGCTCCGCAGGAACGGGCGTTGGCGTTTCTCGATCGGCTCAACAAGAAACACCGCGACCAACGGCCCGGTAATCTCGACCTGGATGCCCGCATTGCCAGCTACGGATTGGCCGCGCGGATGCAGGAAGCTGCCAAGGAAGCGCTCGACCTCGGCAAGGAAACCAAAGCCACACAAGCGATGTATGGCATGGACGACGCGGTCACCCGCGATTACGGCAGCCGGTGCTTACTCGCCCGGCGGCTCATCGAACGGGGCGTGCGATTTGTGCAGGTCTTCACACAGAACCAGTTCTGGGATCACCACGGCACGATCTACTCGAAGTTACCCGCTTCGTGTAAAAAGATCGACAAGCCGGGTGCGGCCTTGGTGAAGGATCTCAAAAGCCGAGGACTGCTCGATAGCACCATCGTGCATTGGGGCGGTGAGATGGGCCGTATGCCCGTCATTCAGAACGACGTCGGCAAAAAGAAAATCGGTCGCGACCACAACACGCACGGTTTCAGCATGTGGGTTGCCGGCGGCGGCTTCCGCGGCGGGCATGTTCACGGAGCGACCGACGAATTCGGCCACAAGGCGGTCGAAAACATCGTCAACCACTACGACTACCACGCCACCCTCATGCACCTCTTCGGCCTCGACCACACCCGCGTCACCTACAAACGCAACAACCTGCCGCAAACGTTGACCGACGGGCAAGACGGGAAAGTCGTCAAGGAGTTGTTGGCGTAAATCGAATCAGACTCAGGACGACAAGTTCAAAAAAGAGAAAACCACGGGGAGCACGGGGGGACACGGGGAGCAAAAAAGAAATCCCCGTGCTCCCAGTGTCCCCCGTGGTTGAATCCGTCGGGGATTCAGACGCCCGCCGATGCCATCGGCGGCTATTCATGCCGTTACCGTTTCGTGGCGTCCGTCCCCGTGGCGACGACCGTGTAGCGTTTCTTGGAAACGAGTTCTCCGCTGTCGCTCTCGGTGACCGTCGTCTCAAAACGCACGACACCGAACGGCACGTCATTGCTCAGCCAAAGGTCGCTGCGGTAGCGGTGGTACGGGTGCGATTCGGTCGGTCGATAGTTCACGGTCGCAGCAGCGCGGCGGCAGGTGAACGCGTTGGTTCGCAGCGGCGTCTTCAGATACCGCACGTAACCGGAACGATAAGTCATCGGCCAGGGCAAGCCGCGAAAGAAGGTGCGGGCGGCTTGGCGGGCGGCGGCGTTCGGGCGATCATCAGGCCAGACGAGAAATTTCTCCGGAGCCGCCCCGCTACGAAAGGCGGCTTCGTCGATGTGGTAGGTCGCGGTTGCCGCTTCGGAGCTTCCTGATCGACGCATTTCGACAAGCAATTTCCGCACGGTCTTGCCGTCCACTTCTTCATTCCCCCCGTCGACAAGACGCAGTCGGCCGGCCTGTCCCGTTTCGTCGTATTCGGCGAATTCGACCCACGCGTTTGCACCGGCTTTGGGTAGCGAACGGAACCAAGTGGTTAACGGCGGATCAAAGGGGTCCGGGGTTTCGCGCTTGTCGTAGTCGATCCAACCCCATTCGGTCATGCGGTTGTACAACCAAGGATGTCGCCAAGCTGCGTCGATCGACGACCACACAGAGAAGACCGAAAGGCCCAACGCCAAACAGGACGCGGCGCGGAATTTCCGACAGTCGGCCCACTCATCCAGCAGCGGGATCATGGCGAGTAGCCAGAAGGGAATCAGCCACAGCATCCAGCGCAGCCCGGCACTTTGTCCGCCGTAGTTGTAGTTCTGCGTGCGCGTGAGATAGAAGCCAAGAATGACGATGGAGAGCGCAAGGCCAAGTTGCAGGAACGGACGCAGAGCATGACCGCGATACTTGGAAAGCCGCGACCAGGCCAACACCGTCACCACAAACACTGGCGAGAGCGATAGCACGCCGTGATGACCGAGGGTGCAATGCAGCAGATACATCCACGGGGATTCCCGGTTGGCATCGATGCCGCGCGGTTGCATCCAGTAACTGGGAATGCCTTCGTGGATGAACAGGTATTCTTTTTCACCGTAATACAGATAGAACGGCTTCCACCCGCCCGTGGCCAGGTAGTTCGTGACGAAGAACGCAACCAACGGCACCAGCGCAGCCGGTACGAAAACTGTCAGCGTGCGTTTGACGTCGGTTCGCAGTAAGAGGAAAAACATCGCCAACCCGAACAACGCAGCGGGCAACTCGACCGTGCAAGTGAAGGCGGCAAAGAACCCGGCCAAGGCGAAGTGACGTGCCGAGGTGCTCCCCTCCGCGAGAATTCGGTAAGCCGCGTACAAGGCGAACAACGTCGACAGCGCCGCGACAGTGTGGTTATTGAAGGTCGTTGAGAACGTCGTCAGCAAAGTGCCGACAGCAGCGGTCGTCAGTACGAACAGCCGCGCGGTGTTTGTCTGGGCTGCGGAATCGAGCCAACGTGCAAGCAGGATCAGCGCAATGACAAAGGGAATCACATTGACAATGAACAACACCGTGCGCGCGGATGCCTGAGTGTCGTCGAGCAGGTTCCAGCCGGTGATGCGTTGCGTGGTCCAGTAAACACCAGCAACGAGAGTCGGCAACAGCGGGGGCTTGGTGGAGTAGAAATGCCCCTCGTGTCGGACCTTGTCGATCGTCTGCCATGCCGGACGGGCATCGATTTCGTCGATGTGATACGTCCCCCGCTCGGCGAGTGACCACACGGTGGCCCAGCGCGAGCGGTCGTTAGCACTTTGCAAAGGGTCGGCCTGCAGAACGGCTGCCGTCAACAACCCGGCGGCCACGGCGATGATCAAGAACCGGGCCGCAGGCCAGACATCCGGCGAGGGCGGGGAGAGGCTGGATTCACTGTGGCCGACTTCGCCCGTCATGCCGTCTCCTCGGACGGTGCTCCACTGGCATCCGGATTGGATGGCGTGGCCTTGCGCTCGGAGAGTGTGCGGTGATATTCGCGGAGCATTCGTCGTCGGTCGACCAGCATGGCCAACAGGCCGATGACCAGTGTGGCTGCGACTTCAACGAGAATGATCGCCACCGCATGCTGGTCCAACAGACTTCCGCCTGACCCGGCAAAAGCCGATGCGATCATTGCGAAGACGGTCAGCACAAACAGGCCGACAACGGGAATCAGCAGGCGATAGAAAACATTCATTGGGGTGACTCGCGCGACGAGAATCAGCGGACCGGTTCGGAATCGGATGTTTCAGATGCGAGTTCGTTGCGGGCCTGTTCCATGTCGTGATCGATCATCATGCGTACCAGGCTGGCGAAGTCAACTTTCGGTTCCCAACCCAGCGCCTCGCGTGCCTTGGTTGCGTCGCCGCAAAGGGTGTCGACTTCCGAAGGCCGCAGGAACTTCGTGTCGGTCTTCACAAAATCATGCCAGTCAAGGTCGAGGTGGCCGAACGCTTCGTCGAGAAAGTCGCGGACCGAATGTGTCTGGCCGGTGGCGATGACGTAGTCATCGGGCTGGTCGTGTTGCAGCATGCGCCACATGGCTTCGACATAATCGCCTGCGTAACCCCAATCGCGTTGGGCGTCGATGTTGCCCAGCGCCAATTCTTTTTGGCGTCCCAGCTTAATACGCACAGCCGCCCGGGTGATCTTACGAGTGACGAAGTCTTTGCCTCGATGGGGCGACTCGTGATTGAAGAGAATCCCGTTGCAGGCGAACATGTCGTACGCTTCGCGGTAATTGATTGTCTGCCAGTAGCCGTAAACTTTCGCGCATGCGTAAGGGCTGCGAGGGTGGAAGGGAGTGCGTTCTGATTGCGGCGACTCGGCGGACTGCCCGAACATCTCACTCGACGAGGCTTGGTAAAACCGCACGTCACGCCCGGATTTTTCGCGATGCTTGCGGATCGCTTCAAGCAATCGGAGCACACCGAGACCCGTCACGTCGCCCGTGTGGATGGGCAAGTCGAACGACAGCCTGACGTGACTTTGTGCGGCCAGGTTGTAAACTTCGTCCGGTTGAACCTCGTCGAGGATTTCCCCGAAGTTGCTGCCATCGGTGAGGTCGGCGAAATGTAGCGTGGTGTTCGCACTGGAATAAACGCTGCTGACCGCCACGATTCCATGTACGGAATAGCCTTTGCTGATCAGGAGATCCGTCAGGTATCTCCCGTCTTGCCCACTGATGCCGGTGATGAGTGCGGTGTTCGCCATGTGTTTCCATCTCTGTCTGTGTGATGAATTCGAGTATGCTGCGGTGCGAGGCAGGGCGTCAAGTCAGGACCGCCGACCGATTCGTTGATCGCCGAACTTCTCGCGTCGCGCATAAAAAAAGCCCGGCCTTCCGAAGAACGCCGGGCTTTGTCTTTAGTGCTCAAAGCCGAATTAGGCTTTTTTGCCCTTCTTGGGTGCCGGGGGAGCCGGTGCCTTCGACGGCGGAGGCGCAGGAGCGTCTTCGACCTTCGGGGCGTGGCCGTGACTGTGGCTACCGCAGCAGGTGGGCTTCGGAGCGCAGCAGTTGTGCTTCACCACGGGCTTGCAGCATTTCCGCGGAGCCGGCTTGCAGCAGCTGTGCTTCACGGGCTTGCCACAGCTGGACTTTGCCTTGCGGCAGCCACCGTCGTTGCCGCCGAACAGTCGGCTGAACAAACCGGCTTCTGCCGAGCTACCCGATCCGAGCACGAGAGCAACAGCTCCCAATGCAACCATTCCAACCAATACACGTCTCATCGCTGTACTCTCCTTCTTCAGTGGTTCCTCGAAGCGCCATCATGGCAAGATCAGCGTTCCACATCCTGCCGACGTGACCGTCGGGAACGCAACTGGACCAAACCTGGCTCGTCTGCCGAAAAAGATCGACTTATGACGATCAGGCAGGTTACAAGGTGTAAAGTAAGCAGGGGGGAATAGGTTTACAACCATCCAGGCCTATAAATCCAGTGATTTTCAGAATTGGCCCATCTCAGCAGGCGTGGCGAGAGCCAGACCGTTTGCCTTCAAACGCATCACTCGCTGCCCGACAGTCGCCAAGTTACGATGGCCCCATTGAAGAGCATGAGTGAAGACCGTGAGAATCGAGATGTCCCAGCCCCACTCCAATGCCCACAGCGATGCACCCCGCCGGTGGCGGTTTCGATCATTCGACTGGTCGCCCGGTCGGCTGCCGTTGCTGATGGGAATCGTCAATGTCACTCCCGACAGCTTTTCCGACGGTGGCGAGTTTCTCGACGAGTCCGCTGCCGTCGCACACGCTCTGGAATTGGTCGCAGACGGCGCAAACATTTTGGACGTTGGTGGCGAGTCGACGCGACCGGGAGCCGCTTCGGTGAACGCCGACGACGAAGCGGCCCGTGTTGTTCCCGTCATCAAGGCGATCGCTGCAAAAACCGACGTGCCGATTTCGATTGACACTTCCAAGGCGACGGTCGCACGTCAGGCGATCGACGCGGGGGCGACCATTGTCAACGACATTTCAGGACTGACATTCGACGAAGAGATGCCGGCGGTTTGTGCCGAAACCGAAGTGGGCGTCGTCTGCATGCACATTCTGGGTACGCCGCAGACGATGCAGGACGATCCGCATTACGACGATGTAGTGGTCGAGGTTCGCGAGTTTCTATCGGATCGATTAACGGCTCTCGAAGCAGCCGGCATCCCGCGCGAGCGCGTTGCGATTGATCCGGGAATCGGGTTCGGAAAAACCGCCGCGCACAATCTGTCCATCCTGTCAAATATCGCCGCGTTTCACGAACTGGGGCGACCGGTGCTGATTGGTCATTCACGGAAACGGTTCCTGTCGAAACTGCTGGGCCGCCCCGTGGAAGAACGGACCGCCGGCACCCTTGGCGTGGCCATCGCGTTAGCCGAACAATCAACCGACCTCCTCCGTGTCCACGACATCCGCGCCACCCACGACGCGCTCGTCGCCTGGCAAACCGTCCGCGACGGATGAAACATCATCGGGTGGCGGGGCGCACTGCGCAGCAGAAGCCTCCGAAGACAACGCCCACTCTGGGGGCTTCCTGAACTGCAGTCGATGAATAGCCGCCGATGCCATCGGCGGACGTCTGCAACGTTCAAAACCCGACGGATTCAACCACGGGGGACACGGGGAGCACCGGGTTTTCTTTCCCCGTGTCCCCCGTGGTTATTCTTTTGTTTGGTTAACGTCGAAAGCGCTTTGGACGTTGCATATTCGTCGTTTCCACGCCCTCTTCATTACCAATGCGGTCAACTTGAAGGAGAGAGCCTTGCGCAAGCCGACCATCGCTGATTTCAAGTCCTGGCATCTCGCCATCGCGGCTCAGTATTCTGTGGGTGCGGTCATCTATCTGGTTCCGATCGGCTTCGATCACCCGTCAGCCCTTGGGCTGGACTTCAATCACATTGTTCTCTGGGGATTTGGAATCGTTCTTTTCGGGTTGCTCTCGTTGGTCTCCGTGATTTCCGCCTTTGCGGATAAGAGCATCCTTGGCTTTATGTTGGCAGTGGCTCCGTTTGTGGGTCTCTACGTTACCGAGTGGATGTGAGCTGAGATCGCCTCTCGTCGCCGTTTCCGTGAGTCAAAGATTTTCGCTTCGGGGCGCTCCAGACGTCCGCCGATGCCATCGGCGGCTATGCAGCGGGGGCGAGATCCCTCGCGTCACTTGAGCCGGCGTTTGGCTCGTTGCTTGGCTTGGGCGTAGACATCCACCGCAGGTTTCTCGGGGGCCGACTTCGATTCTTCGGACGTTCTTTGAGACACTGTGGTGGCGACGGGTTTTGGGGCGGGAGCCGGTTTTCGCTCGCGCTTCGGCATTGCGAGTTTCCACTTGGGTAACCATCCCGCACCCTTCTTGTCGGCTTGCCCTTCCGCAGAGAGCGAGTACGCGGCCCGTTCCCAGAGGGACAACCGCCGGCCGGCGATCTCGATGACGATCAAACACATCGCAAGAATAAACAGCGGAGGCAATAGCGACATCGTACGCGCTGCTCGCGGTGGGTCGACGAGGATCTCCAAGACGTCGGCCCGCTCCGTTCCCGCGCTGATGCGGGCCATCTCTTCGAGCGTTTCACGCCCGGTCGGCAGGTCGACACGCGGGACATGCTCGGGAGAATACGGCAGCGTGACAGCCGGACCGCGTGTGAACTTCTTCGGGCCCGTCTGCACGATCGTGCGGTAACTGCCCGTGCGATCCATGCGGAAGCGGGCTTCGAGCGTGTCGGCGTCGACCCAGATAAACTCCGGTTCGATACGGTCATCGCGTTCGTCACCCGGTGGCACAACAACTAAGTTGGGCGGGTCGCCTCGTTCGCGATTCGGTCGCTGCGGATCCAGCTCGACCCTCACCACGGCGTCTTGCCCTTCCCGTTGCAACTCGACGAACGCGTTGTTTGGGTCGTCCCCTTGCAACAGCCAGCGTGCGTGCGTGACGAGGAAGTCGGCGTACTCGTTCCAATTGGCAAACCGGCCCGTGTGTTGGCCGTCGACTTCCAACGTGAGTGCGACCGTCCGCCCCAACCCGCGATACCAAAAGGCCGACCAGGGGGCCAGGTAATCGTCCTGCGAAACAACGCCCACCGTGGCGTCTTTCTTCAAGTAACTCAGGTTGTACCCACCCACTCCGGGAAACGCACCGGGGGCCAGATTCGCAATCAAACGGGCGTCGGGAAGAATCGCACCGGGGATACCATTGGGCTGCGTTTTTGGATCCGCTTCGACGAACGTGCTGCGGGCCACGCTCATGGTGTCTTCAGTGAACAGCCGGGGAAGTTCTTTCGCGTCGGACGTAAACATGATGTTGCCGTGGCCTCGTTTGGCGATGTCTTCGAGCAGCTTGGAATCCACGTCAGCTTTAGTACCCAATCCGATGACACTCACCGTGATACCGCTGGCCTCGAACTTGGTGAGCAATTTCTTGTAGTCGCCCGGTTCCTCGCTGTCGGCCGCGTCGGAGAAGAGGATGATGTGGCGCGTGCTTTGGTCGGCCTTGGCGAGTTCCTTGCCCGCCGCGATGAGCGCTTCGTAAACGAAGATTCCGCCGCCCATGCTTTCGATTTTCATGACTTTGGAAACGATGGCACTGGAGTCCTCGACCGGCGTGAGTGCCTGGATGATATGCGGCGAACTGTCGACGGCAATGACCGCCACGCTGTCGCCCGGCGAGAGCAGTTTGACACACTCTGCGGTCCCCAGGTTGGCAAGGTCCATCTTGGTTTTGCCGCCTTTGACGGGGGCCGTCATGCTGCCGGAACGATCGAGGGCGACAACGATCGCGACGCGAGTCTTGCGATGTTCTTCGCGCATTTCCATCGAGACGGGCAGGATTTCATCGAGCGGACTTTTGAAGTAGCCACCCGTGCCGAAGCTGCGTTGCCCGCCGGTGAGCATCAGCCCGCCGCCCAAGTCTTCGACGAACTGCGCGAGGCGTTCCATTTTTAAACGTCCGAAGTCGCGGGCGGGAACATTCTCGATGATCACGCCACGGTATTCATCGAGAGCATCCTGCGTGAGTGGATGCGTTTTCGCTTCCCTTACGTCGACGGGCAGATTGGCCGCCCGCAACGCGGCAGCGAAATTGTTGCCCTGGGCATTGCCGTCGCTTGTGAGCAGCAGCAGTTTCGGTCCCGCATCGACACGCACCAGCCCGGCTCCGCGATTGTTCTCGATGAGCGGATCGTTGGGCACGTCGAGTTCAAAGGTGTAGTTGTAGAACCCGCCCTTGCCGAGGATGTCGCGAAAGACAAGCCTGTTCCGCCCGGCCACGAAATCGTGTTCGCGGGGCGGAAAGGCTTCCCCGTCGCGAAAGACCCGTAGAGTGCCATGCGTGGCCCGGTCGGCATGGACGATGACCGAGAACTGGAATTGTTCTAACGGCGAAACGGTGCGCGGCAATTCAACTTCTTGAATCGCGATGTCACCGATGCGCACGCGCTCGAAGAGTCGGAAGTCAATCGGCACCCCCTGTTCGCGTGCACGGCGTGCAGCCGACAGCGGAGACGGGCCGTTCGATTCCCCATCGGAGAGCACCAGAATCCGCGCGGGCCGGTCATCGGTTACGAGATTAAGTGCCGTCGCGACGGCCTCGTTTAAGTCACTGCCGTCGGGTAGCACTTCGCGGGTGAATTCGCGAAACAGGGCGTCGTGCGAAAGCAGACGTTCCGGTTGCACATCCCCGCCGAACGTCACCAGGCTGACGCGGTCGCCTTCCTTGCGGGCCTTGTCCAGGTTTTGGATCAGTTCGAGAATGTTCTCGCTCGCCTTGTCGGGCAGCGACCGGGAACGATCCACAACGACCACCACATCCAACCCGCGCCCGAAGATATCAATCTCCGGCCCGCTCAACGCCAACAGCAACACGCCGAGAATTGTGAGTCGCAGCCACCCGGTCGCACCACTCACCTTTCCCCACCGCCGAAAGGCGAACCAGGCGGGGATGGCCAGCAGGAACAATTCGGGGTATTGGAAGCGGATCATGAGGGGTACCCGGAAGTCGCGCGGCGGGGGCGTAACACGAACCAGTCGGCGAAGACGGTTGCCAGCACGATCACGATCGCCAGCATGATCAGCCAAGTGTAAGGATTGTCGAGCAGAAACCCCGTCGCCGGTTTCTCCGAACCGGCCTTGCGGCTACCCGAAGACAAACCGGTTAGCTTCGATTCTTCCGCGTCGAAAAAGTTCAGTGCGAATCGGCCGATCGATTCGTCGCCGTCACGAAGTTCATACACGCTGACTTCATTCAGCGGCGGTAATTCGACGATGGCCGTTCGCGCGACGGGCCGTGTTTTGCTTCCATGTTTCAGCACGAGTTCGCGGTCGGCGTCGGCTTTCGCGGCCGGGGAGTTGTTGTTTTCGTACAGTCGAAAGCGAATTTGCTCGTCGAGTCGATAGTTCCAACGTCGCAGCCCGGGCAATGCATCGCGTCGCAGTTCGACGAGGTTATCAAGCAGGATGGGCCAGTCCGGGCTGTCGGCGAGATTACTGATGGCGAAATCGATGTTCAGTAGATAGGCGGTCGTCCGCGTGCCGTTGAGTTGCGACAACAACGGATGACGACCGTCGCCGATGATCGGAGCGACATCGAGTTCGATCGGCTGCGCCCCGCGCCAATCGATCCCGCCGAGCACGACGCCTTCGAGTAGTGGGTGTCGTTTATCGAGAATGAAGGGGTTGTCGTCGGGGTTTGATTTCGTCTTGGCTGCTTTCTTGCGGGCTGCTTCGGTACGGTCGAGCGGACCGATGCCCAGCCACCACAGGTCGCGTCGTGAGGGGGGCAAAGTTCCCGCCGGTTCAATCAGCAGGTGCGCCTGATCGACCGGGCCGTATTGTAAATCGGGGATTTCATCGAGCACTCGGCGGACGACGCGCGAGGCGATGTCTTCCTGTGTGAGCGTGATGGCTGCCGTCAGCGAGCGCACTTTCGGTTCGACTAGTGTGACGGCATCGTCGATGGAGAGTCCATCACCGTCGGACGTCACTGTAATTTTCATTTCACCGAGACCACCAGCGATGTCCGACTTCTCGAACGGCACCGATTGGCCCGGTTCGACGACGGCGGTTCCTCTGAAAACGGCCTCGCCTTTCGACTGGCCGCGAATTGTCACGTGGGCCGTCTTGCGACCGAAGTTTCCGACGCGCAGAAAGATGCGCCCGATGACCGCTTTGGAATCGAACGACCAGCGGGCGGCCGAGATGGCAACGTTCTCCAACGGACGCCCAACCCACACAACTTCCATCTGCTTGGGGACGGTGCTGTTTTTCGGCGGGGCGTGGTCGGTGAGGAACAACACGCGGCCCGAGTTGTCCGCCAGTTGTGCGGCGAGATCCCAAGCGGGTTGGAACGCATGTTGGGCCGCTGAGGGCTGCCAGTTGTCGAGTTCCTGTTCCGCCTTCTCCCACGAAACCGCCGGCCCGGCGAGCATGGTGGGACGTCGGCCGGTGCGAATCAACGTGACCACGCTGCCGCGTCGCAGATTTTTTGCACGCTTCTTCAATTCGATGATCGCCGTCTGACGAAAGTTCTCGCCATCGGGTGGGGTCGCCATCATGGAAGCGGAATCATCCAGCACGACAATCAAATGCTCGGCTGTGCCGATGGCACCGAACGACGGCCGCGCCAACGCCAGCGACAACAGCAACGCGGCCAGCAGTTCCAACAGGAGCGTTGCAGTGATCGGCAACCGATCGCGTCGTCGCCCGGCCGCTCGCACTTCCACCTCGGCTCCCCACAAATGCATCCCCGCCACCACCAGCGGTTTGTACCGCCGATGATACAAGTGAATGCCCACAATCACTGGCAGTGAGAGCAGGCCGAGGAGACCGAGTGGGTTGGCGAAGGACATGGAGAGAAGGCCGATCGAAAGGAGACGGGGCGAATCTCAATTGTGGAATTCTGAGGCGTAGTTTGCAATCGGAATCTTTACGAATGGGCCGCTGACCTGACGGTACGCGGACTTCGTACGCGGATTTTCGCGGATCCCAAAAAAGAAAAGAGTTTTGATCCGCGAAAATCCGCGCGGCGCAGCCCCGCGTTATCCGCGGCCTATTCTGTCATGGCGTTCAACAACTGACCTGCTCGGCCACGAGGTCGCCGTACAGTTCCGGGCGACGGGTTCGCAAGGTGTAGTTGGGCAGGCTGCGTTCGTGGTTCAATTTGGACGCTTCCAAGTCGACGACGATCATCTCTTCGCGAATTTCTTCGCGCTGTGTCGAAGCAAGCAGGCTGCTGTCGGGTGCGAACACGGCTGCACCGCCGGCGTGATGCGGTTGGGCTGGCGAGTCGGGTGGGTACATGTCGATCGTGCCGGCTCGTCCGACTTGGTCGGCAATCACCACGAAGCAGGCATTTTCTCTCGCACGGGTCGCGTAGCCGGAGTACGTCGCGAACGACGCGGCCCGCGCGGCGGCTTGTGACTGCGGTGTGTCGTCCCACATCTCGATGCGTGCGGCGTGCGGCATCAACAAGATTTCGGCACCTCGCAACGCGAGAATGCGGGCCGGTTCGGGGAACTGGTTGTCGTAGCAGATAATCATGCCGACTTTGCACTTGCCGATGTCCAACACGGGGAACTCACGGCCCCCTTTGTAGTAGAGCACTTCATCACGCGAGCAATGCAGTTTTCGTTGCTTGCCGACGTACCCGTCGGGGCCGACGATCATCTGCGTGTTGTAAACAATGTCGGCTTCCTTCTCGCTGAGGCCGACGCAAATGTGCAACCCGTGCTTCTTGGCCATCTCATGCACGCGTGCGGTGCTGGGCCCATCGGGAACCGGCTCGGCCAGCTCCCAAGTATTCGGCGTGCAATGCCCGTGGATGAGCAATTCGGGAAACAGAACCAGGTCGGCCTTCTGCTCGGCCGCCTGAGCACACCACTTATCCATATCGGCCAGTACACGTTCGACCTCGCCCAATCCCCCATTCATACTGACGGCGGCAACACGGATATCCTGCATAGTGGTTGGCTCCCTGGTTGTGTGTGCGGTGTGATTTGTGAAATGCAGTGTTGTGAAATGCAGTATCGGCGGAGCCGACCCAAGGGGCAACCGTCCGAGGGGTGACATCTCGCGCCACACGTTTAGGCGTCTTGGTCGAATGTCGACGTGGGGCGTTGGTTACTCTTGGGGGCGGGATCGGGTAGGATGTTGGATTCCTCGCATCGCCCAGCCCTCCACTGCAAATCGTTGGCATGAGTTCTTCTGACATCGAACCGCTTCCCGCACCGGCCCGTTCGCCGCAATGGACGCGGATCGTTTGCCTGGTGTTGCTCTCTGCCACATTCCTGAACTACGCCAACCGGTTCACCTTCACCCAGAACGCGCTGCCGATTCAGGAAGCGTTCGACATGGATGAAGAAGGGTACGGCGAAGTGGCCGGTTGGTTCGGGCTGGGTTTTGCCTGCGGCGGACTGACGTTCGGGATTCTGGCCGACGTTGTCAGCGTGCGGATTCTGTATCCGCTTGTGCTGCTGGCTTGGTCAATTGCGGGCATCTCTTCGGGAACGGTTGAAACGTTGACCGAATTGAAGATCGCGCGGTTCCTGCTGGGCATGTTTGAAGCCGGGCATTGGCCGTGCGCTTTGCGGACAACGCAACGAGTGTTTCTGCCCGAACAGCGAACGTGGGGTAACAGCCTGTTGCAAAGTGGGGCTTCGCTGGGAGCCGTCGCCACGCCCTTGCTGGTTGTGTTCCTGCTGCGCTGGCCCGATCAATGGCGGTTGGCGTTTTTTATCATCGGCGGCCTCGGCCTGCCGTGGGTTTTCTGGTGGCTGAAAACGATCAAAGAGAGCGACGTTCGCCGGCCGGTGATCCAGACCGACGAAGCGGGAGGGACCGGTACGCCGTTGCAGGAAATTCCCTTCTGGATGGTGTTCACAACCCGCCGCTGGTGGATTCTGCTGTTCGTCGTTGTCTGCATCAACACGTTCTGGCATTACATTCGTGTCTGGATGCCGCTCACGCTGGAAAAAGATCACGGCTACAGCCACGAGTTCGTGCAATACTTCACCTCGGCCTATTACCTGGCAACATTCTTTGGTGCGCTGGCAGCCGGCTGGTTGACGATTCGGCTGGGGAAGAAGGGCGGCAACGTGCATCGCGCCCGCATGACAACCTTCCTGATCTTCGCGCTGCTTTCGACGTTAGCCATCCCAGCAGCGTTTATGTCGGGTGGACCGCTGCTGCTGGCCGCATTGTTGGTGGTCGCGTTCGGGTCACTCGGACTGTTCCCGATTTACTATTCGCTCAATCAGGAAATCTCGGCCAAGAACCAGGGCAAGGTGGGCGGCTCACTCGGGTTTTCGACGTGGAGCATTCTCTTCTTCGTCCATCCAGCCGTCGGACGTGCCGTGGTTGCGAATCCCGATATCCGCCCTTGGCTCTTCGCCGGCGTAGGACTCGGCCCACTTCTCGCCTTCGCTGCGCTGGTCCTGTTCTGGGGAAGGCGTCCTACCGTGGAGAATGATTAGGCGTTGGTTCGTTCCTCAGACCAAGTTGCCGACTGACTTTGTTCACCAGAGGGGGTGAAGGGGTGACAGGGAGAACTTTAGGATCGACGACCAAAAAGAAATTCACCCCCTCGCCTTGTCCCCCCATCACCCTGTCCCCACACTAACAACCACCCACTAACCATCATCACCCCCCATGTCGCGCCTCGAACTCATCGCCACCACCGCCTTTGGCCTGGAAGCCGTTGTCGGTCGGGAATTGGCCGACTTGGGGTACACCGAACGCACGATTGCAGATGGTCGGGTGACATTCATCGGCGATGAAGCGGCGATTTGTCGGGCCAACATTCACTTGCGATCAGCCGAGCGGGTGTTCCTCAAGCTGGCCGAGTTTGAAACGCGCGACTTCGGCGAGCTGTTCGATCGCACGTTCGCGCTGCCCTGGGCCGAATGGTTGCCCGCCGATGCCGAATTCCCCGTGCGTGGGAAATCGATTCGTTCGCAGTTGGCCAGCGTTCCCGATTGTCAGAAGCTGGTCAAAAAAGCGATTGTCGAGAAGTTGAAGGAAACGCACGACGTCGCTTGGTTCGAAGAAACCGGCGCTGCGTTCGCCGTCGAGGTGTCGATCCTGAGAGACCGCGTGACGATCGCCATCGACACCACCGGGGCCGACGGCTTACACAAGCGGGGGTATCGCACACTGCGCGGGACCGCTCCCCTAAAGGAAACGCTGGCGGCCGCGCTGGTGCAGTTGAGTTACTGGAACCGCGAGCGACCGTTCCTCGATCCGTTTTGCGGGACAGGAACAATTCCCATCGAAGCGGCTTTCCTCGGCCGACGAATCGCACCGGGGATTAATCGGGCCTTCGCGTCGGAAGATTGGCCCGCGATTTCTTCAGCGACTTGGGCAGCCGCTCGTGAAGAAGCGCGCGATCTCGTCAAACCGGCCTTTGAATTTCCACTGGTTGCGACCGACGCCGACCCGGCCGCGTTGAGCAAGGCCCGTTATCACGCACAGCAAGCCGGCGTGGGCGATGACATTCACTTTCAGGAGCAACTGTTCGAGGATGTGAGCAGTAGCCGCAAATTCGGTTGCCTGATTACCAACCCGCCCTACGGGGAACGTCTCGGCGAGACGGAGGACGTCGAAGCGTTGTACCACGACATGGGCATGAAACTGCGCCACTGGGAGACCTGGTCGGTGTATGTGATCACCGCGATGCGCGAGTTTGAAAAGCTCTTCGGTCGCAAGGCGGAGCGCCGCCGCAAGATTTACAACGGCCGCATCGAATGCACCTACTACCAATTCCAGGGGCCGCGACCACCCCGGTCACCGCAGCCGGATCCACCGCAGCCGGATCCACCACAGCCGGATCCACCACAGCCGGATCCGACGCCCGATGATGCCGGAGAGTAACGATGCGGAAGCACGGCCCGTGGACGATTCGCTCGTCGGAAATTGTCTATCGCGACCCGTGGATCGAAGTCGTCCGCGACGAAGTGATTCGCCCCGACGGGAAGGACGGCACGCACAGCGTGGTCCATTTGAAGCCGAGCGTGTCGGTGCTGGCGATTGATACTGACCGCATGGTGCATCTCACCGAAGAATTTCATTACGGCATCGGTCGGGATTCCGTCGAGGCGGTCAGCGGTGGTATCGAAGAGGGCGAAGACGCGCTGACGTCGGCGCAGCGGGAGTTGCAGGAAGAACTCGGTTTCATTGCCGAACGCTGGACCGAGGTGGGGTGCGTCGACCCCTTCACCACATCGGTCGTCTCGCCCACACGCCTGTTCCTCGCCGAGGGACTGACGCACGGCGAAGCCAACCCCGAAGGAACCGAACTCATCCGCTGCGTGACGATGTCGTTCGACGAGGCGCTCGAAGCCGTGATGGCCGGTGAAATTACGCATGCGCCAACCTGCGTGCTGGTTCTGAAAGCCGCCCGGCGATTCGGCTTGTGAGCAAATCGCGCGTGGCGATTATGTCGCGTCGTTCTCTTGCGCCTGCTTCAACTTGTCGAGTCCGCTGCCTGTCGGCACGTTGATGAACAGCACGCCGAGGAAGTCGTCACCCGTGTTACGAATTTCGTGTTCGGCCCCCGTCGGCACATGCAAGACATCTTCCGCTTTAACGTCGAGCGTCTCACTCCCCACAACCGCCACCCCGCAACCGCGTGTGATGACGATGATTTCCTCGGCATCCGGATGAATATGCAACTCGGCCACATGCCGCCCGCCCGGCGCGATCATCATGTGATGCACGAATTGAATCGTTTCGAGGCAAGAACGATCCGGGGAAGCTTCCTGTTCGTACAAACGCGTCACCGGAGCCGGCGCGTCGGCCCGGTTATGCCACTTCCCATCGTCGCCGCGCACACTGTATTCGATCACCCGATGCGGGTTGTTGAACAGCAGACTTTGAATGACGTTGTGCGGCTGCGTTTTCCAGTTGGCGTAGGACATAGCGATTTCGATTTCTGTTGCCTTATCGACGATGCGGACGCAAATCCAACCGATTATGCCGCTACCGGAAACGTGCGGTCAACCATCGGGCGCACGCGGGACTTGGTTTGACGGAGGAATGAACCACTAAGACACAAAGGCACGAAGCAATTTGAGGAAGACAACACTCGACCAACCGTCGGTCGACCAATGTCATTCTGTGCCAGATCCCGACTGTTTTCTTTGTGTCTTCGTGCCTTGGTGGTTCCCCTGCTACGTTGTGCGAACTCAGTCGGAATCAATCTTCAACGTAATCGAGACGAAACGCCTTGTTGGTGATGAACAGCACGACGACCTCCTCTTCGGCGGTGGCACCGTGCTCCATGGTTTCCCCTTCAGGATACCAAACGAAAGACCCTGGCCCGAAGCTGCCCCGGTCCGTCGCCAGCCGGCCTTCGAGAACGTACATCCCATGACCACACGGGTGCGTATGATTCGGCACGACAACCCCCGCCGGATATCGCACCAACTGCACGATCATCCCCGTGTCGGGGTCGGTGAACATCGATTTACGAAAGAGCGCGCAGCCCATTTTTTCCTTGAAACGTTCTTCCCAAGGCAATTCAGTCGTGTCGATGGCAACGAAGCCGGTGTCAGGCATGTGAGTCTCCTGTGAGGTTCAATGATGTCGATCAATTGTAGCAAGGTTGTCGTAGAAGTAGGGTGCGTCGAGACGCACCTTTCAATGAGGCATCATTAACTTCATGACCCATCACCGGCGTTCCCCACTCGCGACGGCAGACGGAAGCCTTGATCACTTGGGGCAGCGCAGCAGACTGACATGGGAATGAGTTCGTCAGACTGGAGCAAGGTGCGTCTCGACGCACCCTACTTGCTACCGGACGGCCAATCGGGAGGGACGCTCGAGACAAACAGGGTTTCCTTCGTCAACCCAGCCGACCGGACTTGATCATTCGGTCGGCAATCCCAATTTGCCCAACAGCGTCAATGCTGCTTCCAACCTTCCGTCATCGCACTTTGATCCCTTCTTTCGCCGCACTCGCTGAACAGCATCCTCATGATCAGCCCCGGTGTCGCGGAAGGCGTCATAGGTTGCCGCAAGTTCCAGCTCAATCGAGCCTGAACTTGTCATCAAGGAGATCTGTGCGTTGAATTCGGATACATCGGCAGATGGACTGCCCGGGCAAGCCTTGATGATGAAATAGGGATTGTCATCTCGGGAAAAGCGTTGCTGCTCTGTGACGAACCCCATTCCCTCTAATAGGCCAATGTCGGAGTGGAGCCCTTCACTGTACGGCCCGTAAAAGTGGATCATGTATGCGTAATCTGTGGGAAACCCCAAGCTCTGCAGCAACTTGACTTCCTTTTGGAGACGCGTACGACCGACGACTTGGCCATTCGGGTGCGCAGCGACGAGCCCCGCCAACCAGCGGTAATTTTCCATGCCTGTTACTCCTTCATCAGCAGGGGTTCAGCTTCCTCACGGATTTGTTCTCGCGCATCCGCAGGATAATAGTACCGAACTAACGTATATTTGTTGGCCAAATGATGGACTGCCTCCGAACATTGGCTCAACTCGATCTGTTCACCGTTGGTTGATTCGACATAGATCTGCGTCGCCGGATTTTCAGCATCGGGATTATACAGTTTGTACCCCGTGTCGCTTGGCGCGTCATGTTCAAAAGCGAAATCAGTGTCGTATCCGGCCGCGGCGATGATCTGCTTCGCTTTACTGCAAAAGTCCACAACGCTTGGTGCGAGGACTCCGGTGACATCCGTCGCCTTGAAAAGCCGACGAGACAAGAGACCCTCGGCGAGTTCCCTGAGCACCTTGTCATCGCACCTCGTGCAGCCCTTGGCAAATTCCGTCAAAGTGTGATCGTCTAAGGATAGGAATTCGGGCAGATCAATCCCACCCCCAAATGCTCGCGCAGTGATAGAAGGTGCCTCGGGGACGACGGCATGCTGTTGCCCTTCGTTCTCACAAGCATCCAATAGCTTCTTGTATCGCTTGAGTAACAGTCGCAGCATGACTTCAGCAGCGCGAGTGGTCTTGTGGAAATACACCGTCCGGTACATGTGGGAGCACGCGAAGACGTATGCTTCTGCAGCGAAGAGCGTCTTGTTCCCAAGGAAAAACCTTCCCTTTTCATCATCGACGTTTAAGTGCTAAATCAGCCAATCAAGATCGAATCGACCGTAATCCGTTCCGGTTGCATAACTGTCTCGTAGCAAGTAATCAGAGCGGTCTGCGTCAAACTGGCTCGAGACAATCTGGGTCAGGTAGACCGGAATCCCAACGTCTTCTTGTCGTTCTTCTTCCGGGTCTTCGTCGAAGAAAACCTTCAACCGATCGGGCAGCCCTTCGGAATACTGTCGAAGCGTAGCATTCACCTCGGTGGACGGATCAGTGATGATTTGCAACGTTCGCTTCTCGTGGCTTTCGCCCGTTATCTTCTCGAAAGCGTGGGAAAACGGTCCATGCCCAAGGTCGTGCAGAAGGGCTGCTGCCAAGACGACGGTATTCTGGTCATCATTGATCCCACCACGACAGACTCTGTCGAGGCGATTCAAGAACCGCCGTGCAACGTGCATGACTCCAATCGCATGCACAACACGACAGTGATCTGCACCAGAGAACACAAGTTGGCTCAATCCGAGTTGCTTGATTCGCCGGAGCCTTTGAAACTCCTTGGTGTTGATCAACCGAAGGAGAAGGCGATCACAGCTGTTGTCCTCAAACGGAACAAGGTTGTGGACAGGATCCCGAATGATCTTGGGCCATGTACCACTCATGCAGATACCTTCACAGGGGCTATTTTCTTGTAGAGTGGATAGCTCATTATGTCGGCCCTTGAATCAGGGCCAGCGCTCACTAACTCGTTTCTCCGATGAGCATTTGGGTCAGGTACTCGTCGTTCCAGCCGCAGCAGCGGCGTTTCATGACGAGGCTGTCTCGGCCTGGATGTTGTTTCAGTAACG
>Ga0115002_10000830_pt1 | contig 43656 bp, 39 predicted proteins | sample ArcticOcean_MG_C_8_FD_89576 | JGI IMG/M metagenome (GOLD analysis project Ga0115002, IMG submission 89576) | Marine microbial communities from western Arctic Ocean - ArcticOcean_MG_CB11_86 | ecosystem: Environmental > Aquatic > Marine > Oceanic | place: Arctic Ocean: Canada Basin | collected... | reverse complement strand
GGGAAACTGGCGAACTGACTCAGAAAGTATCTGCCGCTATAAGTGGGACATGGTCCACTTATTCCGTGTGGGCACTGGCCTCTGTCACGCCGTCCGGCATAGCCGCCGGGCAGAATAGTGAGGCGCTTCCCACCACGTTCAGCCTGTCGGAAGCTACGCCCAACCCGTTCAACCCATCCACCACCATCGCCTACGAGGTGCCTGAGCAGGCCCACATCACGCTCACCGTGTACAACCTGCTGGGACAGGAGGTTGTACACGGTGATGGATCAGGTGCAGGCTGCAGGACGCTATGAGGCGGTATGGAACGGCACCAACCTCACGGGCGCCGGGGTGGCCAGTGGCATATACCTGTACCGCATCGTCAGCGGCAGCGGGTACACGGACACCAAGTGGATGACGCTGCCCAAGTAGGAAAGCGCAACATATGGCGGTATGGCACTTTGAACACGTCTGCCCTGGTGCAATCGGGGGATCCTGCAATATATGGCGTTTTGACGGATTCCCAGTACAAGGTACCCAAAGTGCTCGCCCGATGGGTACATACCGACGATAAAAGTCGGACTGCATGTAATCCCGTTGATACAGTTATTGCCATCGCGTAACATGTCGCTGGACGGAAAACAAAGACACTGATAGACAGAATCCAGGCAGGCGCCGTGTGGAGCGGCACCAACGCCCGTGGCGCAGGTGTGGCCACCGGCATCTACCTGTTCGGAAGTCAGGCATTCGACGACAGCCGGTGTGCCCGATGCCAGGGAAGTGTCCGAGCCTTTTGATTGACACGCCGCCAGCACAATCCAGGCAAAAGCCGATCACAGATGAATTGAGCCCGAGAAACGTTCGCTCTGTATCTGTCCGCACAGTTCAGGCTGTTTAAACAGTGTGGCTTTTACCGATTCAGCCTAAAAGTTGAAAACAAAATCCACATAAGGAACGCCAGGCCAAAAGGGCTCTGATGCTATATTTATAAAGGCCAGATCGAAAGCCAGCTTTTCGCCAAAAAAGCGAAAACCATAGGAAACGAGAGCACCGTCTACACCGGGCAATATATAATTTTCCGATATGAATTTCATTCTTCGGCTAACACGGCGCTGGAAGGCCACCATGACCGTAGGTGTTTCGGCCAGAACAGAGTTTGAATAGCCGTACCCAATTCCTAGCGTCAGGTTTCTGTCTCCGCTCCCAATAGTGGCTGCGCCGAAGAGAATGCCAAAGCTCTTTCCGGCAGCGGCGAACGCCAGTGCCCCGACGGCAAAGGTTTCTTTGCCTGTAGGGCCGATCCCAATTTTGGCAGTCATGAAATAAGGCTGTCCGTCAATTGCCCACGGTAAAAGAAAGGTACCCGCCCCGATCGTTAACCGGTCGGTCAGTCCGTAGGAAAATCCGTTGAATAACAGATAGATATTTTGATAATAGCCGGTTCCCGCCTTGAGGTTAATACCCGTAGGACCGAAGTAGTTCCTGGAGATGTTATAATCTGGGGCCCAGTAAACATCGCCGTGGAAGGCGGACAGAGGGACCGCCTGGACGGATTTGATCTGGACAACCTTGATGATCAAGACGCCCACATTGGTTGTGAACGTTATATTTTCATCGTCTATAGCGGTTATTCGGCCGATTATTTCGGACCCAGATTTCGTCGTGAGGATCTGCATCTGTCCCTCTTGGTTAACACGTATATTGTCCGCGTCCTGGGCGAAGCTGGTGCTGGTTTCGAATACAAAATTCAAAGCGAACAAAAAAGAAAACAGGGCAGGTAACCGATTCATTTTGGCCTCCACGTTTACTTTGTATGTGTTGGTTTTACATCCTTAAATCTATTTATGAATTGAAATTGAAAAACCTTCAACCGGCGGCAATAAGATTAGGGACGGTGAGGGCCGTTTTACCACAGGTGATTCTGGTGGTTCAGGCAATCGGTACACCCATCACGTTGCGAAAATGCGAAAGACCGTGTTGAATGCAGTAAGCAGGGGAAATTAAGACCAAAATTGTGATCTATCTTTACGATAAGTCCAAAAAGGAAGATACGCAAGCCATTAATGTTCTTTTCGATCGGTTGTATGGTAAACCGGCAGCGGCTCACGATCGGCTTGTTTGAGAGGAGCTGAACTTAACAATGGTGGTCCCGGCAACTACACCTGCAAGCACAGAATAAATGCTTGCTGAAACGGAGATTTAACAGGTCGTGTAAACACCTGCGCCTTCGTTGAGAACGGAGAACATCCCGTACTGAGCCATCTGTGTCCAGGAGATGAGTTTTATTTCGTCCACAAAACAGAAGAGGTCTATTTTAACAGATATCGAACCAGAGTTGAAGCCAGGGCATCGATCTTCGAATACATTGAAGGCTGGTACAATATCAAACGTCGTCATTCGACTCTGGGCTACAAAGCACCCAGTCTATTTGAATTGTTAAAACGTGCTTCATAACCTGTACGTTTTATCGGGGTAAGATCACATGGAACCTCCCCCTTTTATTGGTCGCCAGTCCCTACCGTGCAAAACCAACGCTAAGACCAATTTTAAATTCGTATAATCGTCGTTTCGCAAACCTGAAAATTGCCATATACATACAAAATCACCCCTCAAGAGATATACAGAGATCTCTCAAGGGGTGATCGTACTTCTACGGGCGTTTTCAAGTAGACTGTTTAGTAGTTTATTTCAGCCGGTAACGAGCCTCCATTATTTTGCTATTTAATGCGTCATAAATTGCAGCTATACTGGCACCTGTGTCTCGGCCATCACCTGCTTTACTGCTTTGCTGATGTTGCCCAAACAACATGAGCCTTGCGGGTTCTCTACCTCACAGTGGCAGGTTTTAGCTTTTACCTCTACCCGGATTCGATCCGGAATGGTCGTTGATCCTGTGGCCTGGACTTCCTCTTCTATATCACGAACGGTATAGTCAAAACAGTAACATACCGGGATAGGATTTTCTGTTTCCTTCAAGCCGACCCGTACCCGCGTATCTGATTTTCGGAAATACTGCTTAGTTGCATTTGAGAAATACACAACATCACAAGTAGGGGTTGCACAAAAGCGGTAGGTCGTATCCTGAATCTGGCCGGAGGCCTCCGGTTTAAGTAAATGTTCAAGCGTCCTATGCTGAACCGCTTTTGCCTTTTGCTCGCATGTCTGACAGATCGGGCTGGCTTCTAACTGATCGACCGGCACAGCGCAGCAATCGGTTTCATTTTTTGGGCTACAGCAGTCAGCCATTAGTTTGTCCTTTCTGTATCTTCCTCTTTTGTGGCCTTGAATCCAGAATCTTTAACTACTTGTATCAACTTATCCGTGGTAACTTTGACATCATGGGTTATGACGGCGCGTTGATCTTCGGTGCTGACTTCAGCGGCTGTTACCCCGTCAAGTTTGGACCGTGCGTCCTGCACTGTGAATCCGCAGCCGCCTCACGTCATGCCTTGAATCTTTAGAGCAGTTACAATGGATGTTGAATCACCCGGGGCGCTACCCTGGCTCAATGGCTCCTAGGAAAAAGTGGCTTTAAATCCCTGCTCGGTGATAAGCTCGGCTGTGCGGTCTGTGGCAATCATACCAGGTAGATAATTTACTGTTGCTGTGCCTTTCTCATAATCAACGCTGGCCTCTGCTATGCTCTCATGACGTGTCAGAGCGGAAACGATACCCGATGCACAAGCGGCACAATCCATGCCTTCAAGTGATCGTAACATCATAGTGAGGCAAGACCCGCAGTAACAACCGCGCTGATGCTGGTGAATCGTTGCATACGAAATTCTCCTTGTGTTAAGACGCTACCGTCTCAGGAATTACAGTTTCAAAAAGTGATCGTAACATCATTGTGAAGGGGGTATCCGCAAGAGAATAGTAAATGGTCACGCCATCCCGCCGCCTGGATACCAGGCCTTGCACCCGTAATTTCTGTAACTGCTGTGATATGGCCGGTACTGATACACCGAGCACGTCCGACAGATCGCACGGGCATAGTTCGTTTTCAATAGTAAGAAGCCATAGGATTTTAAGCCGAGATTCATTCCCGGCTGCCTGTATTACATCTGACAGCGTTTCTATCGAATCTGCTCCTGATCGTACCAGATCTTGCAGAGCTTGTATTTTTGCAGGCTCGACAAATTTCCGTGTGCATTTAATATCAGACATTGGTTCTCCTATCAAATAGAAAGGATATTATTTGCGCAATTGCTTAAACATCAAGATGGCATGTAGGGTTCCCATGCACAAGGTTTTTTCATTAACGCCATATCTTCCCGCGTAGAGGGTTTAATGATTTGAGATAGGGAAACCGCCTCATCAAACAAACGTTTAATGAGGCAGGAAGACTGGGGTATACACAACCTTATTTATGAGAAGTGGAATCATTTAGAGTAGGATTCTGCCCGATAGGGGCCGGAGACCCTTTTTAATCATGTTCAAGTACCCTCCTGCTCGTCACCCGCCTCATTACCTCACACCGTTTGCAACGTGATATCCCAGGCTTGCTGACCGGATGACCACAGATTTTACCCGCATAATTTTCAGGATTTGATGTGCGATCTGCATCACGCTGGCACACCCAACAACGACGCTTTGACCGGCCATGGATACAAATATTGTCATCCTTGAGGAGACGCCCATGGCCGATATTACACCACCGGGAGCAACACACCTCATTCCGTGGCGGTACGGGCTTATGGCAATCAGGATGGGCACATTTCGTTAACGCTTACCTCATCATCGATTCGATCTCGGTTGCCGTCTTGATTTTTTCCGTTCCATAAGTCCTCATCCCCGTATTGATCCATCCCCGGGTATTCGTCATGGCACGAGCTCTTATAGGCACCTGCGGTGCTTTGCTTTGCGGTAGTGAGCGACGGCGTAGGTTCTACCGGGTCCGCATCCTGGAAGTCACAGCCTTTGCAGAGCCCACGCCTATCGTCTTCGTCTAATTCAAATCCGCATAGTGTACATTTCACGCTACCACCTCCTGCCCTGCTGCTGGTTCAGGCTGAACGCTGTCACCCGGGTCGATCCTGAGCCTCATTTCACGCCGCTCCTTGTCCGTCATCGGTTTGCGTTTGCGTTTCTTCTTCGACCCCCGGTTCGCATGAATCGTTTCTAAGTCGATATTCTTACCGTTGGCCTTTCTTTTGGGCTTGGCGACTGGTGCGATCCGGCCGACAACCTTACCGGCAAACACTTCGTCTATCATGCCAGCTACTTCAGGGAATACCTCCTCCTGTTCGACGGCATCGGGATCCGGCCGCTCTTTGGCCAGCACTTCGCCGTACGGATGCTCATCGGCATTACCGCGCCCCTTGTATTTCAGGAAGCCATGCAGAAAACGGATCTCTTCACCCCGGTCCTGCATTAACTGGATGACCTTGGGTAATAGATCGGTCTGTTGTTCCGGGCTCCAGCAGTCGGTACAATCCGCGATGACGCCCACAAGCTGGCCGAACTGCCGGTTCGACGATAAAATTGCTCTGCCCATCTGATCGTAGGCTGCCACGGCTATGCGCTTATGGACGGCGTAATGGGGATTGCTCGGATCCGGCTGGTAGGTTTTGGGTTTTGGCCTTTCAACGTCGGGCACCGAAGCGGCGGTCTTTGAATTTTTGGATTCTTCTGGGGGCCAGGGGGCCTTTTTTAAGTTCTTAACAGCTAAGTTCTCAACTGCATAGATGCTCGCGCACGTGGAACCTTCATTTTGACGCATGGGGATCATCTGTGGCCCCATTCCTGCCTTCATTTTCGACACTTGGCAACTCTACCAAGGACTTACGGATATTTTTCGCCGATTCATCGTCTGCACCTTCATTTTCGACGGATGGGGTGTCATCCAGGTATTTTGACTCGTCTACAAATGCATCGCCGTTCGTGCGGGATGGCGGTGAATTAGGATTACCATTCTTGGCAAAATGGCCAATCAGGATAACCTTATCAGTTTCCAGCTTCTTAATCATGCGCCGGATCTGCTGCTCATTCAGCCAGGTGAAAATATCGGACAGCTCTTCGTATGTATTGTAGGACCACCAGTGGCCGTCATGGAAATGGCGGTTGTTGGCTCTGTTTTCCCTGAGCCAGTAGATAAGGCGATTAATGAAAACGGCTGGATCTGAGCCGCCGCATTCCTTGGCGTAGCGTTCATCAAAGGCGAAGGTTACCATCAGTGCACCATCGCCTTTCGTGCTGCCTTGCCGCTCCACACATGCGAGCAGTCGTGCCAAATCAGTTTATAGATGCGGTTATACGGGATAGACAGCTTGCCGGCATTACCGCGGGAGCATAGGGGGCATGATGACGGAGGCTGGCGTAGGCCAATAATACGGTCGAGGCTGTCTTCGTCGAAGCGACTGGCGATGGTGCTAATGGGGGGAACTAAACGCCCGTTTTGTGGGGCTGGTTTGACATGTTTACTGGGGGGTATTATATTATTCACGGTGTTACGCCTGTGATTTCCTGGCAACTCAATTAAAGTGCTGTGGTGGTGCGAATTTGAGTTCGGTAGAGGGCGGCCAGCCGTCTACCGGGAATCACGGAGGACTTCTACCGTGGGCATTAATTGTACTGGTTGTGCAATTGCTTAGTAATTTCCCTGTGTGACCGACTCGTGACTGATCCCAACGAATTACACCTGACCGGATTGAATCCAAGCACACTGAATACAAGTCGGCATACCCTTGCCTGTTAAGCACATAGCCCATTTTTCGGGGGTATGGAAAACTACAAGCAGAGTTAGTTTTGAATTATTGTTGAAAATGAAAACCGTGCTTACTCCCATCAGACCCGTTACGATAAAAAGGTGTAGAAAATCACCATGACATATCAAGCGCTTTCAATTGTGGGCACGGGCTGTTTAAAGATAGTGGCTGGATTAAAAACCATTGAAGTCCGTAGTTGGCCGCCGCCCGTTGTCCCGATGAAGGATCTGCTCATCGTGCAGAATACCATCTATCTGAAAGAGGATGGGGATTTTGATCCAGACGGTGAAGCCGTGGCGCTGGTCGATGTGAACCATGTGGAACCCTGGACAAAAAATCAATTTGAGGCGGCCATGGCGGTTACGTTTAAGGAAGGGCTAACAGGCTGGCATCTGACCAATGTACGCAAAGTAAAATGTAACCACAGAGTTCTTGCTGCTCGAAAAATTTATGAAGTTGAGGTAGACCTTGAAATCATAGGTCACGACAAACATGTCGTCTCCCCGGCGAAAGCCGGGGGCCAGTGTCTTTAAAGTGCGGGTGAAAAGACACTGGTTCCCGGCTTTCGCCGGGATGACGTTAGCCAAACATAGGATTTTTGTCGTGTACTGTGCCTTGAAATATTGAAATGAGAAGGAGGATATGGTGGAAGATATTCGTATTTACTTTATCGGAGATTCGTATGTAAATGGGACCGGTGATCCCAAGTTTCTCGGTTGGCCGGGGCGTGTTTGTGCGGCATCGCAGTCTGACCAGGTGGCGATTACCGGTTATAATCTCGGTATACGGGCGGACACGAGTGCGGACGTGCTTACGCGGTGGGAAAACGAGGTGGCTGCCAGACGGTTGAAACCCCATGATGGGCGGATCGTCTTCGGTTTCGGTGCCAACGACTGCTGGATTGAAGCGGGTAAACCGCGCATCGGTCGCGCCGAGTCGGAGAAAAATATAGAGCGTATTCTGTCGCTGGCCGTCGGCCGGTTACCGACCTTAATGATCGGGCCACCGCCCGGCGTAAATGCTGAGCAGGATGCCCTCCGGCAAGACATGTCCGATCTGTTGCAGGCCATTTGTCTTCAAGTCGGGGTGCCGTATCTATCGGTCATTGATGATTTAAGAGAGGGTAAGATATGGCAGAAAGAAGCAATGCAGGGGGATCAGATTCATCCATCTTCGGGAGGCTATACACATATGGCTCAACTCGTTCTTGGCTGGTCTGATTGGTGGTTTTTTAAGGGCAGCGACGAGTGACAAGTGATAAGTGAAAAGCGATAAGTCATGGATAAAGCTATTCCCCTATGAGGGACAAGCACGATAATTCAAAATTAAAAATTCATAACTCAAAAATCACCCCCCTTTCCCAGGATCATCAAATGCCTATAAAAATAGCCATGATTGGTGCAGGGTCCATCGGCTTTACGCGAAAACTCATGACCGATATTCTGGCTGTGCCGGAACTGAATGATACCCACTTCGCCTTTATGGATATCTCCCAGCAGAATCTGAATATGGTCTCCCAATTGGCGCAACGGGATATCGACGCAAACCAACTGCCAGCAACCATTACCACCCATACCGATCAGCGTGAATCGATTGCAGATGCAGACTATGTGATCAGTACCGTCCGCCAGGGGGGCCTCGATGCTTTTCAACTTGATATCGATATTCCCCTGAAATATGGCATTGACCAGTGTGTCGGTGATACCATCTGTGCCGGCGGGATTATGTACGCGCAACGCACCATACCAGCGCTATTGTCGATCTGTGATGATATCGTCGAAGTGGCCAGACCGGATGCCCTGTTTCTTAATTATTCAAATCCCATGGCTATGAATATCTGGGCCTGTAACACCTATGGCGGGGTACAGACGATTGGCCTTTGCCACGGCGTGCAGGGCGGGCATTGGCAGATCACCCGCTGTATCGAACGGTGGGCAAAGCAGGAGGGGATGATCGATGAGGATGTGACGCTTCACCGAAATGAGGTGGACATCATCTGTGCGGGCATCAACCATCAAACCTGGTATATCCAGGTCCAGTGGCGCGGTTTTGATATGTTGCCGCTTCTACCGGATCTATTCGAAGCACACCCAGAATACAGCCGTACGGAAAAAGTCCGTATCGACATCCTGAAACGCTTTGGCTATTACACGACCGAATCTAATGGCCACGTCAGTGAATATCTCCCCTGGTACCGTAAACGTCCGGACGAGATCAAAGATTGGATCGATCTCTCCAGCTGGATTAATGGCGAGACCGGTGGGTATCTGCGTGTCTGCACCGAAGGTCGTAATTGGTTTGAGACAGATTTCCCAAACTGGCTTAAGGAAGATCCACCTAAGATCACCCCGGACCGACGAAGTGAGGAGCACGGGTCTTACATTATCGAAGCGTTAGAAACGGGACGGATTTACCGGGGACATTTTAATATTCCGAATGTGAACCATATCACGAACCTGCCCAACGAATGTATTATTGAGATCCCAGGCTATGTGGATAAAAACGGCCTCAATATGCCCATTGTTGGTGATTTACCGATGGCCTGTGCCGCCACCTGTTCCGCCAGTGTACGGGTTCAGGAGATGGCGATGGAAGCAGCTGTGCATGGTGATGTGACCTTGTTGAAGCAAGCGATGTTGCATGACCCGTTAGTTGCGACCGTGTGCAACCCTGAGGAAATCTGGCAGATGACAGATGAGTTGCTCGTGGCCCAGGCCGCCTGGTTACCTCAATATGCCGATGAGATCCCTGATGCCCAGACCAGGCTGGATGAAGCCGACCAGGCTGGTACGCGGGTGAAGCTCCTGGAAGGCTGGGAGGGTGCCGCGCGTCTACATACCAAGTCCGTTGAAGAAATGTCGAAACATGCCGCAGAAGCGCGTAGCAACGCCGCAGCCGCGGATAAAGGAAAGATGACAAAAGAAACTGTTTAAAGGTCTGGTATTAATGCCAATTAACCCAAGTTGTTCGTTAAATTAAACCGTGATTGTCATCCCGACTTTCACGGGGAGACAACGTACCGAGGATTAACAAGCAATTTGAGGAGCTTAAGGAGTTAACCGATGCCATTGTCAAAAGAGCAAGTCCACGCGTTTAATGAAAAAGGGTTCTTACCCTATGAACATCTGTTGACTCCACTGGAAGTCAAAGCGCTTCACCAACGTCTGGAAGATATCGGGAATGAAGTGGTTGATTTTCCGGCGGAATACGTACAGATCGAACCCCTGGTTAAAAGCGGTGAACTACCGGAAGATCCGATTCGGTTCAACAATGTTCGGAAGATCTGGAACCTGACGAAACATGATGAAGTGTTTAAGGAATTAACCCGTCATCCGAAGATTCTTGATGTCGTTCAGAGTGTGTTGGGTCCGGACCTGAAAGTCTATGTTGATCAGACCCTTTGTAAACCGCCGAGAGTAGGATCTCCCAAACCACCGCATCAGGATTCCGCCTATTGGACGAATATCGATCCACCCGGTCTGGTCATCTGCTGGATGGCCCTCGATGACGCGACCGAAGATAACGGTTGTATGCGATTTATTCCAGGATCTCATAAGCAAGGCGTCATTGAGCACAAACATCTGGAGGATTTTCGTGTCGAAGACCATAAAGTGGCCTATGACAGCGAGGTGACCGTCCCACTCAAGGCGGGGGGCTGTTCGTTTCACCACAGTCTGGCCCTGCACAGAACGGATGCCAACAATAGTGGCGACCGGCGGATCGGCCTGACGGTGGCATATATGGATGCGCACTCAAAGTATATTGGTGAAGCGCCCAAACCTGATTTTGAATTGGTATCGGGTCAGGCCTATGAAGGATGCGTGTGATCGCATCCATTCTGCTGGTGAGTATGGGGTATTAATGTCCTTCGATCCCGTGGTTATAGTCGAATCTCGGTTTGGCGCCGGGTGCTTCGACTATTTTAAAATTTCGCGGTGATTCTTCCCAGGCTGACTGACATTCAAAACCCCAAAGTCGCCTCAGTAGCGGGGACGCTTGTTCTACCAGTTCATTTGAAACCGAGCGGGTATGATCACAAAATGGCCTGGTGTTGCTACGACAACAGAACCCCTGAATGGCATACCGTACTTCGTCTGCGGTATTCACGCCGCCCCCGTGAATCATGCGACCGTCATAGATCAACACGGTCCCAGGATTGCATAGAAACAGGCGTTCTTGGTCGGCAGGTACCGAGGCAGGATCGATATCCATGAGATGGGAGCCGGGCACAAAACGTGTCGCGCCATTTTCGGTCGTGAATGGGGTGAGGGCTATCAAAGCCTGCGCGACCACTGGAAGGACCATATGCGTATTATACGGGGGGTTAGGTACGAAGGGGCCGCCATCACGATGTAACCCCTGGGCTGGCATGCCAGGGGCAGGAGAACGCGCGCCCATGTCCGAAAGAATATAATCCTGTCCCAGCAGGTATCCCATACAGGCGATAAGCCTTGGCAACTGGATAATCTCTCGAAAAATCTCTGCCCGTGCCGTCAGGTTGTGGGTCCTCAAAGAGCCGGGTTCATGGGCTGAAACATGGGATTCCTCATAACTTTCTCTTAGCGACTCCATGGCCCCATCCACCTGTTGGGGGGTCAGAAGGTCCCCCAATATGGTGTACCCCTGTTCATCGAGTTCGCGAAAATGTGTTTCCATAGGATCTCCTCTATCAAGCAATGTGCATACCCCGCAGCAAGGCTGCGGGGTATGCACATCACGAGAGGGAACAAGATGTCTTTCGTCAGTCAAGTATGAGTCGTTATTCTCGGTCAGGTCATTGAACCCATGTATCCATCAATAAAGGCCCGGGATCGTGTGACAACTTCCTCATTGATCGGCATATGTCCCCGGTCGGTGTAGTGGATGAATTCATGTGGTGCCTCGGCATCCTGCAACCTGGCTACCATATCCAACGATTGTTGTACAGGGATCGAGCCATCGTCGTCAGAATGCATAACCAGAAGTGGCCGGCTGTCCGCCCTGACGTGGGTGATTGGCGATGCATACCGACGAGCTTCATCCCATGGTTCCCCGAGCGGCATCCATCCAGCCCCCCAATCGAGTTGACACAGATCGTACGCGCCTGAGACGCTGACCGCTGCCGTGAAGGTGTGTGGCTGATCTTCCCAACCTCCAGTACGATCGAAACGTCCGTCACCCAACGTAGAAGCCAGGGAGACGAGGTGCCCTCCGGCAGACATACCAATAAGGAAGAAACGATTCACATCGAGGTTATAGACCTCTTTGTGGGCATGGATCCACCGAATGGCACAGAGAAAGTCCTGATAACATGCCGGGGCTGGCGTACAGGTTACGAGTCGATAATCAATACTCATGGCGAAGAATCCGAGGTCTGCCCACTGGTGGACATCGATGGCGCTGCTGTCACGCCGGTGTCCTCTGAACCAACGTCCCCCGTGGACGGAGAGGATTACCGGGAACGGGCCGCCCGCATCCGGGGCAGCGATGTCCGCAAGCAAGCCAGCACCGAGTACTTGTCCGTATAATACATTTACTCTTTGCATCTTTTACTCCTTCCCAGATGCACAAACGCAACAGATCATAACCGATGCCAATATCACGATGATCGCAAACTTGACGATTATCAACGGCCAGGCAGAGTCAATTATCGAGGGGTGTCTTTGATTAACCCAAGGTGCTCGATAAGCATAATCGAGAAATAAAATATAAAATGTGTCATCCCGAGCGTAGCCGAGGGATCTAATCCGAGTCAGCTCATACTATATCCCTCGACTACGCTCGGGATGACAACCATTAGAGTCAACATCTCAGCATTAGCAACTTGGGTGTATTAGCAGAGTGATCCACATTCCCCGTAAGCTTGCTACGGCGTGTCTTCATAAGATCGTAATGGATAGGATGAAATACTCGCCAAATTTACAGGTAAGGCCACCGGTTGTCAATGCCTGTGCAAGTTGTGTGATTCCATGGCGGCGTTGACTCGGAAGAAGGGCCTTGATTTTTCGAGCGCGGAGGGTGTATGTTTGGAGCACCGAGCCACAAGAAAAAATGGACCACCGGAAGTTTCAACCCAAAAGCATTCTTTACCGGAGGAAACATGACGACTTCAACGGAAACGAGTTTGAAAGAACCATCCAGCAGTGCATGGACGGTAGCCCCCATCGCCATGACTGATGAGCAGAAATTCTTTTTTGACCTGCGCGGATGGATCTTATTGCCTTCTGTCCTGACCCCTGAAGAAATAGAAGAGATGAAAGCTGAAGTGTACGGGGGCGCAAAGCAAGGCTATGCTGGGTCACTTCAGAAGCTGTTGGACCATCCGGCTGTCTCGGGTGTGCTGACCGAAATACTGGCAGATCCCGGCTTTTTATCCGATGATTTCTACAGCTTCCGATGTGAAAATTCTTTTATCACCGTCCGTCCGCCCGGATGGCGTAAGACGGATCGAAACGATACGGGGATGCCGCATGTGGTGCGTCCGCCGCAGCAAGCCAACGCTATGCGATATCAGGTGGCGGGCAATAAAATGTACGCTGGATTGACAAGGGTGGTCTGGGAGCTGGAAGAGGTGAAAACCGGACACGGGGGCACTTCCTTTCTCAGTGGATCTCACAAAGCGCATTTTAACTACGGCGGACCGAACCCCTATGCACCGAACATCAGCGATTCACCCTGGGAAGACAGCATGCGGGCGATGATGGAGGACTATAGTTGTCCGGCCGGATCGGTGGTTGTTTTCACGGAAAGTCTCATACACGCGGCCAATGACTGGACCAATCCTGACAATGCGCGGTGCGCAGTGTTCAACTGTTACAACTCCTTATGGGCCCAATGGCACCGACTCAATCTGGACCACGAGAAGATCGAGGCCATGCCGATAAAAAGACAATCGCTTTTCCGTGGCACGTGGGCGCTCGGTGCGGGTGGTAATCAGGCTTATTCGGAGGACAACCGATGTCTGTAATTACCAGATCAGGTCTGTATCTTCGAGACTACTTGAGAGGGGACTATTAAATGGCATTGAACCCTCCATATCGTGTTGGACTCACGGATGATGGCGTGTATGATCGGATCATGAACATCCCATCTGTACAGCAGAGGCTGGAGCGGGAATCGGGCCTCGAAATGGCTCGATTCCCGATTGACATTGACCCCGTACCTGCTGAGACCCTCAACCAGTTCGATGCTGTGCTCGCTGGGGGCAGCCACTTCACCCCGGCGAGTATCTCAGGCGTCGACAGATGCACATTGATCACCCGGTTCGGTGCCGGTTACGATCGGGTAAACCTGGAAGCCTGTACCGAGGCAGGGATCATTGTGTCCACCACACCAGCCGGTGTACGGCGTCCGATGGCAACGGCGGCATTGACCCATATCCTTGTTTTGAGCACCAGGTTCGTGTATAAATCCAGTTGCGCCTACAACGGGCATTGGGCGGAGGCTGGCTCGGCGGACCAGGCGGGGCTTGGACTGTCGGGCCGAACACTCGGTTATGTGGGCTTCGGCAGTATCGGCCAAGACCTCCATCACCTGATCAGTCCCTTTAATATGCGTCAGCTGGTCTACGATCCGTATCTGGATACGTCGAAAATAGACGAAAGTCAGATCGAACAGGTTGATCTTAAGACGCTATTGTCACAAGCGGATATCGTCGTTACGCTCTGCGCCCTTACAGAGGAAACACGCCATCTGATTGGTGGCCGGGAACTGGAGATGATGAAGACATCGGCGTATCTGGTGAATGTCGCACGCGGAGCGATTGTTGATCAGAAAGCTTTGACGCGGGCCCTGGCTGAAAAACAGATCCGAGGCGCTGGTATTGATGCCCTCGATCCCGAACCGATAGCCCCCGATGACCCTCTGCTGTCTATGGACAACGTGAATATTACCCCTCATGCCCTGGGCGTCACCGATGAGATGATTCGGTTGTGCAGTGAGTTGTGTTTCCAAGCGGCTATGGATGTCATGGAGGGCAATCCACCTGAATCGGTGATTAACCGGGACGTACTCGACCGCCCAGGGTTGAAAGAGAAACTGAATCGGTATCAACAACGGTTTTCACCGGGCTTATAACCTATTTTCCAGGAGGAGAGGGTTCTGATTACTATTTATTTTGTCAGGCACGGGGAAGTTCATAACCCCACTGGTATTATCTATGGCCGACTGCCCGGATTCGGACTGAGTGCGGCGGGACGGGCCCAGCTCGAACGGGCTGCGGAGACGCTGACTATGCGAGGGCCCTTCGACGCCTTATATGCTTCACCGCTACAACGGGCTCAGGAGTCGGCAGGTATTCTGGTTGATCGATTGGGGTTGACGGTGAAAACCGAAGAACGGCTGCTTGAAACGGGGATCGGTGGGTATCAGGGGCAGATGTTCAGCGCCTTGCCTAAACCCTATATTACCGAAGCGCCTGTGCATGAAGGCCTGGAATCTGCTCTTTCTATCCGATCCAGGATACTCAATTGGACAGATGAGATGCAAAATTCTCGATCCGGTCAACGTCTTATCGCTGTATCCCATCGTGATGTGGTGATTGTCGCTTTGCTGCACTGGATGAACCAGGGACTCGATGACTTACCCGATTTCGACCTGGCAACCGGAGGGGTGTACGAGGTCCGGTTGGATGGGGACGCAGGGCAGATTGAACGGGTCGTCTGATGTGGATTAAAATGATCGTGGCATCCCTAAAATATGCTGCGCGATATAGGATAACACCATATTGGTCGAAACAGGGGCGACCTGATACAAACGGGTCTCTCTGAATTTTCTTTCCACGTCATATTCCCTGGCGAATCCGAATCCACCGAAGGTTTGCATGGTGCTGTTGGCCGCTTCCCATGACGCGTCGGCGGCAAGTAGTTTAGCCATATTGGCTTCTGCACCACATGCCTTTCCGGTGTCGAATAATCGTGCCGCATCATATCGCATCAAGTCAGCTGCGCGGGTGTGAATATAGGCCTGGGCGATAGGAAACTGAATGCCCTGGTTCTGGCCAATCGGTCGATCAAAGACCTCACGCGTATTGGCATAGTTCGTCGCCTGCTCTGTGAACCAGTATCCATCTCCAATACATTCTGCGGCGATCAGAATCCGCTCAGCATTCATCCCATCCAGAATATAGCGAAATCCATTGCCCTCTTCCCCAATCAAGGCGTCTCCCGGGATACGCATGTCATCGAAAAACACCTGGGTGGTCTGATGGTTCAGCATGGTCTCAATCGGTTCAATGGTTAGCTCTTTACCCACCGCGCTTGTCAGGTCAATCAGAAAGACCGATAGGCCATCGGTTTTCCTGGTCACTTGATCTTTCGGCGTTGTCCGGGCGAGGAGTAACATCAGATCTGAGTGCAAGGCCCGTGAGGTCCATATTTTCTGACCTCGAACCACATAGGTGTTGCCGTCTCGGGTGGCCGTGGTCCGTATGCTGATGGTGTCTGTGCCTGCATCCGGCTCCGTGACCCCAAAGGCCTGTAAACGCAGTTCGCCCGTAGCGATCCGCGGCAGATAATGGGCTTTCTGGTCTGATGAGCCGTGGCGCAGTAAGGTACCCATAATATACATCTGTGCATGACAGGCGGCGGCGTTACCCCCGGACCGGTGGACTTCTTCCAGGATAATTGATGCTTCGGTTATGCCGGCCCCGGCGCCTCCAAATTCTTCAGGTATCAGGGCAGCCAGGTAACCTGCTTTGGTCATGGCAGATACGAATGCTGAGGGATAGGTCTCTTCCTTGTCCAATCGTCGCCAGTATTCATTCGGGAAATCTGCACACAGTTGCTGGACGCCCCGACGAAGATCTTCATGGAGATAAGCTAAATCGGACATGGATGTTTCCTTTTAATAGGATTATTTATAGTAAATGCCCTGATAGTAAACAATGAAAAACGAAGATCCCTGTACCTGTCATCCCGAGCATAGCCGAGGGATCTGCTATGCCCGGGATGAAATGGATCCCTCGGTTACGCTCGGGATGACAAATTTTATTTTTGTCGTGGACTATGGTAAATCACCGTATAATTTCTATATGCTATAACTAAATCACAAGGTAATTTAATTATATAGAGCATTGAATGGCCATTATTAACAACAAATAGCAACAGAGAGGACCTCTCATATATGGATGAATTATTCAGAAAACTGGATGATGCTGTAACCGAATACAGGCAGTTGGCCCGTGCCCGTGGGCGAGGAGATTTGGATAAACAGATCCTAAATATCGCGGTGACACATTTGCATACGCTCATTGATGATATTAAATATGATGCCAATGAAACCTATATGGATAGTGTCTCTAAAGATTAAGAATAGTCGGTTGATCTATCGCATATTCCTCATCAGGTCAAAGACTTACTGGACCTGTTGTTATCAGGCGTTAAACATCAACTCGGCGGTACGCTTTCCCGGGATTATCTGCGCGGGGCTCTTGCGATGGGTGATTTTATCTTGCAGACCCGTGACATCGATGTGTTGATTGTAACAGACCGCCGCATGGACGAGGAGGCATTTAACGCCCTCTCCGTGTTAAACGAACAGATCTCATGGCAGCCAAATCCATTTGCCACCCGTATTGAAGCCGCTTATACAGACCGTTGCGCCATACCTGAAATCAGACGCTTTGTGTTCTGATCTGCTTCAGATCCAAATTTATTGGTGACCATTACAGGTGCCCAAACCATAGATAAAAAGAGATTATATCATGCATGAATTAAAGACCCATTTTTTCACCTTAACGATAGAAGATTCGGGCATGTTCTCGGCATTTATAGACTCGACTACTGGTGTTTCTTACCTCCCCCAGGCGGTGCCTGCCCCGATTTTAACCATCCGGGTGGATGGGGACGATGTGTCTCCAACCGGCCTGGTCTGGGAAAAAGTAGGCCGTTCGTTCCGATTAACCTATCCCTCCTTCGGAATTACCGCTGAGGTGGCTGTATCGGTAAAACCTACCCATGTGGCCTTTGCCCTGGTAGCGCTTACCCACCAGGCGTCGGTCGAACTGATTACGTGGGGCCCCTACCCGACGACCATTGGAGAAACCATTGGAGAAACGGTAGGTGTGGTCCGCAATCAGTCGTTTGCCATCGGCATTCAGGCACTCAACGCTAAGACGCTGGGTGGTATGCCGAACCGTGAAGATGATGTCATGCCCTCCTACAATATATTTGATGGGGGCGACTACAGCGATATCTCTTCAGATTTGAACGAAAGCCTGCTTTATCGTGGAGACACCGCAGTAGCGGTTTCCTATGGCAGTCAGCTCCAAGCTTATTGTCGTGACCGGTCAAAAGACCGTACCATCAGCAATTGGGGCCATGACAAATACCTCGCTCCGGCCTATGATGACGGCGGCGTGGTTGGCAGTAAAGTCGCCCTCTTCGGTTGTCCAGCTTCGGAGGTGATGCACGCCATGGAAGCCATCGAAAAAGCAGAGGGGTTGCCCCACCCGATCATCAATGGGCAATGGGCGAAAACGAGTCGGGATGCCACTGCCTCTTATATCATCCTGGATTTTGGAGAGGGCACCATTGATCAGGCTATCGCGCTAACCCGGATGTCTGGACTACACTACCTGTATCATAGCGCACCGTTTGAGACGTGGGGGCATTTTATCCTCAAGAAAGATCTGTTTCCTAATGGCTGGAATGGATTCAAAGCCTGTGTGGACAAGGCCGCGCGGTGTGATATAAAAATAGGGTTTCATACCCTGTCCAATTTTACCACGACGAACGATCCGTATGTCACGCCCAATCCCGACGGCCGCCTTGCGATCATCGGTGATGCCCGTCTTGCCAAAACCATTGACGCGACAGGAAAAACGCTGGTCATAGATGATCCGGCCTATTTCCGAAAACGGACGACACTCAATACCGTTGTTATTGGTACAGAGTTAATCACCTACAAACGAGTCAGCTTGACCGCGCCTTGGCGGTTATTGGACTGCACGAGAGGGGCCTTTGATACAGAAGCCACATCTCATGTCGTCGGTACAGGCATCGGAAAACTCATGGACCATCCCTATCGGGTTTTTCTGACGGATGCCAACCTGGCTCAGGAACAAGCCCGACGGATCGCTGATTTCTGTAATCAGACCGGGGCCATGCAGCTTTCTTTTGACGGGCTCGAAGGAAATTGGTCGACCGGTATGGGACAATATGGCCGTAACCTGTTTACGTTGGCCTGGTATGAATCATTGTCTCCCGAGCTTCAGGGGCAGATCATCAACGACGCCAGCAATCCCGGTCATTTCAACTGGCATATGTATACCCGTATGAATTGGGGCGAACCCTGGTATGCGGGATTCCGTGAAAGTCAGACGCTCTATCGGCTGAAAAACCAGTTTTATTACAGCCGAAATCTGATGCCGCGTATGCTTGGGTGGTTCGCCTTACGTGGAGATACCAGTCTCGAAGATGCGGAATGGTTGCTGGCCCGGGCTGCTGGTTTTGACGCCGGGTTTGCTCTGGCCACCAGCTTGGATTTTGACGGGGACCAGATCTTACCTGATCAGGAGATCCAGGATCAGGGCAGGCAGAGTAATATGACTGCAATTTTACAGGCCATCCATGTATGGGAAACGGCTCGGATGGCCGATGTGTTTCCCGAACACCTGAAGCCGGCACTCCAGGACGTATCGGAGGAATTTCATCTCGAGGAAATCAGCGATAGTCAATGGCATTTGTGGCCTGTGCATTCAGTCAAAAATAAGCTGCACGCCGTAAAACGAACGGTCGTCTTCGACAATCCCTACAAAAAGCAGACACTCGGATTTATCATACAGAATATCGGCAAGACGCCCTTAAAGTCTCTTGTACTTACGATCGGAAATTTGCAGGTCCCTCTTTGTCCCCATCCCTTACAACCCGGTGAGATATTGAAACACGATGGTAAGGAATCGGCCACCCTTTACGACGCCAACTGGGCCGTCATCAGGTGTTTAGATTCCCCTCTCGAACAGGTGATCGTAGAACCGGGTAGGCAAAAAGTGAAGCTGAATTGGGCAGACCGTCAGGCAGGACAGGCTTGCAAGGTCGAATTTCGTACCTTAGGTAAATCGGTGGAGCTAGAAAAACAGGGTTAATAAAGGAGAGTACAATACACGACTAAACTTTGTAACAGGTCATCCCGAGCGTAGCCGAGGGATCTACTATGAAACGACTACGAATAGATCTCTCCGCTCACTGTGTTCGGTCGAGATGACATATTAAATTTTGTCGTGTATCATAAAAGGAGAATATATGTCGATCTCAAATGTGATCACTCAGTTACGTACGACCGATCTGGATGCCACCATCGATTTTTATGTGTCGAAACTTGGCCTCACGCTTGATTTTAAATTTGAGGATTTTTATGCCGGGATCAAAGCTGGCGATCAAGTGTTCCACTTGAAGCTTGTGGATGATAAAGATCCATCCATCGAGTTTGTATCCGCTGGCGACCATTTCCATCTTTATCTCACTACGGAAGATGTCGAGACCTTGGCGAAGCAGTGTGAGAAAATGGGGGTTGTCTTCCTTAAGGAAATCACGGAGACCCCGTGGGGCACGAAAGAGTTTTCCGTGGCCGATGATCAAGGCCATGTGAGTGTGATTGGTCAGATGCAGGATTAAGATAGACGGCAGAAGGTCAGGATATTCGAAAAAGTGAAGGCATAAATACGGGATGGTAAATATCCCAAGATATCACGGATCGTATCTGTTAGCCTCAGGAGTCACCACAACTATGGAATCTACCTCACTTCAATTCTTGAAAGACCTCCTTGCCGCCCCCAGTCCTTCCGGTTATGAAGGGCCGGTTCGTGACGTCTGGCGTGCTGAAACCGGGAAATATGCTGACCAGGTCGAGACCGATCTGCATGGGAATGTAATTGCCGGCTACCATACCGAAGGACAACCCCGTATCATGCTGGCCGGGCATTGTGATGAATTGGGGTTTATCATCATCCATATTGATGAGCAGGGCTTTATCTTTTTCAACACCCTCGGCGGTTTTGATATCAATATCGTGCCGGGCCGAAAGGTACGGATTCATAGTGTCAATGGACCGATTTTCGGGGTAGTTGGTAAGAAAGCCATTCACCTCATGAGTCCGGAAGAACGAAAAAAAACGCCGGAGGTACATGAACTTTTTATCGATATCGGGGCAAGGGATAGAGCAGAAGCCGAAAGCCTCGTTGCCATTGGTGATCCAATTTCTTACGACCCCAACTTTGAAGAACTCCGGCACGGTCTTGTGGTCTCCAAAACCCTCGATAATAAATCAGGGGCTTTTATTGTCGCCGAAGCCCTGCGGCTCTATGCGGCTCGGGTGGAACCACCGAAAGCCGCTCTTTTTTCCGTGGCAACCGTCCAGGAGGAAATCGGACTGCGGGGGGCCACCACGAGTGCTTACGGCGTCGATCCTACGGTTGGAATTGCGGTGGATGTGACCCATGCCATGGATTATCCCGGCACGGACACGGCCCGAAAGCAACGCGGAATGGTTCAGGTGGATGGGGGGCCTGTCATCGTCCGCGGACCACATATTAATCCGGTCGTATTTGATTTACTGGTCCAGACAGCCCGGGAGATGGAGATGCCCTATCAGGTTATTGCCTCACCCAATCGAACCGCTACCGATGCCGATGCGATGCAGCTTACCCGCGCCGGCATTGCCACCGGATTAGTCAAAATTCCCCAACGCTATATGCACTCGCCCGTCGAGGTGGTTTCTCTCAATGATATCGAGCAGGCCGCCTTACTGCTGGCAGGTTTCGTGGAGCGCGTGGATGAGGACACCCGGTTTATTCCGTGAGATGGGTTTGGGAGGATTTACCAATCGTCTACCAAATGGCCCTGACCGGGAAACCAGATCAGATCCACAACGAACGATAGAAAAACCCCGATCGCATAGGCGCAGAGCATGCCGATGAAAAACGGTTGTCCTTTTTTGTAGAGGTGAACGCCGCCGAATCTTACCAGCAGGGCTTTGAAGAGCCAGACGAGAAAGATGGAGAATACGCCCATATTGGCGCTGTGCGTGATCACAATACCGAATCCCACGGGATGCAGCGGCCACCAGGGAAAACGGTGGTGGCCAAAGACCAGAAGACCGCCAATGGCCGCCCCGACCGCCATGAACAGATATTCCGTGGCCGTCATCACCTGAGGTGTGCTCATGGTCTCAGCAAGGCCATCCCAATTTCCCCGAGCGCCGGCCAGAAATGCAGGACCAGCAAATTGCGAAGCCCCCACGTCATACCCGAGATACAAGGTATAAATGACCGAGGCAAGAAAACTGACAATCAACGACACGGTCATCGCACTGAATACGCCTTTACCAACGCCGCCCAGTTGATCACCGACTTTGGCGCAGTGGGCCATGGCGGCCATACCCAGGGTACGCCAGTTTCTGGAATAGGTCTGATTCAACCACATGATGGTTAAGGTCTCAGGCGGGATGCTCGCAGAGCCTAACAAATTGACGGTCACATCCTTGGCACTTCCGGTCGGCAGGTCGAGTGAGACGAGTCCTGTTTCTGCCACGACACGCGTCACGCCTACCCACAGAATCAGCATGACGCCTAACATCATCAGAATATACGGGAGCGTCATACCCGCCTTAATCAGCCAGCAGACCATATATACGGTGCCGACCAAGGTCCCGATCACTGCTTTACGGTACGAAAAAAATTCTTTTGAATCATCCAACACCTGCGATTTACCGATAGCTTTCAGCCACACCAGACGCAGGTGATTTCGTGCAAGCCAGAGGCCGAAGACGATATACACCACAAAGCCGGCAAAATGCTGCCCGCTGATCGATGGGCCCAGTTTGGGTAACCCGACTCTGGCTAGAATGCCCTGTTCAATGACACTTACGAGAAAAAACAACCATACACTGAACAGGACTTCGATACGCGTAAAATACGCGACACCGACCAGGAGAAAATTGAACTTAAGATTAATCACGGGGAAGTTTCGGGCAATGGTGAACGGCGTACTGTAACTCGGTCCAAAGGGGATGGGGGATAGTTCACCGAAAAAGCTCACCATGTTCCAGCTCAGAATAAATCCGGTGAGTCCAAAGCCCACCCAGAATAATCGATTGCGCGCGACCTTCGGCAACCAGTGATCTTCATCAGTGCCTTCCACGAGCATGAGCGGGACCTGTGACAGAGGAAACGTAAGCCGTTCATGATCCACCCATTGCTTACGTAAGATGACCATCAGGCAGGCACCGACGATAAAGATTGCGAGGTAAAATGATCCCCACCAGAAGAGCGGCCAGAACCAGACCTGCCAGGGTAGGGCGCTATTGGCCGGGGCCCCTTCAAAAAACCAGGCGATGGCCTCATGATCATTCTGAACAATCAACCATTCCGGTAGATAGTCTATGAACAATTCCGCCCATCTGTTTTCCGGTGAGGCATAGTATTGCGGCCCGCTGATAAAGGAGATGGCATAACTGCTGAAGGCCCATCCGGGTATGGCAGACGCGGTGAAGATCATGAAGAAGATCACCATCAATTCCTGTTTGGTGAGTCGACTTTCGGGGTGGATTTTGATTAACAGTGGATTGACAATCAACAATAAGAAGACAAAGGGAAACAGGGCTGCTACGGGCAAATGTGTGACGGTGATATTTGAGGCTTGAAGAATATACCCGGAATGGATCGCCCAGACGGCCAATCCTGCCGATAAGACCAGACCGATTAGCACAGCACGTACCGTTAGGCCCGAAGAGATCGTGGGACTTGGTTGTGTTGGAGTCATAAGTTCGGAGGAGTGGATAGACATGGCGAATGGTGAATGGCGAATGGTGAATGGCGAATTAACAGACCATGAAATTCAACTTGTCAGAGGGATATATATGGTGTTCGCCTGGTAAATGGTATAAAATATTAGTAATAACCATGATACAAGAAAGTTTTTATGATTACCACCGAATATATTGAGTAGATATAGGATGGGCGAGTTATCAGTGGACTTCGCGGATGGAACGGGAACGATGTGGTTACACTTGTATCGTTAGGTGAGGTATGATTAATGTGTTACGTTTTTTTTCTTGGCAGGAGGGCTCTTAAAAAATATAATAACACGTTCTGTTCATAGTAAACGACAAAAGGCTGTCTCTCTGGCTGTAGCCAGGATGACCCATGTTGCGTAATAAGATTTTATGTCCTGAATAAAAAAACCAGAGACGTGTTGATGCGATTTGTGCTCATTCGGCATGGTGAAAGTCAGGATCAGCTCTCAGGCCGAAGTACCGGGCTGGCAAGTTGTGCGGGGCTGTCCGATCAGGGAATTACGCACTCTCGCCTGCTGGCAAATTGGCTCCGACGAACCGGAGAACTGAATGACTGCGCGGTGCTCCTGAGCAGCCCTATCCTGAGAGCAAAACTGACCACGGAGGTTTTGATAGACGCCCTGCCGGTGGAGAGCTTTGAGGAGGATCCTGGCCTCTGTAAAATGCATTTTGGTGAAGGGGAGGGCCTTACCTCAAAAGCCTATCGTACTGAATATGGAACGACAACGGCTGCTGGCGAAGGAAGCTGGTAGGATTTTATTTCTCGGGTTCGCGCGACCGTTCAGCGGTATACTGAGCAATATCAAGGAAAGACCGTGGTGGCCGTATCCCATGCCGGATTTATTGTAAATGCCATTATTGGTTTGTTCGATATCCCACGTCCAGGGTCGGGGACCTGATTGGAACCTGATAACACAGGCCTTACCGAATGGCACTATACCGATGCTCACTGGACCCTGGTGCAGTATAACGATACGTATCATTTAAAGGAAAAATAAGCATGCCAAACGATACGACACAACTCGACCCCGTCCTATTAACTGATACTGAGATGCAGCAATATCTGGTTGATGGTTTTCTGATCCTCCAACCTACTGTACCGGAGGGTACTCATGAGTTGATTGATGAAAAATTCACCTGGCTCGTCGAAAATGAAACGAATCCCGGCAATAATATCCTGCCGCGCCTGCCGGAGTTGAATCTGGTGCTGGAAAGTCCTGAAGTCCGTGGCGCCATAACGAGCCTCATGGGACCAGACTATCTGATCCACCCGCACCGCTACTGGCATTACAAAGAGCCAACGGATATGAACTCCGATGATCCCGAAAAAATATGGGCACAGGTCATGGCTGGCAGTCATCAGGACAGCTACTCCCCTTCGAGACAACCGAAATCCCATCATCTCCGGTATGCCCGATTCATGTATTATAGTCATGATGTAAATGAAACGCACGGACCGACCCACGTGATTCCCGGTTCCCAGTTTCATGCGGTTTTGGAAGATGATGATCGACCGCGGGAAATACCCGTCACCGGAAAAGCGGGTACGGTGTTCCTCAGTCATTTTGATCTCGCCCACGCAGGGGGGGTTAACCTCAGCAACCGCGTCCGCAATATGATAAAATTCCTTTTCATGCGTACGATGGAACCACAATCACCGTCCTGGCAAAGTGTCTCAACGGAATGGCATACCCCACCTACCATGGCTGCCCCTTACAATCTGGAAAACGCCTGGCGACACCACTGGTCCTGGTTATGCGGGCTCAAGGGTTCCGTCAACAGGCCCTCATCTCAAGATTCCGGTGGCCTGATGCGCTTAGGTGCCAAACTGAACCAGGGGCCACAGGTGGAGCGGACCCGAGCGATCTATGAACTTGCCGCTTCAGGCCCTGATGCGGTTGGCCTCCTTTCAGATCGGCTTTCTACCGTTGGTGAACAGTATCCGCCAAATGAATCCCCCTTTCAAGCCATCCGGGGTGCCACCGTGACCCTGGATGATGCCGCCTATGCCCTCGGGGCCATGGGGGCGGACGCGGTTGAACCACTATTGTCTCTATTGGAATCGCCCCATGAATGGACCCGCATCAATGCGGTGTTCGCGTTGGGTGAACTCGGCACAGAGGCAACGAGTGCCGTACCTCGATTGGTGAAATTACTTCAAGACCCGTATCACGGAGTCATTCGTTTTGCGGCCAATGCGCTCGGTAATATCGGGGACAGCCGGGCTCAACATGCGCTGTGTGATCTCCTGGATACCGATTGTGAAGCCTGGGCGGCGCCCGCAGAGATGGGATGGCTGTTACGTGATCTCGTCCATGTAAATGCCGCCATGGCCCTGGCAAGGTTAGGCGTTGCAGCCTCGGCGTCCGAAGCACACATCATCCGGCACCTTGAACATCCCTGTGGGCAGGTAGGTGTTTATCTGACAGAAGCCCTTCGCCGGATCGGGACCCCGAGCGCGCTTGATGCCATCGTCCGTGATCTAACCTTCCGTCGATGGGATGCCTCGCTTCATGCCAAAAGACAGTTTTGACTTGGAGTTAGCCCCCTCTTTTTGAATGTGGGAAGAGTCCATCACCCACCTGGTAACAAAAGGTCATATGCCCCCACGATTATTATCAACGTCCTGGCGAAAAGAGTCCGGTGCCAGAATATCAGGAGACCGACCCTTGGATCGAGATAAGGTCCAGGCGCCCTGTATTGTGGCTGATCCTTCCGGTGGATTCCGTCTGTTTTATACCGCCCTCGGTCCCGCCAAACCCTTTCCGGTATGCCAGGGGTACATCCTCAGTGCTTTTTCGGACGATGGCCTGGTTTTTCACAAGGATCCTGGGATCCGGCTTACCCCTCAACCTGAATTATCAGCTTTGTCTCTACGTGTGCTTGCCCCTTCCGTGACTTCTTGCGGAGCGGGTTGCTGGCGTATGTATTTCGAAGCACGTGGTCCCGCAGATCAGCCCACCGCAATCTGTAGCGCGGTCTCTACCGATCTGTTGCAATGGACGCTTGAAGAAGGCCTTCGTCTGCAAAGTTCTGGTGGGGTGGGCGGTCCCCGGTATTGCCGACTACCGGATGGTCGAGGTCGGTTGTATTGTTTTATGTCGGCATTCGATGCGGATGGTATTGATGGGGGAAACCTGATCTCCCATAGCGTGATCAGCGCCGTAACGGTTGACGGGCTTCATTTTGATATGGAGCCGGGTTATCGGTTAACGGATGGGCAGGGTGTCTATGATGCCAAAGGGATTACCGCAGCCGAAGTCATACCGCCTGTTGAAGCCGGTGATACATGGACCATGGTTTATTCATCCTGGCAGGATATCCCAACAGGCGCCGCCGCCCCCGTTCATCCGAGTCATGATCCAGATGCCGTACATAGTGGACGCAGTGAGGACTTCGCCGCCACCTCTATTGCTGCGGATATGGCTGGCTATCGTTCCCGCATCTTCGTCGCCCATTCGACGGATGGTCTGTCGTGGGATCGGGGACCGTGTCTTGTTGAGGGCGGTGGATACACCTCGGCTGACATTGATGCGGTGCATGCCGAGGATATGTCGCTGGTCCGCATCGGTCCTGACGCCTATCGTATGTATTATGCGGCTTGTAATCGACACGGCCAATGGCAGATCGCCAGTGCCGTGCATGGTTTATAAAATAAGGAGTTTCTTTTGTCCTCTGTTATTATTACCGGTGGTGCCACTGGCATTGGTGCTGCGGCGGTACGAAAATTTGCCTCAGAAGGCTATGATGTTGCTTTGCTTGATATCAATACCGAAGCGGGGGAGGCCCTTGCAGCTGAATCATACCGCGGTGCCGTAGAGTTTTTTAAGACCGACGTCCGGAAGCGATCCTCTATCATCGCGTCGGTCGATCAGGCCAGCCAGCAGTTTGGTCCCCCATCCACGCTGTTCGCCAACGCCGGTATCCAGCGTATCGCCAGCCTCTTTTCGCTCAAAGACGACGACGTTGATGATATTATCGATGTCAATCTGAAGGGGGTGTTGTATACCGTAGCCGCCGTAGCAGTCCATATGCGAGCAGCGCAAGCGGGCAATATGATCCTGATGTGCTCAGACCAGGCCTTCGTGGGCAAAGAAGGATCTATTGTCTACGGGGCGACCAAGGGGGCCGTCGCACAAATGACCAAATCCCTCTCCGTTGAACTAAGCCCTCTGGGCATCCGTATCAATGCCGTGTGCCCAGCGACTGTTAAAACGGCGCTCACAGACAAGATATTCACAGATCTCGCAGAAACACATTTCGGTGGGGATGTGGATGCCGCCTGGCGGGCGGAAGCGGAAGGGATACCCCTGGGCCGGATAGCTGCCCCCGAAGAGATCGCTGAAGTCGTTTTCTTTCTGAGCCAGCCGGCCGCTTCATTTATGACGGGGGCGTTGGTGCCTGTCGATGGGGGATTTACGGCGCAATAATAAAATTGACGTAAGCCCTTGGCGTCTATAAAGTCTGAACTTCTTCTAAGGAATGGAGTTGCAGGGTCACTGGACCATTCCGGGTTCTATTTTGGTAAACTAAAGTCTTGTGCTTTACTTCCCATTCGCTTGATAGTTCTATGCGCTTTGTTATTCCACCATGACTTAAAGTAGCCACATAGGTGTCGTGCTTGTCGTCACAAATGAAAACGACTATATTTTCTATCCATTTTAAAAACCTGACGGTGCATCCGAAATAAGCATTGACCATTTGAATCTCCCACACCAATAAGGCCCCTGAATCATCTCTTGCTTGTAAATAGTAATCCGTGTAGGTGATTCTGCCACTTTCTTTCTCTCGCCATTCAACCCAGGCGATCCGTTTGTTATTTTCACCAATGACGCTCGCGATGACCTCCCACACGTAGCCCTCTTCATCGGTAAACAACGTATCAGATGTGGTGAGATCATCCAGCATACCGACCACCTCAACACATTCAGGACTCAAATCCAGGGATTAGGAGGTAAAAAAGCCTATCTGATGTATTCTTGGCATATCAGAAAACAGCGCATCCAAGCTGTATTCGTCAGCGTCCACGGGGTATTTCCTCAACGTAATGACGTCGCATCTTATGACTTCTCCTTCAGGTACTTTGCATCCTTCCGAGCGATCTCGAACGCATTCTTGCCCGTTTTAGTCAGCACCATCGGATCGGCGCCAACTGCCAGCAACGCCTCGGCGGTGGCCGCACTGCCTTCATAGGTAGCACGGTGAAGTGGTGTACGGCCTTTCCTGTCTTGAGCATCCAAGTCGGCGCCATGTGCGTGCAATAATCGGATGCTGTCCGGCGTTCCGCTCTCGGCACACAGGTGGAGCGGTGTGCGTTGGAATTTCGTGATTGCATCAATGGGAGCGCGATGCTCGAGCAACCACGCCATGCATGCATGGGCACCCGATCGGGCGGCCCAATGAAGAGGGGTCATGTTCGCTTCTCCAACGAGAAAGGCTAAATCAGGCTGTGCGGCGGCACACTGCTGCACACGGTCGAGATCGTCCAGAGCACAGGCCGAGTACACGTCATAGTACGCGCCATGGGTGATGAGTGTTCTGGCCAACTCACGCTTTCCGTCGCGCCATTGGACGTCGTGACCGGGCGAGACCGCCTCTTGCAAGGCCGTATTCCCTCGTTCGCCATTTCCTTTGAACTTGACTTCGGGGTCAGCGCCATAATCCAGAAGAAGTCTGGTAAGCGCTACACCGTCGTGTACTGTGCCGTAGAACGCCGGCCAATACAACAACGAGACATTGTCCGGCCAGCCGGTATGTGGGTTCGAAGTGCCCGCAGCATCAGCAACGCCTGCTTCGAAAAGCACACGCAGATTGTCCGTACAACCTGCCCATGCTGCTTCATGCATCGCATCGTACTGCTTCCCCTCCCTCTGCCGATATTCTTCTATCAGAAATGGTACGTTGTTTTCGAGCAAGTAGTGTAGGGCGGTAGCACACCCACGGGTCGAGAGCGTAATATTAACCAGCGCCGGGCCTATGGATTGTAAAATGCCGGGATCCTGGCGAACCAGGGCTTTCATCCTGGTTACGTTACAGGACCCGGACCACCTGTCCTTCCCTGGGATTACAGCCGTATCAATAAAGGCCTCTTCTACCGGGGTGAGTGCCCTGTGCTCCTCGGAAATGAAGGCACTTTCCCAAAATTTAGTTATCTGTTCTGGAGATAGGATGGTAACGTCATAGAGTATGGCATACGGTGTCTTTTTTTGATCTTTGACCACGGTGGTTGCCTCGGCATGTTTCTCTACATGATGTTTCAAAACCGCCCAGCTCTCGAATCCATTCTCGCGGGCGATGATAGATTGCGCTTCCCTGAGCGAGAAGGCATAGTCCTTGATCTCTGTATCGGTTGAGTCAGCTAAGGGAGGTAAGTGGTTCTGTAGTCTTGAACAAGCAGACCTGTCCCCAGCACGATGGGTATCGCGCAGTTCTTTAGCCTCGCGTTTGAGCTGAGTTAGATTGAGGTTTCGAGGTGTTTGAGCAGACATAGCATCCTCTTTCACATTGCGCCCGTGGTCCGCTTTATGCAGGCTGAAAGAAGAATCGAATAATGAACGTACAAGTAGTTGGGACACAGTTCCTTGCTTCGGACGGGAGGCTCCCTCTAAGAGAAACCTGAACTATAATTAAAATGGTCAGTCCAAGTCCGTCAAGCCATTTTCTTTTGGACATTTCTATGCCATGTTGAGCGAGCCGAGGTTGCTGACGTCGGTCTTGTATTCTTAAATCAGCCGAGAAGACAGATAAAGAACCCAAGTTGCTATATCAACATCAACGAGAAGTAAAATATAAAAATGTATCATCCCGAACGTAGCCGAGGGATCTAATCCGAGTCAGCTCATACTATATCCCTCGGCTACGCTCGGCATGACAACCATTAATATCAACATCTCGGCACTGGCCACTTGGGTTATATAACTTTTGGATCAATCACCCCATGCGCCGGTAATTGCCATCTCGCCAAGTCCGCGGATACGCCGGTAAAGGTTTCATAATTATACAGATAAAGCCAGGGTGGATCTTCATTCAGGATCTGGAAACATTTCTGGTAGATGGCCTCTCTTGAAGCCTCATCAATGGTGGTCTCCGCCGTGTCAAGCAACTGCTCCACTTCCGCATTATGATACCCTTCCCACCAGGACCCCTCGAACCGGGCATCGATTTTTTCTTTCAGAACGCGGTAAGTGCTTAAGGGAGACGAGTCGAAAATACACATATCATGGATGTCCTTGAGGCGTACTTTATTTGCGTAGGCTTCCCGGTCTTCGGTATACACGACCTTAACCTCCACACCAATCTGCCGCCATTGTTCTGTTACAATCTTTGACAGGGGCACGGCTTCATTGGGTAAAGCGGTGGGGCTGTCGAGCGTCAGGGTCAAGCCATGTTCATAGCCGGCTTGTTTCAGCAGTGTTTTCGCCTGTTCGGGGTCGAACGTGAGTGGCGGTTGATCCGGATCATAGCCAAAGTGATGTGGGCTGACAAATCCGGTAAGGGGATAGCCTGCTCCGCCGAGGATCTGGTCGATGATGACTTGCCGGTCGATCCCCAGATTCAACGCGCGTCTGACGAGGGGGTTTTTGAGCGGTCCTTTGTTAGCACTGAAAATGATGATAAATGCCGTCGTGCCTTGAGATCTGAGGATTTGTAACCCCGACGATTCAGACACCGCCGCCGGGGGCAAGGTCGCGGCGATATGGGCGTGCCCCGCCTGCACCATCCGTACACGTTCGGTTGGATCTGGAACTGCTCGCCATATCACCCGCTCATATTTCGGGAGCGTAGAAAAAGAACGATCGTTTCTTTTTAAACAGACCTCTTCACCTGGCTGCGAAGAAACAAATTCGTATGGGCCGGTGCCTACGGGTGCAAGCCGAAAATCTGCACCGAGTTGTTCTACAGGGCCGGGCGGCAGGATATAACCGGTGACCAGCACATCCAGCAAGTCGGCGACCGGGGTCGCGGTTGTCAGACACACGGTGTGCTGATCAAGCACTTCCACCTGCATCCCATTGAGATACTGATGATACACCCCAGGTGCCCCCAGCGTCACCCCCATGTCCGGGCGGGCCATACGTTCCAGCGAATACTTAACCGCCTCTGCATCGCAGGCATCTCCATTGTGGAAATACACATCCTCTCGTAGCCGGAAGGTCCAGGTCAGCGCATCATCGCTAAGGGTCCAGGATTCTGCGAGAGCAGGTGCGTAGCCCAGATGGTCATCATATTGTACAAGGGCATCGAAGAGCGCGGATAGAATAGTGAGCACATCCTTGCTGTCGGTGCAGTTATGGGGTTCTTCGAGGTTAACGCGTTGTTGGACGATGACGAGGGTCTTGTTCATAATTTAAAATCCTTGGTTATTGATCTATCAAATGACAGGCGACCTGATGGCCTTCGCCTGTATCCTGGAGTTCAGGACGCCGGCTATAGCAGGCGTCATATACAAATGGACAGCGGGATTGAAAGCAACATCCTGTGGGTAGGTCGAGGGCAGGTGGCACTTCACTTTTCAATTCAATCGGTTCGGTATGCGGCACCTCTCCTATGGTGGGGGCCGAAGCCAGCAACGCTCTGGTATAGGGATGTTTCGGATGATTGAACAGTTCATTGCTGGTCCCGGTTTCCACCAGGAACCCCAGATACATCACACCGATCCGGTCGCTGATATGCCGGACCACGGACAAATCATGACCGATAAAAAGACAGGAAAATCCATAGGCGTCTTTAAGATCCATCAAGAGATTCAATATTTGCGCCTGGATCGATACATCGAGCGCAGAGACGGGCTCATCAGCGATCACGAGTTCCGGTTCAATGGAGAGGGCTCTGGCGATCCCGATGCGTTGACGCTGACCGCCGCTGAACTGATGGGGGTACCGGTCGACATGTTCATCGCCCAGACCAACTTGATTTAATAGCCCCATGGCTCTGGCATCCAGCTCGTTTTTGGTGGGTTTGATCTCGTTGGCCGTCATAGGTTCTGTGATAATGTCCCGAATGCGCATCCGTGGGTTAAGGGAGGCATAGGGATCCTGGAAGATCATTTGCATTTTTTTACGGATCGGTAACATCTTTCTCGCATCGTAGGCCGTGATATCTTCTCCATCGATAAGGATACGTCCGCCCGAAGGTTCATGAATTTTTACAATGGTTTTTGCGACGGTAGACTTCCCACAGCCACTTTCACCGACCAACCCGAACACCTCTCCCCGGTTGATATGCAGATTGATCCCGTTGACGGCATGGACGATGTGCTTGTCGTATCGCACGCGGCCTTTATCGATATGTAGCCGATCCCAGAATCCGGGACTGACATCGAATCGCTGTTCGAGCTGTTTGATTTCCAGAAGGGGTGGCATAGTCTATCTTTCTACCGGGAAATGGCAGGCAATTTCATGGCCGGGTGAAAGGGCGGTCGGTTCCGGGCGTGTGGTCCGGCAAAGATCCTGGGCATAGCTGCATCGGGGTGCAAAGGCACAGCCCGCAGGAAGATCCCTGATATCAGGCACCATTCCGCTAATCTGTGGCAATCGAGACTGTTTTACGGTCAGCTTTGGAATGGAATTCAGCAGCCCCAGCGTATACGGATGTTGGGCCTGGTTGATAATCACCTGGTTGGTGGCCTTTTCTACGATTCGTCCACAATACATCACCATGATATGGTCTGCCATTTGGGATATGACGGCCAGGTCATGGGTGATCAGCATTAAGGCGGTTTGATGATCTCTGACCAGGCGTTTCATCACCTGGAGTATTTGAGCCTGGATCGTCACATCCAGGGCCGTCGTCGGTTCATCGGCGATGATGAGCCTGGGATGTGAGGCGAGGGCAATGGCGATAATCACCCGTTGGCGCATCCCGCCTGAAAATTGATGCGGATAGTTTTTCAGTCGTGATTCAGGTTGAGAAATACCTACTTCATCCAGAAGCTCGATACACCGGGCCTTACGTTGCGTGGCATTCAAGCCGCTATGGCGTTTCATACTCTCTTCCATCTGATTCTGAATCGTATACAACGGATTTAAAGAAGTCATCGGGTCCTGAAAGACCATGGCCAGGTCTTTGCCTCGTATTTTTCTTAAATCCTGTTCTTTCATCTCCAGTAGATTGAGGTCATTAAAGGTAATGGTTCCCTGCTCAATACGGCCAGGCGGATCGATCAATCCCATGATGGAAAATCCCAACACAGATTTTCCACAGCCGGACTCACCGACCACCCCCAGAATCTCCCCCGGTTCGATGGAAAAATCGACACCGTCTACGGCCTTTACGACCCCAGCGAAGGGATGGAAATAGGTTTTTAAATCTCGAACGTTCAATACCGGAGGGTTCATAGCGTTACGAGCCTTTAGATATGCTTCAATAGATTAACTCAAGTTGTTAGTTATAGTAACAGTGCCTGTCATCCCGGCGGAAGCCGGGAACCAGCGTCTTCTTACAGCGGTTGTCTGCCTACTTCATTTATTTAAGTCTCGGATTCAGCTCATCTCTCAGAAAGTCGCCAAATAGATTGATCCCGAATACCATCAACATGATGGCCGCACCGGGAAACACTGACATCCACCACAGGCCACTGAGTAACACATCAAAACCATTTTTTACCAGCAAGCCCAACGATGGTTCGGTGATCGGCACCCCCACACCAAGAAAACTCAAGGAGGCTTCGATCAGGACAAACGTACCTACTTGGATGGTGGCCACCACAATCAACGGGGTCAACACGTTGGGCAGAATATGGCGCGTGATGATGCGTCTGCTGGATAATCCAGCCACGGTCGCTGCCTGGATATATTCTTTCTTTTTTTCGCTCAAGGTCGATCCCCGTACGGTCCGTGCATAGACCACCCAGCCTACACAGGTCAAGGAGATCAGTATTTTGTCGACGCCGGTCCCGAAGGCCGACATCAAGAACAACGCGATCAACATAGATGGAAAGGACAACTGTACATCTGCAATCCGCATAATAAGGCCATCAAGCAGACCACCATAATATCCGGAGATCAACCCCATGGTGGTCCCAATCATACAAGAACACAGCATCGCCGTGAGGCCTATAAAAAGGGAGAGCCTGCTACCGTAAACGACACTGGCAAGCACGTCCCGGCCCTGGTCGTCTGTCCCCAGCAGATAACGTGGATCACCCTCTGGCGACCACGCCGGCGGTTTGTAGGCATCCATCAACTCAAGCCCGGCGATGTCGTACGGGTCCTGGGACATCAGTGACGGTCCAAGTATGACGACGCTCACCATACACACAAGGATAGCACTACCGATCATCGCCGACCAGTTATGTCGATAATTGTAGAATAGTTCGGAGGAGCGGAATTGCGTTAAGGCCTTCAGGATCTTCTCCATTTTTCACTTTCACAGTTTCTCACCCTCTCACCTTCTCACCTTACTTCAGCTTAATCCGGGGGTCAATGTACGTGTACATCACGTCGACAAAGAAATTGATGACCACAAATAACAGAGCCACAAACATCAGGTAGACCACGATCACCGGCCGGTCGGCCAGGTGGATTGAATCTACCAGAAGTTTACCCATGCCGGGCCAGGCGAAGATGTATTCGGTAATAGTGGCGAAGGCGATCACATCGCCCAATTGCAGTCCAAAGATGGTTACCACGGGAATCAATGCATTTTTTAAGGCATGTTTAAACAAAATCCCCCGATACGTTGCCCCTTTCGCCCGGGCGAATTTAACAAAATCCTGCTTCATCACTTCCATTATACCCGCTCTGGTTATCCGCAGTAAGGTCGCCATGCTTGCGAAGGACAGGGTCAAGGCCGGCAGGATGAGATGACGGAGCCCATCTGTCGTGAACAGACTTACGCGCATACCGAGAAGGTCAATCGTCTCGCCTCTACCTGAGGAGGGCAGGAGATTATATCCGACGGCAAAGACGAAGATCAGCATCATGCCCACCCAGAAATTTGGCAGGGAGATCCCAAGAAGCGATCCGGCCATAATCCCACGGCTGATAGGGTTCTTGGGATATGCCCCTGCAAATACGCCGAGAGGAATCGCCATCGTCACGGCGATCAGCATGGCGACCAGGACCATCTCCATCGTCGCCGGAATCCGTTCGACGATCAGATCAAAAACCGGTTGCCGAAAAACGAACGATCGTCCGAAATCTCCAGTGAGGCTATTTTTGAGGAAGATACCATATTGGACGACAATCGGTTTATCGACGCCGAGAAGCCGGCGGGCATTGGCGATCTCCCCTTCGGTCGCATCCAGAGGCACCATCATATAGGTCGGATCGCCGGTAAAGGTCATCATGGAAAAGACCAGTACCGAAACGATCCAGAGCACGGCAATCATCTGGAAAACACGTTTAAACAAAAAACTGATCATGGGTACCGTGGCATTAAATCTTTCGTTATAGTACACGACAATCAATTGAAATTGGCTGAACATGTCATCCCGAGCGGTGTCGAGGGATCTACTATAAATCGACAACAAGCAGATCTCTCCGGGCCCTCTGCTCGGTCGAGATGACAAATTGAAATTTTTTCGCGTACTATGATCTTGGGTTGTTTATGAATTATTGCCGTATTAAGAACCGTTATTGATCGGGGATCAAGCAGGATTCACTTGACATCCAGTTCCCAGGTCCAGATAAACTTGTCCACTCTGGGCGTCAGGGTCACGTTCTTCTTTGTGGCATAGAGGTCCTGTTCGTAGTGCAAAGGAATAAGCACAATATCCCGAACGGCGATACGGGTCGCTGCCTGGAGGTATTGATCTCGCTCATCTAAATCAGGTGTGGCATCAGCCTTGTCGATCAGCGCATCGAATTCAGGGTTGGCATACGCCCCCCTGTTTGATTGCCCATAGCCGGGTTTTTTGTTCTGAGAATACATACTTGAGTTGTACATAAACCCGGCATCTCCCGATGGGGTATCCCAGCCGCTCATAATAAATCCTGAGTTTGGAGACGGGACGCGGATATAACCGAAGAACTTGGACTTGGACATGAGGTTAAGTTTAACCGTAATCCCTATTTTGGCCAGCATGCCAGCCAGTGCCTGCGCGATATTCTGATCATTGACATATCGGTTGTTTGTCGCATCCAGGGTGATGGCGAACCCATTTTCATATCCCGCTTCTTTCATCAACGCTTTGGCCTTATTGAGATCATAAGGGTACAATGTGCGAAAATTTAGACCGTCCACATAGCCGATGTGCGACGCGGGAACATATTGATCAGATGGGGTGGACAGGCCATTCATAATCACTTTCTGGATCGCCTTGATCTGGATCGCCTGAGCGATGGCGGTTCGTACCCGTATATCTTTCAACGGATTAACCGGTAGGTTGATCGCAGGAGAGGTATCGCGACAATCCAGGGCCAGGAGTAAATTCAGAAGACTCGGCCGGAAAATGACATTGAATCGGCCGGAATTTTTTATGCGATCCACATCCCGCACGGCCACGTCCTGAATCACATCCACCTCACCAGTCAGCAGAGCGGCCGTTCTGGTTGCCGGATTGGTAATTGGCCGGAAGGTTACTTTTTTTATTCTGGCTGGTCCCTGGTAATAATTTTCAAAGGCTGCCAGGGTGATATGATCCTCTTTTATCCACTCGACAAGTCTGTACGGTCCCGTGCCCATAGGCTTGAGATCCAGCTGTTCGCTGCCCACTTTTTTGACATACGCTTCATTGAGAATATGGAAGTTTGACAGGTCCATATGCAACGCTGCATATGGCTGTGGCGTTTTGATTTCCACCGTGTAGGCATCCAGGGCTCTGGCTTGCGCGATATAACGTACGAGGCCGGAGAGAAGTTGTGTTCGGCATCGCTCGATTGAGAACACCACATCAGCGGCTTTTAATTCATCCCCGTTGTGAAATTGCACCCCCTGTCTGAGTTTGAAGATCCAGGTGACGTCATTCTTGAGGGCCCAACTTTCCGCCAGACCCGGCACGAACTCCATATCTGCGGTCCGTCGTACGAGGGTATCATAGAAATGGTTGTACATGATATTGCTGGTCAGTTCATCCCCCTGTTGCGGGTCCACATGGACCGCATCGGCAGTGAGGGCAATTTTGATTTCTTTTTCTGCCGCTAGAACCACAGGTCCAATAAGGAGGTGGATTAATACGCCGAGAATTGTTAGAAAAAGGGCCTTGTGCGCATATATTTTCATTCGATGACTCCTGCATGCACCGTGGTATCGAATGTCGCGGGTAACGATACTTCGAGAAGTTCCAGATCCTCAGAACAATCTGTTAAAGATGTTTTAACATGCGGTGGGATGACAAACGCATCACCGGCGGTAAGCCCATGGGCACCCTGTCCCTCGCCTTGGAGGGTTACGGTTCCTTCCATAACGAAGGTGAACAGGATATCCGAATTGTGGCTGGTGACCTGCACCGGCACCTCGCTTTTAACCCGGGCAACCTGGACTGACGCCACACCTGCCGTGGCCGCACCGATCCCTGTTTCCCGGAAATCAAACCCGTCTAGCCGCCAGGGGCCCCAGACGGCTTGCTCTAGCTCATGCCGACAGAACTTCTGTCCCCCGAAATCTCTGTCCGGGTTGAGGATCGAGGTTGGTAGTTCCAGATCATGGTCAATCGATGTGATATGCTCAGCTGGGACACCGATTTCGACCACCTGCATATTCTCGGAGGCTTCGAGGACGCGGTGACGAATTTCAGGGGGTTGGATTACACAATCACCGGCCTTAAGAATAAATGGCGGACCCTGATCTTCATAGACCAGCCGGACCCAGCCCTTGTAACAGAAAATTAGTTGAAATCCCACGGTATGATAATGCACCATATCGGGTACAGGGCCTCCGTCGGGGATCCGAATGTGTGAGGCGATAATGGTTCCACCCAGACGGTCGGGAATCAAATCCCGGTATTGCATCCCCGCACGGCCAATGACCCATGGGGTGTTGTCTTGCAGCCGCCGAACCACAAACGCGTGCTGCGTTTCGGGTCTGTCCAAAGGCGGGTTTGCATCGACGATCTCGATGCGTGTGCCATTTGGGGCGACCAGTTCCCTTTCGCCATTCGCCAAGGTCTCAGGGGTCCGACAAAGTAGCCGCAAGGTGCCGGGTGATTCCGTTGCGCCCCGCTCCAACCGTAGCCTTAGACCATACCCGGATAAGACGGCCACGGCCGGATTATCGGCAGGGAAAATGGTATCCAGCCGGAATCCCAGGGTCTTCGTATAAAAAGGTAAATTCTCTGACAGATCGGTGCAGGGCAAACGGACTTCTGCTGCCTCGATGTTTTCTGCGGGTCCAGTCAAGATGGTCTCCTCAGTTTACTTATTTCGGATGACACCGTAATTTTCACACTCAGCCATAGGAATATACCGTTGAATGAAATCCCTGTCAATTAGAGTAGAATATCCAAAGACTTGAAAAAATCTTGCCAGGTATTTTGGATCAGGTGTAGAATCGAATTACAGACTCTGGTCTGCTTCATCCAACCCTATAACCGGGGCATATCACTTAATAATTGATGTTATCCAGTTGGTGAATTTTACCTTACTTATCGCTCACAGGAGCTAGCCCCTACGAGGTTATATAGGCATCTTGATTAGTAGGAGCCTGTTTTATGGGCGATAAAAGAGGCGTTGCGTAACATCAGTTAATAGTACCCATGATCCTCCATTATGTACTGAAAGACAGGTTGTGTTCCCACACAGGTTCCCAAAAGCGTCGATAGAAATAGAGGCGAATAAGGTATGGCCCTATCTATGAATCGAAGAGATCACCTCCGACGAAGTGCGCTGGCTGCTCTGGCGTTACCGGCCAATCCCGTTCAAGCCATAAGTCGGTAGCGAACAGCCCTTGACCGTCATGGGACGATAAAAAATCATTATCGGCCCAGGTCTCGCCGGACTTGTGGCTGCAGATGAGTTGGTAAAGGCTGGCCATGAGGTGACGGTTCTTGAAGCCCAATGCGTCCGGGTGGCCGGGTATATACTGTACAGGAGCCTTTTTTCGATGGCCTTCATGCAGAAGGCGGAGTGGCACATATCCAGGATTCGCATCATCTCACGAGGCATAATGTTCCAACCTTCGTTGAATTGTGCGATCGATCGGGCAATTCGGTTTAAGGGGTTTACTCATCAGAGGACGTGGGGCGGCCTTCCATTAACGTTCTACGGAAAGCCGGGGTATCTCCATCTCTGAGATACCGATCCTGGATCCATTTGTAGGAACGCCCTGCGCTTCGCCCTAACGCCAGGATGTCCAAGGTCTTTCGCCGGTCGCCAGTCAGGTCGTCAAAGCGGGTAATATCCGCCATTGAGCAGTGCGTATGACGTTGCTGCTGGACCGGATTCATGCCCTCGATGGTATCGTTGTTCAACAACGTCCAGAATTGATCCATATGTGTCTCGGGTCTTAACCCCGCTCTTTAAGGTCGTACATCGCAACCATATAAGGATGATCGGGATCGAGATGGGTCAGGGTGTCCGGGTTTTCCACGCGGCCTGCCGGTCGGATGTTCTGTCCTTTGATATCGGCCGCATCATCGCCGATATCCTGCCGACAAGCATCGATTTTTGCTTTCAGATTCTGAACGATATCCGGATGCTGGTCGTACAAGTTCGTGGTTTCCCCGACGTCCGTATCCAGATTGTACAACGCATGTATCTCCTTATCATCTTTACGGACATGGAGTTTCCAATGCCCGCTGCGCACAGCTTCGATGGCATTCCGTTTGTAATAAAAGAACGCGTCATGGGGCGTTGTGGTGCCTTCTTCACCCTGCATGAGTGGTCGGATGTCTTTTCCATCGATAATCCGGTCGGTGGGTACGTCCGCCCCACCAATGGCGGCAAGAGTCGGGTAGAAATCCATGGCCGAGGTAAGCTCACTGCACGTTTGTCCAGCAGGTACTTTACCTGGCCACCGCATGATACACGGCACCCGCTGGCCGCCCTCCCAGGTGGTGCCTTTGGTTGCCCGTAATGCGCCGTTACTGCCGCCCTGTCCGTCCATCCTCGATCCGTTGTCGCTGGTGAAGATTACCAGAGTATCGTCGTCAAGACCCAGTGCTTTCAACTCATGCAGCAGCACGTCGGTGGCCCAATCGATGCAGGCGACGGCGGCGCCATACACGCCATTTTCAGATTCCCGGACAAACCGTTCCGGTGGATAATGAGGCAGGTGGACATGCATGTGGGCGAGATAGAGAAAGAACGGTTGGTTTTTATGCTCGCGGATGAACCGCACAGATTCTTCCACATAGCGCTCAGTGATACCTCTCTGGTCTGGTTGAGCCTGGATGACTTCCTCATCACGCAACAGCGGCAACGGTGGATTGGGATCGTCTTCCTTCTGGATACCCATATCGTTGCTGTAAGGGATACCATAGTAGCTGTCAAAGCCATGGCGTGTGGGCAGAAATTCTTTCTGGTCCCCACAGTGCCACTTGCCTACAATTTTGGTGGCGTAATTTTGTTGTTTAAGCAGCTTGGCAATCGTAATTTCATCCGGGTTCAGCCCCAGGGGTTGCCCCGGAAAGAGCACCCATCGCCCGTCAAATGCCCCGAAGCTGATGCGCGGCGGGTAGCATCCGGTGAGCATGGCACCCCGGGAGGGGGAGCACACAGGAGAGGCCATGTAAAAATCTGTAAAGCGCATGCCTTCGGCTGCCATTTTGTCGATAGCTGGTGTTTTGTTGATGGTGGAGCCATAACAGCCCAGATCACCATATCCGAGGTCGTCGCAGTTAATTAAAATAATATTGGGTTGCATAATAATCCTTTTTTACCCTCTGGGTTTGTTCTGAGGAAAACTTTAGATCCCGGAATGCTACCTGTCCCTATGATGGGACGGTCTGAAATAAAAATAAGACCATCCCATAAAGATCAATAATACAGATTTATTTAAGATAGGGTAGATTAAAAACCGTTCCGAACATCCAGCCCTTTGAAATAAATGCCCCGAGCATTCAGAGGATGGCAATTCCTGTTGCTTCTCAGCAAAGTCTGATCTATTATGTACGTGTCAATATTTTATACCTGTCAATGATCAAACGAATACAATCGCTCAGTAAACCAAGCCGTATTTAACCCCTGAGATATTATTCATAGGAGCATACCCTAGATGGAGAAATCCACCCTCACAAACGTTGGAGCGGTCGTCACCGCCGCTCTGGGCTCGCTTTGCTGTGTTGGTCCCCTGGTCCTGGCGGGTATCGGTGTCGCCGGCCTGGGCACCGTTGGTTCGGCCTTCAGCTTTTTCGAACCTTACCAGTCTTATTTTACAGGCCTGGCGGTCTTATTTCTTGGTGTCGGGTTCTTCTTGACCTACCGGAAAAGGGAAGAAAACTGCGCGGAGGGCAAGGCCTGTGCCACGCAAGGATCGCTCAAGATGCGTAAAGTAGGCTTGTGGGCGATCACGGGACTCACCGGATTGATGCTGGCGGTGCCGCACTTGCTGATGACCGATACCTCTACCCCAGTTGCAGACGCCTCGCTGGAAACCACCGTGCTGGCCCTCGAAGGGATGACCTGAGGCGGCTGCGCCATCACAGTGCAGGGTGCACTGTCCAAAATTGACGGCGTCGTGTCGGCAGAGGTTAACCTTGAAAACCAGCGGGTCGTCGTAAAGCACACGGCGGAGACCGTCACGCCGGATCGCTTGATACAGACCATCAAAGACGAGGGCTTCCAGGCCCAAGAGGAAGCGACCGCAGAAGAGGTGGTCGAGCAGACGGATTAAGGGCGAGTAGGCTACATCAGGCTGCCCGTTTGAATTGAAATGGGCATGGATAAACCCGGCCCAGCCTGGCCGGTCCATCAGCTCGATATGCAGTAGAAGGAATTTGAAGTTCTCCGAGCCTGGATTATCGGGCAGATCGATTTCCATATCCACGACATGCCCCTGGTTTTTGTGGACCCAGATGGCCCTACCCCGTTTTTCCAGACCTTTGACGTCAATGTGGTATACCGTCGCTATCTGGGCGGTGGTAGTATGGGCCTTTACTGCCTGTTTAAAGAAGTACCGGCCAGCGCCGATCCGCCCAGAATATTATGCAGTACCCTCATGTCCGTGATCTATAAATCAATGAAAACATAGCCCGTGATATAGAACGCCCATGGGATGAAAAAAGTGGGCTTCCTACCGATGGGTTTTCAGCAACCCCCTATACCCCTTGTTTAATCCAATTTTGATGTCTTGCAGGATCATACCGGGGCATACAGATATTGATCCTTATTGACATCACAATAGATGGGCATCATACTCTATGAGGCTATTTGAAAAGTTGCTCGGTAGACCAAAGAACGAGTGAAAAAGCCGATGTCAAGGCGTGCGAAACAGTCATTTCTTAGAAATGGCGATGCAGCACAACGCAGAAAGGGGCTTTTGCAGCCGTTCGACGTCAGGATGAACTTTTCAAACAGCCTCTTAAGGAAATCCTCTGTGACCACTTATTACAGGAGCGCGTGCATGTCGTTTTATCGAACCATCTGTTTTTTCCTACTGATCACAATAGCTATTCCAGGCTGTGAATCTGGTCCCTCATTGGATACATCTGAACAGACGGGCCCGGCAAATGAACGAAAGGCAAAAGCTTTGGCCGCGCTGGCGGAACGTCTGCCAGAAGATGCGGCTCCTATGGAACATCAGGTCTTTCGATATCTGGCTTCAGAGCCCAAAAGTATGGATATGGGGGTCGCCCTTTACTCCACCGGCGGCACCGAATTTCTGTTTGAACGACTCACCATGTTCGGGTTGGACGGCGAACTGTTGCCGGGGGCGGCTGAACGATGGGAAAGCTCTGAGGATGGCGAAACCTGGACCTTTCACTTGCGTCCCAATGGGCGATGGAGTGATGGCCGGCGCGTCACCGCCCATGACTTCGAATACACTTTTCGGCGATTCCTTCATCCGGATGCAGGCAATGTCTACGCTTTTCTATATTACGACATCAAAGGGGCCAGGGCCTATAACCAGCGGGAGAATCCGGATGTGAATTCCGTCGGGATAAAGGCCATCGACGACCACACCTTTGTGATCGAAACCGAACAATCGTGCGCATTTCTGCCCTACATCACCGCCTACCACACGTCTTCCCCCGTACCACGCTGGCAGGTGGAGAAACATGGAGATCGCTGGTCAGATTTGGGTAACAATGTGAGTAATTCGGCCTTTCAACTGGAAAAATGGATTACCCAGCAGTACCTGACCTTCGATTTAAACCCTTACT
>Ga0115002_10000828_pt1 | contig 43728 bp, 32 predicted proteins | sample ArcticOcean_MG_C_8_FD_89576 | JGI IMG/M metagenome (GOLD analysis project Ga0115002, IMG submission 89576) | Marine microbial communities from western Arctic Ocean - ArcticOcean_MG_CB11_86 | ecosystem: Environmental > Aquatic > Marine > Oceanic | place: Arctic Ocean: Canada Basin | collected... | reverse complement strand
TTCGGACATGGATTAGTTTTCCGTCTGAGTACATGTGTTGTTCCTAGTTAGTGCCTGTCCCAAAATGGTCACTTGGGACAAGCACTAGTTACTGATGGGCATCTACCCCTTGATGCGGCCTCCTATCGTTCTAACATCATTCGACCCGGCATTGCGAACATCGCCGCTGCCGGTTCGTATGTCAACCATTCCCCCACAACTTCAGATGGTCCGCAGCTGGCCGCAGAGCAAGGGCACGCACGCGCGCAGTTCAACTTGGGGGTTACGTACGCCAAAGGACGGGGCGTCCCGCAGGACGACAAGCAAGCAGTGAAGTGGTTTCGGCTGGCCGCAGACCAAGGGCACGCAAACGCGCAGTTCAACTTGGGGATTATGTACTACGAAGGACAGGGCGTACCGCAGGACGACAAGCAAGCAGTGAAGTGGTGGCGGCTGGCCGCAGACCAAGGGCACGCAGACGCGCAGACCAACTTGGGGGTTATGTACGCCCAAGGACGGGGCGTACCGCAGGACGACGTACAAGCCCACATGTGGTCAAACCTTGCGGCAGCGAATGGTCACGAGGAGGCCAAAGGGCTCCGCGATATCGCCGCAGGTTGGATGACCGGCGAGCAGATTGCCGAAGCCCAGAAGCTTGCACGTGAATGGATGGCAGCGCATCCGGACCAATAGTCTATCAATCGCTTGGTCCAGCAGCGCTTGTCGGCAGCTGCATTGAACCGACGCTCGTGCGGTTGGGGCTTTATTGGGACCTGGAAGGCTCTATTGCGGCACTCCCCCACCCGTATATACGTCAAGCTCGGTCGATATTACGCGTGGATCTAGCTCGAGCTGCGACCTGATCGTTGCAAGTTCCCCGAGGTTGTCTACGCGCAGGACGATACGAGAAATCGATGAAAGTTCGCCAACCACAGGCAACCCATAATCGTCTCCAATATAAGCTCCATTGGCCCCCTCACGATACTCCACAATCAGCTCCCCCTTTGTCAGGCCAATTTGCCCAGTACGTGGGTTCAGGCCAGGGAAGATCCTCTCGTCGAACCGAAGCGGTTCAACGCGATTCAACACTGCAATCGCACTCTCAGAGAGTGGCACTCGATGGGGGCGACCAGCCTTCATTCGCTCACCTGGAATGCTCCAGACATTTGTCTCAAGACATATCTCGGAGTCAACTGCTTGTCGCGCCTCACCGCTGCGTGTTGCCGTGAGGATTAGAAACGCAACAGCATTGGCTGCAACTGACTCCTTCTTGCGCAACCACGCAAAGAACTCGGGCATTTCACGATATGGCAATGCAGTGAAATGTCGGACCTTCTGGACCTTCGCACGCGCCGGCAGAAGTTTGTCCAAGTGACCACGCCACCTTGCCGGGTTTTCCCCATCCCTGTAGCCACGGACCTTGGCCCAGTCGAGAATCGCCTCGATACGTTGACGCACTCTGGTGGCTGTCTCGGTTCGGGTCTCCCATAGCGGCTCAATCACCCGCAGGACCAGACCGACCTCGATGTCTTTCACCGAAACGTCACTAAATACCGGAAAGGCATAGGTTGAAAGCGTGTTGCGCCATTGGCTGCCGTGTTTAGCGTTTCGCCAGGAAGGCTCATGAGCACCAATGTACCGCTCCGCACATTCCTGAAACGTAACGCCAGCGGCCCTGTCGAGCCTCAGACGAGACTTCTCCTGACGGCAAGCATCGATCGGGTCAAGGCCCTCGCGACGCATCTGCGCGCATCCCTGGGCTTCGTGACGTGCCTGTTCTAACGAGCGTTCGTTTGTCGATCCAAGTCCGTGCCTACGCTCACGCCCGTCGATGGAGTATCGGTAGACCCAAGACTTCGTCAGCGTGGGGCTGACCTGTAGGTAGAGACCGGCACCGTCCGGATACCAACCCGCCTGTTCGATCTTCTTGACCTTGAGGGCGGAGAGTCGCTTGACAAGTCTAGGCATCTATTCACGTTTCTATATACGGATACACATGAGATTCTATCGGACAACATGAGACGATATAAGACGGAACATCTCATATAACAGTGAAAAACGTAGGAAATGCAGACAGCATCGGACTTCATGGAACAAGCCTCAGGCGGACTGTATCACCCCCTGCCGGCCACGCTCGACTTGCCGTGTTCGCAGTGACAAGCCTCGTGCTCACCAACGCTATGCGAAGCGCGCTCGAGGCGGTAAGGGATCGGCGTCAATTCACGGCGCCGCGGCCGCTTCGGCCGCGGCAGTTTCTTTCCTCGCCTCGATGGTTCGCGCGATCATGTACTGGTGGAGACGCTCCGAGTCATCGGCCGTCAATACGTCGGCGAAACTGTCCATACCCAGGTCTCTCTTTGAGCCTCCAAGGACGATCGCTGCCCACTCGGCGTGTGTTTCGCGGTTCATCTGGCGCAGGTCCGGTATGCCGCCACCGCTCGAGAAGGCGCCCGGGGCGTGACAAGCGCCGCAGATGTCGCCGAACAGTACCTCGCCCCGTTCGATGTCGGCCACGGCGGCCGTGAGGGCGGGCGGTTCCGGATAGTCACGGTTGCGCTCGACGGGGGACGGCAGTTCGGCTTTGCCATCGAGGGCGAAAGTCACAACACGCCCCGTGCTGCCGTAGAGATCATCGGCACTTCCAGGTGCGCCACCACCGGCACCGGTCAGTATCGTGACGAACTGCCGACCCTCGTGTTCGTAGGTGATCGGTGGCGCCACCATGGACGAATGAAGATCCATCTGCCAGCGGGTCTCGCCGCTGTCACTGTCGAAGGCAACGAATTTGCCGGTCTGTGCACCCTGGAACACGAGGTCACCGGCAGTCGCCAGCACGCCGCCATTCCATGCGAAATCCTGCTCCACCACCCACTTTTTTTCGCCCGTGACCGGATCAAAGGCGTTGAGAAACCCGGCGTTCTGGGGCGGGTCCGGCGATTCCCGCATGAGGCGTTCAATGCGCCCGAATTCGACGCCCGTGTTCCATTGACCGGGCCTGCGTTTATAGAGGCCGGTCTTCTCATATTCGTCCGGCATCGCGAATAGAAACGGTAGGTCGTGCGATCCGAAATACACCAACCGTCGATCCGCATCGAACGACATGGCGTGCCAGTTGTGGGCGCCGCCCGGGCCTGGCAGGACCCATTTCGGATTGTCCAGGTATGCCGTGTCCGGGTTCTCGACAGGGCGCCCGGTATCGAGATCAACGTGAGTTGCCCAGGTGACCGTCGCAAACTTGTGAGCGCGCAGCAGTTTACCGTCGGCGCGATCAATGACGTAGAAAAAGCCATTTTTCGGTGCCTGCATCAGGACCTTGCGTTCGGCGCCGTCAATGCTGATGTCCGCCAGCATCATGTCCTGCACCGCCGTGTAGTCCCAGTTGTCTCCAGGCGTCGTCTGGTAGTACCACTTCATGCGCCCGGTGTGCACGTCGAGGGCGACAATCGACGCCAGAAACAGGTTGTCGCCACCGCCCGGTGACCGGAGGACCCGGGTCCACGGCGAACCGTTGCCGACACCGAGATAAACGTTCTCGAAATCGGGGTCGTAGACAATCGAGTTCCACACCGTGCCGCCGCCGCCGATTTTCCACCACTCGCCGCCCTTCCACGTCTTTGCGGCAAGCTCCATTTCCGGATGTTCAAATGGGGCAGACGGATCGCCGGGGACGGTGAAAAAGCGCCAGGCCTGCTCGCCAGTCGCCGCATCATAGGCCGTGACATAACCCCGCACGCCGTATTCCGCGCCACCATTACCGATGAAAACCTTGCCCGCGGCAACGCGCGGCGCGCCGGTAATCGTATATTCCCGCGCGTGGTCGATCACCGTGTCGACCTCCCAGGTGGGGCTGCCGGACCGTGCATCAAGTGCGATCAGCCTGCCGTCCAGGGTCGCCGTGTAAATTCGGCCCTTGTAGGCGGCGAGGCCCCTGGCGTTCGCGCCGCAGCACGCGCGCCGCCGGGTGACCCGGGGCACCTCAGGATCGTATCGCCAGATTTCCGCGCCGGTGCCGGCATCAACGGCATAGACGATATTGAAGGGGGTCGAAAAGTACATGACCCCGTCGATCACCAGGGGTGTCCCCTGCACGGGGTGATAGGTGTCAAGGTCCTTGTACCAGGCGACACCCAGGTCCTTCACGGTCTCGCGATTGATGTCGGTCAGGGGCGAGAACCGCTGTTCCTCGTAATTGCGACCGAAGGTGAGCCACGCGCCCGGTTCGTTGGTTTCGATGTCGGCGATTCGTTGTTCATCAACGACGGCGGTCGACGTTGTCTGCACCTGGCCCACAGCTGGTTTTTCGGCCGTCGCCGGCGGGTCTTCGGCGGAGCACCCGCACAGGAACACAAGGACGCACACCACTTTCAGCGCGTTGTTCATTGATGTCTCTCCTTTCGAAACAGCCAGTACGACCACGACTTTAGCGACACTAAAACACTAACACGACCAGTCACCCCACCCCACCCCACCCCACCAAAGGGCGCCGTCAGGCGAACACGGCAAGGTTTAGAACGAACCCTTCAACACCTCATCGCCACCTTTTGCCGTGATCAACCTTTTGCCGTGATCAACCTTCGATCGCTCTCGCTACACGCTGCGGAAATCCAGCGTAGGGATGAGATTGGATCTTGCCGATCACATGGGGGTCGGTGACATCGGCAATGATTCGCAACCGACGGCTGCAGTGCGGACACTGGATGATGTCGATCTCGAACACGCGTTTCAGGCGATATGCCCAGGTCAGGCAGATTTGCGAGATGAAACGGGCCCCTCGTTGCCCAGGTAGAGGGAGAGCCGGTGGTGGCTCAGTTTGCCGTGGGAAGTCGGCATTCACCGCGTACCGGCTCGTGGTGACTGCAGGGAAAGCACGATCGTGCCGCAGAGTCAGCCAACCAGGTCGATCCTGCCCCATCTTCAGACCCTCTCATTGGGTCGTGACTAATGAACGCGATCGATCCCGGAACACGCATCAAATCCACAATCGAAGCTGAGGATCCGGGTCGTCCCCGCGCGCTCCATGACAGCAATGTGCAATGCATCGCGCACGGAGAGTCCCGGAATCGAATCAATAATGGCTCTGGCCCGATGTACCTTCGGCATGCCGAACGGATACGTAACATCCACGAGGTCCGTCAGGCTGGTGAACGCGGCGTCGATAGCGCCTCGTCAATCGATGGCCGCGTATCGGTGTAATAGCGCCTGGTACACCTCGACGGAGGTGATCATGCTGTCTTCACCCCGAATGACCTGTTCGAGCAGGCTGATGGCTCCCAGTTTATTCGGATGCGGTGCGCCGATGAGATACATCGGGATATCTGAGTCGATGAATATCAATCGATCGTCTGCCCCTGAGCAATCTCCTCCAGGATTTGATCGATATCACCCGACGGATAAGTATGGCAAGCCGCGCGGGAAACGCCACGCAGTTTGGATTCGACGGTATGGGTCTGCTCAGACCTGGCACGTCTCAGGACCTGGCGCACCCATTCCGCCACTGTTATATGTTCTCTCTGCGCACACGTCTGGATGTCCCGGTATTTCAGATCATCGAACAGCACTTGCATTCGTTTTTCATATTTTTGAGCCTAAGTGACTTATCAAATGAGTCAATGCCACTCCCTATCCAGCGTCAAGCATGGTCACCCGACCCGACCCTGCATGTGTACTCGACTGAATACGGTCCCTAGTCCGCCGCCGGGCCTCCCGGCTTCACGCGTGCGGTGGCTGCGGCATCCGGCGTTGCGGTCTCCGTCTCCGGGTCGCCGAAAAACCAGGTCGATGGATGATAGGCAAGCGTCCAACGGTTGTCCCAGCCCCAGATGCCGACAGGCACCACGTTTCGCAACCGGCTGTTGGTGACGACCGGGTGCGGGGCGAGGCCGACGGTGCCTATGGTCCAGACGTTCTCCGCGTGGGAGGCGAGGATGGCCTTGCCGGCAGCGACCCGCTCCACCGGATCTGTCGCCTCGCGGAGCGTGTCTGCGAGCGTCTGGAGGTCGCGCATGACGGGCGGCGGCCTGACGCCCAACTTACCGTCGGTGAGGTAATGCCGCACCCAGTTGTTCCAGAGCACCGAGTCCCAGCCCGTATACATGGGCACCCACCAGCGTGGAATGATAGGAAAGAGGATGTCGGTGACAAAGTCCGCATGCCAGAGGGACATCTGCATGCCGTTGGCCTGCGCCCGGGCCGACTGCAGCGCACGGTCAACGAGCTTCAGGCGGAAGTCGATGCCGATCTCGCGCCAGTAGCCGGAGACGAGTTCCATGGTGATGGCTTTCGGCGTCTCGAAGTCGAGGAACTCGATGGTGATGATGAGGGGGGAGCCGTCCGGGTAGTCGCGGAAGCCATCGTCGTCCGCGTCGATGATGCCCATTTCGTCGAGTAACGCCATTGACCGGTCAGGGTCGTACTCGGTGTGCGCGCGCGGGAAAGCTTCGTCGTAGAAGCTGCTGGTCGGATGCACGGTGACCTGCGAGGGCACGCCGCGGCCGAAGTAGATGATGTCGTTCATCTCGTCGCGGTTGATGGCATGGGTCAGGGCGTAGCGGAAGCGCTTGTCCCAGTACAGATCCGCGAGGCGCTGGTCCTCGTAGTTGTAGTTGGGCTGGATCACGACGTCGCTCGTGTGCAGCCGCCGCCAGATCTTGACGCTCACCTTGCCGGTCCGTTCGCCCAGCTTGAGGATGGGGATGTCCTGGGTACGTAGTGCGAAACCCGCGAAGTCGAGCTGACCCGTGGTCGCCTTCGCCGTCGTGAGTTCCGCGTTGTCGAGAATGATCTCCGCGTCGATGGTATCGATGTAGGGAAGCTGGTTGCCGGCCGGATCGACCTTGTGATAGTACGGATTACGCTCGAGGCGCATCACGATCGGCGACCGGCTGACGACCCGGTAGGCGCGCAGCGTCGGCACGTATTTGGCATCCTCGGTGCGCGAATAGCGCTGGGCGTCGAGGAAGGCCATCCAGGTGATGAAGCCCTCGTCGGCGATGCGTTTCTCAAGTTCCTCCCGGTTGGTGAAGGCCGGGTGCCAGTTCCGGTAGTAATGCTTGGCATCCACCATGTGGCTGCCATATTGCGCCATGAGGTTGATGAAGCCCGGATGCGGCCTGTCGAAGACATAGCGGAAGGTGAGATCGTCGATCACCTCGATGTGCCCGCCCATGATGAGGCGGGACGTGACCGGCGAGATCTCCTTGTCCAGCCAGATGTGGTTGAAGGTGAACTCGAAATCCGCGCTGGTGAGTGGATGACCATCAGACCACTTGAGGCCGCGGCGCAGGTAGAACGTCGTCGCCTTACCGTCCGGACTGATGGTCCAGCGCTCGGCAAGATTAGGCAGGAACGTGCGCAGGTTCGGCGCGACCGTCGCCGCCGCTTCCCAATTGAAGAACTGCCAGCTATCGCCCAGGGTGATGCGGGCGTTGCCGCCGTATTCGCCGATCCGCTCGAAGGGGACGATGACCGGCGGGTCGTCCGGCAGGCGTTCCCGGGTGGGTGGCAGCCCGCGACCGTCGAGAAAGGGTGAACTACGGAACGTGTCGATGCCGAGTTCGCTCGCGGTCTGCGGCGGCGCATACCAGGCATCGGGGAGTGGGCTCAGGCCCTCCTCATTGGCGCTCGCTCCAGCAATGAAGGTGAGGGCGGGAGTGACGGTGAGGGTGAGAGCGAGCAAGAGCAAGGCTGCGGTCCAGCCAGGCACCGTGTCTGAACTGCGCCTCATGGGATCACCTCGTTCGCAACCGAATACGGCAACGTACGCGTAGCTGCCTGCTTGTGCAAACCGCGCCCCGCTTCCCATAAGGGATCGTCAAGGACTCGACGATTCTCGGTGAATCCGTTTTGCACCATTGGCGGCAGACCGGCTCTTCTCCCGGTATGGTAGATTCCGGCGGTGGTTTGGGGGGGGGGGGCGCGCGTCTCAGAGCGTCCATTACGTTTTCTAACTGAGTAACCAAACATGACCGCAGTCAATCGCACTCAAGCATCGAGCGAAGAAAGCCCTGCGCTGGATTTTGATGCCATCGTCATTGGCGCCGGCCTGTCGGGCATGTACCAACTGCACACGTTGCGCAAATTGGGCATGAAGGTGCGCGTCCTCGAAGCTGGAACGGGCGTTGGCGGCACGTGGTACTGGAACCGTTATCCCGGTGCCCGCTTTGACTCTGAAAGTTACTCCTACGGCTATTCGTTCTCCCAGGAGATCCTCGACGAGTGGGATTGGGACGAGTGCTTTTCCGGTCAACCGGAGACGGAGGAATACTGCAATTTTGTCGCCGACAAACTTGACCTGCGCCCCGACATCCAGTTTTCCGCGCGGGTTGTCTCAGCGCACTACAACGATGAGCAACAGTGCTGGGCGATTACGTTGGCAGACGGCACGGTCTATCGAGCGCGTTTTATGGTCGCCGCGATTGGACTGTTGTCGGCACCGACCATGCCTCGCCTTGAGGGAATCGACGATTTCCAGGGGCAATCGACCCACACCGGGCTCTGGCCAAAAGAGGGGATTGATTTCGCCGGCAAGCGGGTCGCCGTCATCGGAACTGGCGCCAGCGGCGTGCAGGCGATCCAGGAGATCGCCAGGACCGCAGGGCAACTGACCGTGTTCCAGCGCCGGCCGAACTGGTGCACGCCGCTGCACAACAGATCTATCCCGAAGCCAGAGATGGAGAAAATTCGAGCTGGATATCCGGAACTGTTCAAACTGTGCAAGGAGACCGCAGCGTGTTTCGTGCACACGATGGACCCGCGCGGAACATTCGAGGTCACTGACGAGGAACGCATCGCGTTTTGGGAGGAACGCTACGCGGGGCAGGGGTTTGGCATATGGCAGGGCAATTTCCGCGACATGATGACCGACCGTGACGCGAACCGGCTTATGTCGGCGTTTGTTGCCGACAAAATCCGACAGCGCGTGAACGACCCGGAGGTTGCCGAACTGCTCATCCCTGACGATCATGGCTTCGGCACCCGCCGTGTGCCGCAGGAGACGCACTACTTCGAAGTCTACAACCAGCCGAACGTAGAACTCGTCAGCATTCTGGAGGAGCCGATTGAGCGCATCACCCCAACCGGCCTTCAGACCAGCACCCGCGACTATGAGTTCGACGTCATCATCTACGCGACGGGATTTGATGCTGTCACCGGCACGTTCGACCGCATCGACATCCGCGGCGCAGGCGGCCAGCGCTTGAAGGACAGATGGACGGGCGGCCCAAAAACCTTCGTTGGCGTCATGGTCGACGGCTTCCCCAACATGTTCATGATCATGGGTCCCCACGCGTCGCTCGGCAACAACCCACGCAGCATCGAATACAACGTGGAATGGGTGCGAGACCTGATCGGCCATATGAACGACCGCAACCTGACTCTGACTGATGTATCGCCAGAGGCCGTTGCCCAGTGGAATGCACTTGTGCACAAGAAGGCGTCGCGCGTGCTGCTCAACGAAGTTGACTCGTGGATGACGGGTGTCAACACCAACGTCGATGGCAAACAAACTCGCACGGTTGTCATCTATACCGGTACGGCACCGGAGTACCGGGCAACTTGCGACCGCGTCGCCGAAGGCGGATATGTTGAATTTCACTTTGGCTGAGTGCAGAGGCCAGCGTGATCGTGACGCCTCCCGCGTTGTGGTTCCGGCGGCACGATGAACGGTCAGCGGGCGACGTTGGTGTACGGACAGACGACCACCGGGACGATCAAATTGGGGAGGATCTGGTAATGACGACATTTAGACGCGGTTGCGTGAACGGTTGCGTGAATAGAAGCGGTTGCGCGAAGTGGCCTGGCGGCTTGAAATCGGTTCTCGGTATCTTGCTTTGCGGGGCACTCGCGGGTTGCACGTGGGCACCCGCAGAGCCAGGCGGCCTGACGGTCTGGCACGTCCAGAGCGCGGTGGAAACCGGCCCGCCGCGACCAGGCGACGGGTCGGCCGCTGCGCCGTTTCGGTCGCTTGCCGAGGCCGAAGCGGCCGCAGCACCTGGCGACGAAATCCGAGTGCTTCTGCCGCTGCCGGGTGCGCCGGCTCTGGACGGCGGCATCGTGCTGCAGGCCGGCCAGCGTCTGCGCGGCGCAGTTGCCGCCGGGCTTCGTCCCGGGATCACCAACACCGACCCCGGTCGCCGAGGCGGCGATGCCGTCACTCTGGCTGACGATTGCATCGTGACCGGTCTCGTTATTTCAGCCGCCGCAGGTCACGCGGTCGTTGGCCGCAACGTGCAAGGCGCTGTGGTCACGGACAACCGGATCCGGGGCGGCAACCTCGCGGACCTCACCAGCGTGACGACGGGGGCGACGGCCGGGCTCGGCGTGCCCACGTTCCCGAAGGCGGTCGTTGCGTTCTTGCACGACACATCCGCTATGGCTGAAACCGCGGCACGGGCCAACACGGTCTCCGGAAACACGATCGGGGGCCTGCAGCCAGCCAGCGGCGAACTCATCCGCCTCGGCGGCGCTGGCATCGCCTTGCATGCCCGGGGCGAGAGCCGCGCGTCGCTGATCGTCTCGGCAAATCGGATCCGGGATCTCGGCCCGGGTTTCCCGCGCTCGGGCGTGCTCATCGACACCCAGGATGCCGCCAAGGCGACGATCGAAATCGAAGACACCAGCGTTGCGAACGCGCATGCGGGTTCAGACGGCATCCTCATCGTGGCGCAGCATCGCAGCGCCATCACAGCGTCTATTCGCCGATACCACTACGTCGGCGGCACACCCGGCCTCGGCATCGCCAACAACGGACTCGAGGTGGTCACCTACTACGGCGGCAACTGGCTGCAAGCCGGCACGGCGGCGCCGGAGCGACATGAAGCGCAAACGCGGGTGCTGATGGAGGGCAGCGACATCGAAGGCGCGGGCGGATTCGGCATCGCAGTGTGGAACATCTTCGGCAAGCCCTCGGCCGATACGGTTCTGGATCTCGGCGGCGGGGAACTAGGCGGTCGCGGCGCGAACCGGATTTACGGCAGTGGCATGGAGTTGCCGACATCGATGGACCTCTACGTCGTCCATCAGGACCTGAATGTCGCCAACAACTGGTGGGGTGCGGACCGCTCCGGCAATCCAAAGGCGATTCAGGCAGACGGCAGCTGGCACCTCGGCGACGCGTACACGTTCACCTGTCCGGGCGAGCCAGCTCAGCTTCAGCGTCTCAACGAAGGCACCGGCACGACCGTTTGGTCCATGTTCTGTCAGGCGTTTGCCGCCGACGTCTGCACAACCGATGCGGTGCCGGGCGAATGTTGCGACCCTGCGACGGACCCGGCGCGCTGCATGGTCGCGCCCGCGGCAAGCTCGATCGTATCGTCACCAGCGCTGATCGACGACCCGAGACCGTGAGGTTCGCAGGAGCGGCGTCGTCGTGCCGGGAGTTTATTTCCGCAGTCTGAATGCCAGGAGCGCGTTGCCGGGCTTCTCGCCGAACATTGAGTAGCCCGAACCGACAAAGAGCATGTCGCCGGCAACCTGAATGCCGGGCGCGTCGATGGAGCCGCCCTGCGCGGGGATGCCATTGACGCTCTCGAACTCGACCGCGGTGTCGTACTCCCAGACCACCTCGCCTGTCCTGGCGACGAACGCGTAAGCGACACCAGACAGCGATCCGACGAAGGCCAGATCGTTCGCGGCGCTGGCGGCGGCCGAGAACGTGTAGGGACAATCGGGCCACGGCGCGCCCTGCGAGAATCCGCTGTCGCACTCCGGAACCGCGTCATAGGACCAAAGGACCTTGCCGGTGTCGATGTCGAGCGCGTAGACGCCGGGCTTGCGCACCACACCGGGGCCCGGGACCGGATCATTGATCGGCACGATGATCGTCCGTCCGTTGACCGCCATCCCCCAGTGAACGCCGCCGAGGGCCGAACCCGGGCTCACCCGCGTACGCCACTTAAGCTCGCCGTCGTCGGGATTCAGCGCGTGAACAACGCCTGACTTCTGACCTGCCAGCAGGATGTCTTCCCCGTTCGAGGTCCTCGCCAGTACCACAGACGCGCCGAAGTCGAGATCGGGGCCGCTTTCCTTCGGGCAGTTGGGGCCACCGAACAGGCAGGCGGCGTTGAAAGCATCGCCTGCCGTGCCCTGATAGACCCAACGAATATCGCCCGTTTCGATATCCATCGCGACGATTGCATCGGACATGTCAGAGGCCGGTGACGAGGAGTTCTGCCCGGTGCCGACGTAGAAGGATTTGCGCTTCCTATCCAGCGTCGGTGTCGTCCAGACGGACGCCCCCGAGGGACCCCACTGCTGTACGCCGATCGGGCTCTTGTAGGTAGGCGTGGCTGCCGCGGTCATGTGCGTGGTCCAGATGATCTTGCCGGTGTCTGCCCAGAGCGCCCGAACGGCGCCGTGGCTCTTGCAGCATTCATAGTTCGGATCGGCGCCAAAGCCCACGCCCATGGCCGAGATCGGCACGATCAGCCGATCGCCGTGCTGAACGATGCCACCGGTCAGAATCGAACCGCGGAATAACGCGACATCCTGACTCCACAGCACCTCCCCGGTTACGGCGTCGACCGCGAACACGGCCTGACCGAAGGCAACCTGAGCGATCGAAATCGGATCAGACCCCCTGGCCGCACCACCGAACAGCAGAGCGGGACGCCCACGCACTTCGCCGAGCGTCAGCGAGGTTCGTATAACGTCAGCCAGGCGGCGGTGCCACTTGATGCAGCCGCTCGCCCGGTCGAGGGCGAACAGGTGCCCACTGACCGATGCGGCGAACACAGTGTCGGCTGAAACAACCACCTGCGATCGCACCTCGGCGGACTCGGGCAAGCCGAAAGCCCAGGCGAGCTCAAGGCCGTTCACGTTGCTCGCCTGCATGATGGAACGCGGTTGATACCGCGTGTTTCGCTCATCGAGGCCCCAGGCGCCAATGATCGGGTCGTCGAGGGCCTCGAGATCGATCGATCGATCGCTGCACGCGTACGCATCGGCCGACCATTTGTCCTCATTGTCGGGCGCGAGGAAAGCGATCAGGTCGACCCGGTCGGTTTCGCTCAAGCTGCTCGCTTGCATCTGCATCTTGCCGCGCTCAAGCGCAAAGGTGATCTGCGATCGGCCCATCGCGCCCATCGCCTCGAGCGACGGCCCTGCGTCCTTGCCCGAGCCGATGTGACAGCTCGCGCATTGCGCCTCATAGATGGCTTTGCCCCGACCCTCGTCGCTCTCCGCTGCACCTGAGAGCGACGCGGCGGAGAATGACACCGCGGTAATCAGCAACGTACTCGCCAATCGCCATTTTCCCATCACGTCCTCCTGCTGTGTCTCGTCCGGCTGACTTCGTCCGCCAGCCTACAGTAAACACATCTGCGTGAATCGGATACGAGTATCCCAGGGAGGGCTTTTGGCCTTGTCGTGCATTAGTGATGCCAAATGGGTCAAACTGTGCGCAAGGAGGCTTCTATGAAATTACCACCAATGACGACAGACCTCGCAGAGGCGCGGGAACACCTCGATGAGTACGGCTGCGCGCGCATCGCAAACGCCCTCTCTGCGGCCGAGCTTGCAGAGGCCCGGCGTCGCATCGACGCGCAGGCGACCGGGGAGCGCGAGCGTTCTATTGCCTCCCATGACGGCGACCCTGAAACGCCGGGCGCCGGACCCAACCAGTGGCTCTGGAACCTCGTCAACAAAGGGCAGATTTTTCGCGACATCGTCATGAAAGATACGACCCGTGATCTGATGGGGTATCTGCTTGGGGACGCCAGCTTGCTGTCGAGCTTTAATTGCCACGTTGCGGGAACCGGCGGGTCGCCGCAGGACTTGCACCGCGACGCGGGCATGTCACCCGATTCGACGCCCTATCCCATTGTCGCGAACATCATGTGGATGCTTGACGACTTTACCGATGCCAACGGTGCGACGCGGGTCGTGCCGGGCTCGCATCGATTCCCTACCGGGCCGAACGCAAAGGCACCCGACGCCAACTGGAGCCCCTCGAAGGGGTCGAGCGCCGCACACGAGACGACCGCAGCCGAAGGGCCGGCCGGCTCAGCCTTCGTCTTCGATGGTCGGTTGTGGCACGGCACTGGCACGAATCGTACGGACACGCCGCGCAGGGGGCTGCTGAGCTATCACTGCCGTGGCTGGGTGCGTCAGCAGGAGAACTTCACCCTGTCTCTCGCGCCGGAGGTGCACGCGAAGTGTTCGGACGACCTGCTGCGCGTGCTCGGGTTCAGCGTTTATGGCACGCTCGGTGACGTGCGCTCGGTCGAACCCAAGTCGGCCCCCATGGGCCTTGTGCAGCGGCCAACGGCCTATGTGACCGAACTTCACCCGGCGTGACGCCGGGCTAAAACCCAAGCTCGCGTTTCAACGCCTGGTCCATCCAGATGCGCGCATAGATGGGCCCCGGGCGTTGGGCACCGGCCCTGAGTTCACCGCCATAGTTCTTCACCCACGGCCACCATGCGGTGTAGATGTACTCCGTCGGCAGCCACAGGTACGGCGCGCGGTCCAGCATCTCGATGGTCATCGCCCGCACCATCTCCACCCGCTTGCCTTCGTCCCGCTCCAGTAGCATTTGTTTAATTGCCTCGTCCATGGCCGGATCAGAAAACTGGGACGGGTTCCAGGGGTGCCCGGTTATCAGACTCTTGCGGATGGACGTGGTGGGATTGGTGTGACCGCTTTGCATCAGGTAGCCCAGCTCATGATTGCGGGTAGTCATCACAGACAGAAACGCTGCGTACTCCATCGGCACGATTTCGACCGAAACGCCAATCTTTGACAGGTAATCCTCCAGCAGCGGCACCAGATCCATCTCGTTGGGGCTGCAGGTGCATACCTGAACCTTGAAGGAGAACCCGTCCGGGTAGCCGGCCTCGGCGAGCAGGCGCTTCGCCTTGTCCGGATTGTAGGCGAACAGTTCCTGCACCGAAGCTGGCATTTCCGACAGGGGCTGGTAGTAGGCGTCGAACCCGGGGTGCTGAGGGTAGGCCATAAGTTCCGCATGGCCGCCGTAGAAAAGATCGACGATCTCCTGCTGGTTCACCGCCAGATTAATCGCGCGCCGCACGCGGACGTCGTCGAAGGGTTTCTTGTCCATGCGCATGGCCATGAAGAGACCGCTGGTGGCGAGCCAGCGTGACCACTTCAGCTCCGGCGTGGTCTCCTTGAGGTGATCGACGGCAAGCCAGCGGATGGATTCCAGTATATCCAGCTTGCCAGTTCGCAGCGCCGTCAGAATGGTCGATTCGTCCTTGATCACCCGGTAGTGGATCTCGTCCAGGTAGGGCAGCCGGTGGTCGGCCCCGGCCAGACGCTCGGTGTCCCAGTAGTCGTCGTTGCGGGCGTACGTTTGAACGTTGCTATCGATGTAGCGGGTCAGATTGAAAGGGCCGGTGCCCATGACGTTACGCCAGTCCTTGGCGTCCACCTTGGCGGTCTCGCGTGGAATGATGGCGGAATGAAACCCGTAGCCGTAACGGTACTGCCACTCGGCGTTGTACTCGTTGAAGTGGAACACCACGGTGTGGGTGTCACGGGCTTCGACGAGGGCGATGTAGTCATAGTAGCCGGTGACCTTCTTCGGGCTACCCTCGATGTTGTAGTAGCTGTAGACGACGTCTTTAGCGTCCAGCTCACGGGTCTCCATGACCCCCGGCCGGGTCGGGAACATGACGTCCCGTCGCAATTGGATGACCAGCGTGTTGTCGTCCTCCCAATCCCAGGACTCAGCGAGTTCGCCGCGCATGGCGTCGGTCGGAATGTAGGCCTCGGCGCGGAACGGGAATCGGCCGCCGCGGCTGACACTCTTGGTCAGGTCTCCGGCGAATAGCTGCTCGCGCACCAGACCGGTGTCGTGGTTGGTTTTCCAGACCCAATCCGACATGTCCCAGGACAGCGCGGCGAGCGTGTAGTGCACGGTGCCGATGTCGAGTTTGCCGCCGTACCGGGGCGTCTCCTCGCTCGTGATGTTGTCGGCGTGCGCGGCGACGCTGAAGACGAGGGCGCTAACGAGACAAATGAGTCGAGATCGCTTCAAGTGGGCACCGCTCCAGTGGTTTGCGTCCATTATTGGAATCCTTGGATGTGCAAGTTGAAGGCGGTGGACGGTGATACGCGGCCGAGCGTCGGCGCACGTACCCTGTCGGGTGCGCGCCAATTCAATTGATGTACCGGCCTGCCGTACGCGAGCGATTAAACCACAGTTGCTTCAAAACATGAGTCCGGATTAAGCGTGATGGATGTCGGCGGTCAGACCCTCCTGGCGAAAATCTGCTACCCAGCGTGCGCCCGACCGCTTAGTATTCTGAACGATCAGAGCAGCCTGGATGACACGCGGTGGAAGAGGTAACAGACGTCGAGGGCGGTGGACCGCTCGCGGGGATCCGGATCCTCGATCTCTCGGCGGTCGTGTCGGGACCCATGGCCACGATGGTCCTCGCAGACCAGGGTGCAGACGTCATCAAGGTCGAGCCACCGGGCTGGGGTGATGGCATTCGCTTCCTCGGCGCCAGCAACAACGGTGTTGGTGCCATGTTCAGCATGATCAACCGCAACAAGCGGTCGATCGGCGTCAATTGGAAACATCCTGAAGGGGTCGCCCTGCTACGCCAGCTCGCCCAGCGCTCTGACGCGCTGCTGCAGAACTACCGACCCGGCAAGCTCGACAGGGCGGGCCTCGGTTATGACGATCTGCATGCGTTGAATCCGAAGCTCGTTTACGCCTCGATCAATGGTGTAGGAGAGACCGGTCCGCACGCTGGGCAGAAAGTTTACGACTACGTGATCCAGGGCATCTCCGGTGCAACGGATACGCAGCGCTCCGGCGAGCGCGAGATGTTCCGCACGATCGTGTATGACAAGGTGACCGCGCTCACAGCCGCGCAAGGCATTACCGCCGCGCTGCTGGCACGCGAGCGCGGTGCTGGCGGACAACACGTGCGCCTGTCCATGCTGGACGCGGGTTTACAGTTCAACTGGCCGGATCTCATGTGGAACTACACGTTCGACGATCCGGGCGCGCAGCTGGCCGGCGATCTCGCCGACTCGTACGAGGTGAACGAGACCGCCGATGGCGCCATCGTCTCGCATGCCCTGCAGGGCGACACCTCGGCGTACAGCACCGAGGAAATGATCGAGTTTTTTGCCAAAAACGACATGCCTGTTGGGCGCGCGAACCGCCGCGCAGAAGTGGCCGACGACCCGCAGGTGCGCGCAACCGGCGGGCTCGTTACCTACGATCATCCGCGGGCGGGGCTGCTGCGCCAGCCCAGGCCTTCTGTCCGGTTCGAAGGTACGCCCGCAGGCATCCGCCGGCCATCGCCGGAGGTCGGCGAGCATACCGTCGAGGTGTTGTCGGAACTCGGATTGGACGCAGACGCGATGCGCGCCCTGGCGAGCCAAGGGATCATCGGCTGAGGCTGTCTGACCCTGCACGTCAGCCGCCAGCTCCCATCGCATCAATTGTGGCTCCCAACCGGCATCGCTCGCAGGTCGGCTATCGTCCCGGTAAGCTGGTCGCCATGTATTTCGACAAGCGACTATGGCGGTTCACGGCCGGCGTGCGTGGCCGCATCGCGGTGTCCGTCGTGGTGGGTCTTGCCGCCGCAGTTGTGGGTGTGGCGCGCCTCGCGCTGCTCGGATGGTTGATCGCCCAGGTGTTCCGCGGCGCCACGTTCAGCGAACTCATCCCCGGCGTTGCGCTGGTGGCTGGCGTGATCGCGCTCCGCGGTGTGCTCGAATACCTGCGCACCATGATCGCCCATGGCACGGCGGCGCGGGTGCAGATGCACATACGCCGCGCGCTGTATGACAAGGCCGTGGCGCTGGGGCCCGCGTGGTTCGGCCTCGGGCACACGGCCGACGTCATGGTTTCCGTGGTTGATGGCGTCGAGCAGCTTGAGACCTATTTCGGCCAGTTCCTGCCCCAGATTGTCATCGCGACACTGACCCCGGTTGCGGTGTTCATGGTCGTCGCCTGGCTCGACCTGCCGGTCGCGCTCGTGCTGCTAACGGCGGCGCTCGTCACCCTGGTGGCGCCCATGGCCTCACACCGCCTCGATCTGCAGGCCAGTCTCGCGAGATCCCGTGCGTTCCGCGCATTCGCAGCCGAATTCCTCGACGCCGTGCAGGGCCTCGCCACGCTGAAAGCGTTTGGTCAGGCGCGCAACCGGGCCGCCTCGCTGTCGCGGCGTGCACACGAACTCGCCGACGGTACGCGGCGCGTCAACGCCACCAATGCGCTTGGCCGCGGCCTCACCGACGCCGGTATCGCTATCGGCGCCGCGACGGCGCTCGGACTCGGCGCCTACCGCGTCGTCCAAGGCGACATGAGCATCGAAGCGCTCCTCATCGTCCTGATGATGGGCGTCGAGTTGTTCCGGCCGCTCCGGGATCTGCGGGCGCAATTACATACGGGCATGCTGGGACAGTCGGCCGCGCAGACTTTGCACCGCATGTTCGACGCGAACGCGCTTGTCACCAATGACGGCACGGCGCGCGGTCCGGTCCAGCCGAATATTCAATTCGACGACGTCACGTTCGCGTATCCGGCGACGGAAGAGGACGTGCACGATCATCTTCAGTTCGACATTGCGGCCGGCGAACGAGTCGGCATCGTTGGCGCCAGCGGATCCGGCAAGTCGAGCATCGTGCGACTGCTCCTCAGATTCTACGATCCGACCCAGGGCAGCATCTGTATCGACGGCATCGACATTGCCACGATGCCGCTCCAAACCCTGCATTCGGTATTCGCCGTCGTGAATCAGGACACGTACCTCTTCCACGGCACCGTCGAGGACAATCTGCGGCTCGGCAAAGACGACGCCACGCAAACCGAACTCGAGGCCGCCGCGCGGTCGGCCAACGCGCACGCGTTCATCAGCGAGTTGCCGCAGGGCTACCGGACGGTGGTGGGCGAGCGCGGCATCAAGCTCTCCGGCGGGCAGCGCCAGCGCATCGCCATCGCCCGGGCGCTCCTTCGCGACGCGCCGATTCTGGTGCTCGACGAGGCGTTGTCCGCGGTCGATGCCGAAAACGAAGCGGTGATCCAGGACGCGCTCGATCGCCTGATGGTGGGCCGCACCACCCTCGTCTTCGCGCATCGACTGTCGAGCATCATCGGCAGCGATCGCATTCTCGTCCTCGCAGGCGGCAGGATTGTTGAACAGGGAACGCATTCCGAACTGATAAGGGCCAGCGGTCACTATCATGCGCTCATGGGGCGGCAGGCGGCCGAGCAGAACGCAGGCGCCACACTCGTTCCCAGCACCGCCGCGTCCGACCTGCAGGCCGCCGATCGGCGCGATACCGGCATACACGCAGCGGCCGCGGAACCCACCAACGCCATTGTCCGCGCCCAGGGTCTGGGCTGGACAGGCGCAACACGCGAGTTGCTGAGGTTCGTGACGAGCGGGCGTATCAAGCTCGCGTTTACCTTCCTCTTTGGTATCACCCGCGTGGCGTCACTAATCGGCGTGGGTGTGTTGTCCGCACTGATCGTCGCCGCCGTCAAAGCCGGCAACCCGTACGGCGGCTTGCTCCTGGCGCTGGCCGTGGCGGCACCGCTCGCGGGCGTGCTGCACTGGCTCGAATCGTGGTTCGCACACGACTTCGCGTTCAAGCTGTTGGCCGAGATGCGTGAGCGTCTGTTCGACAAACTGGAGCAATTGGCGCCGGCCTATCTGCTGCACCGGCGCTCCGGCGACCTTGCGGCCATGGCGACCCAGGACGTCGAGACGGTCGAGTCCTTCTACGCGCACACGCTCGCCCCGGCGCTCGTTGCGATACTCGTGCCGGCGGCCGTTCTAACGACTTTATTGATGTTTGCCTGGAGTATGGCCGCGGCGCTCTTGCCGTTTCTTGCGATTGTCGTGGTCAGTCCGTTCCTGATGCGCCACCGGCTGGACAGCACCGGGTCGCGCGCCCGCGAGGCGCTGGGGGAACTGAACGCCTTTGCTGTGGATTCGATCCAGGGCCTCGCCGAGATTGTGGCCTTCGAACATGCGGAGCGCCGTGGTGACGCGTTTATGGACCTCATCGGTCGGGTGCGCACCCTGCGACTGGCCTTCTATCGCGACCTCACCGTGCAGGCGGTCGCGCTCGAAGTCGCAACGGGACTTGGCGGTCTCGCAATGATCGTAACCGGCGCCGCGCTCGTCACCGGCGGCGAGCTGGATGCCGGACTCCTGCCATTGCTCACGCTCCTTGCAATGGCCGCATTCATGCCAATCTCCGAGATCGCCCACATCGGTCGCCAACTCGCCGACACCCTCGGCGCGGTACGACGACTGTATGCCGTCGAAAACGAACCGGTCGCCGTTGCCGACGGACCGGGCGTGCCATCCGCCACAGTGCCGACAGCGGTTAAAGTGCCAACAGCGGCGGTGCATACCGCGATGGAGTCTTCAGCGATGGAGTCTTCAGCGACGGAGTCTTCAGCGACGGAGCCTTCAGCGATAAAAAGAACCGGAGCCGAACTGGTCCTCGAAAACGTCTCCTTCACCTATGACGGTCGGGAGACACCGGCGCTTAGCGATGTGTCGCTGACCATTCCCGCAGGCGCCACCGTGGCACTTGTGGGGCCGTCAGGTGCGGGCAAGACCACGCTTGCACACCTGCTGGTACGGTTCTGGGACCCGGCGACAGGCCGCATACTGATGGACGGCCACAATCTCGCAGATTACGAACTGGACGACCTCCGCCAACGTGTCGCACTCGTGGCCCAGGACACTTACCTCTTCAACCAGACGCTCGCGCAGAATATTCGCATTGCTAAGCCAGGCGCGGACGCAGCCGCGCTCGACGACGCCGCGTCGCGCGCGTCGCTTGCCGAGGTGATCGGCAACCTGCCGCTTGGCCTTGATACCTCGGCCGGCGAGCGCGGTCTGCGCCTGTCGGGTGGCCAACGCCAGCGTGTCGCCATCGCCCGGGCCTTTTTGAAAGACGCGCCCGTGCTGATTCTGGATGAGGCGACCAGCCACCTGGACGCGGTTAACGAGCGCGCCGTGCGCAGCGCCCTCGACGACCTGATGCACGAACGCACGACCGTGGTGATTGCGCATCGCCTGTCGACCGTCCGGGACGCTGATCTCATCGTCGTGATGCAGGACGGACGCATCGTCGAGCAGGGGCAGCACGATAACCTGGCAGCGAGTGGCGGACTCTACGCGCGGCTCGTGACGCGGCAGATGTCAGGTGTCAGCAGAGCAACGGGACCGCTTGCAGAAGAGACGGTCCTCGCGCCATCCTGACGCGGGCGCCCGATCACGAGCCCGGATGCTCGCCTGGGTTCACGAGTGAGCGACTGGGCGGTGATCCGCCACGCTGCCCAACAAGATGCGCCTTAGCCGACTCCTTACCCGAGAACCCCTTATCCGGGAACCCCTTAGTTGAACCGCTCGACCTGCCCTTCGTTTTCGCTCGACAGAGTTTGGACAGCGCTGGCGTGAAGCGGTACTCCCTGGCGAGATCCTTGCGATTCTCGCGGGCGCGGGCGCGCTGCCGTATATCGTGGGCGTCGTCACGTTATCACTGGCGACCAAGTTCGCAGCGGCCATTACGGGTGCCTGGGTGGCAAGTCGAACGTAGTGCGCTCAAACTGATCTTGCGTCCCTTTCTCTAACCCTTTTTTTCTCTACCCCTTTTCTCGCTGAAGGTTTCGGTGCAATGACCAGAACTATTGCTCATAGAGGCGGCACCGGTTTGCGGCCAGAGAACACGCTGGCCTCATTTCGCCACGGCATCGCGTTGGGAGCGCACGGCATAGAACTGGACGTGCACCTGACCTCCGACAACGTTGTAGTGGTGCATCACGATGCAACACTTAACCCTGCGACAACACGCAGAGGCGGCGCGTTTATTTCCGAACGCGTACCCATTGCGGCCATGACCCACAACGACCTGGCAACACTCGATGTTGGCAGGCGCAACCATAATCACCCCTATTCAAAAAGGCATCCGGACCAATTGCCTGTCGATGGGGAAGGCATCCCGACCCTGGATGAAGTACTGGATGTGTTGCCCGATGACAGATGGCTACTCGCCGAAATCAAGAGTTCCGTCACCGATAAAATCCCGTTCGCTGAAGTAGAGCAACTGGTTACTGCAACGCTTGACGTCCTCAAAGCCCGAAATCGCCTCGGCAATAGCATCATCATGGCTTTTGACTGGCGGGCGCTGACCATCGCCCGCCAGTCAGCGCCAGACTGTCATTGTTCTTACACCACTGTCCCCCGCAACTGGATTGACGGCAACTTGCCGCAAGAACACAGGGGACTACCCGAATCATTGCTGCAACGAATGCAGGAACTCTCTGTCGATCCAACCGTGGACTGGGTTGGCGGCGTGCAGCGTAGTGGCCCTTCAGCGCCCGAGCAGATTGCGAGACTAGGTGGCAAATTCTGGACGCCCTACTTTCGGGACGTCACCAATGAAACGGTTGCGCAAGCGCAACAACTTGGGCTGAGCATCATCCCCTGGACCGTTGACGACACCGTCGAAATGGCCAGGCTAAAAGAACTCGGCGTGTGGGGGATCATCACGGATCGTCCGGACAGATTACGATCCTGACGTATGGCGGGGGTCGGACCTATACGCAAGGACAGGAAACGTTACCCGAGCGGAGAGAGCATGAACACGTCTACCACGTACAAACCAACGCATACCAGCACGACAACCCACACGTTGGCGGCGCCACGAGCCGCCACAAGCGTCAGTTCGAGCGCCCGGTTGGCAGAGTACGTGTCGCGAGGTTTTATCCTGCTGACACCGGAGGACCTGGGTGTGGACGCGAGCATTCACCCGCAAATCCACAGGCAAACATCGAGAGCGCTGAATTCCCATGCGCGACAGCGCGTAAAAAGACGAGACGCTGCGACACCGGGTGACGCGCAAAGGGCTCCGGCAGAACAGGTCGGCAGGGGTCTGCCCCCGACCCCGGCTGGAGTGGGAACCGCCGCTCCGACCCCGGCGACTGAGGAGGAATCGGTAAAGGAAAAGATGATCTTCCATCCCAACCTTGCTGCACAAGTGCCGGCGCTGTCCGAGATCTTTGCCTCATCAGGGTTCACGGAAGCGGTGGAAGGCATCCTTGGCCCGGGTTGGGCGATCGTGCCTTTTGCCAGCAGCGTTATCCCGGCCGGCTCCCATGATCAGCACTGGCACAAGGACGACATGCTGCCGTGGAACGCACGAAAACCGGGCCTTCGTCACCATCACCTCGAAACCATTGACATGTTCTACTACCCCCAGACAGTCACAGAGACAATGGCCCCGACGGCGCTCGTACCCCACTCGCAATACTGGACCTTTGACCACGACGAGAATAACGACAACATCTGCATCGAAATGCTGGACTACAACTTCGTACGAGAGCGAATGGGCGAACATCCCGACCTCGCAGAGAGGGATCGCCGCTTCGACAGTGCCGTCGCAGGCACCCAGTGGCCTCTTGTCCGCCAGGTAAAGCTGTGTGTGCGCGCAGGCTCCGTGGTGCTGATGAACCAGAACTGCTTCCACCGCGGACAGCGGCGCAGTGACGACCCATCACGCTGGGCTGAGAACCCTCGCTACCTGTGGCGGTTTTGGCTATATCGGACGGCTGAGCCGCCGCTGGCGCAAGCGAGCGATCTGTCTCTGTCTAAGAATGAGAACGAGAATGAGAATGCCTGTATGCGGCTGTTGCCGACTGTGGACCCGCTTACCGGCATACCTCTGCACTCGCCGGAAGCGGCGCCGGTGTGGGAGTCGGTTTTCGCGTGGGCGACTGGCGCGGCCCCGCCAGGCGTCGCGACTCCGCAGCCCACCGGGGAGTTGGAGACGCGGCTTCATCTCCTAGGAGACGAGGCTGAGCCGCTACGCGTAGCCGCCGCGTACCACCTTGCAACGACGGCGCAGGGAGTTGACGTGCTGCGGCGGGCCTTCGTGGACGACCGTGAAAGTGTCCGCCGGGCGGCTACCCACGGTATCGTCGCCGCAGGCGCCGAGACGGCGTGCGAGGTCGCGCTGGACGTGGTCCGCTCGCCTTCAACACATAAATGGGCGAGGAAGAATGCCGCGTGGGCCCTTGGCGAGGCAGCACCCGCGCAGCCTCTCGTCGTGGACGCGCTCGGGGAACTGCTCAAGCGCGAACATTCGGTCCACGTTCGCGCCACCTGCGCCGCGTCGCTCGGTCTCGTCGGACGGCGCGCGCTACGCGACGGCAGGCCCGAGGTGGCGGCCGAGGTCGTTTCTGCGCTGGTCGAATGCCTTGATCGCGAAGAGAACCGCCCGTGCCAGGCCATCGCTCAGAATCGGGGAATCTACGACATTCGGCCGACGGATGAGTCAGACATGTGTGAAGGCAGTGCTGAACCGCCCCGCGAGCTTTCGCAAGCAGTGCTCCGGCCTGATGGCAAACCGCGCTTCGCCCAGGTGCGTTCGGCGGTTCGCGAAAATGCGCTGTGGGCGGCCGTGACGCTGGCAACGCAACGAGGATCGGGCAGCAGGCGGCTGTCCAACGCATCGATAGAGGCGTTGCGTCGTGCAATGTTGCGTGTGATCAAAACCGACAACAATATTGTGTGCTTCGGTTTCGCCCTGGACGCGTTGTGCCGGCTCGCGGCCACGCAAGGAGGCGAAGCGATTATTGAAGCGCAGCGGTTGGTGTCCGCAGAGCCGGTCGTGTGCGTGGCGAGCCTTTGGCAGACGCAGCGGCTTACCGGGGGGCGGGTGATCTGAGTGCCGGTCGAGCGTCAATGGATCCCGAACTCGTCAGTCAGTTGTTATGACGTCTGTCGCCACCTGCTCGATGCCCCGATTGCCTCGCATCTGCTGGTACACTCGGGGCAATCGGCCTTCAGTCATTGGCCATCAGCCAAGGATCGAAGCATGAACTACCTCAGCGTCGAGGACGCGCGGGACCTGCCCGGCTTGCGCCTGGCCCTGACCGCAGGTGTGCCCGGACCGTGGTCCGAGGCCGCAAAGGCCGTATTTCGCCATCACGGTGTCGAGTACGTGCCCGTGCGGCAGCAGGGTGCTGGAGAAAACCCGGAACTGATCGCCTGGACCGGGCACCGCAACGCACCGGTCGCAGTCTATGGAGACGAACCGCCGCGGGTCCGCTGGCAGGAGATCCTCGATCTTGCAGAGCGACTCGGTGCCGGGCCTGCCTTGTTGCCCGGCGACCGAGAGGCGCGTATCCGGACGATCGGGATCTGCAGCGAGATTGCCGGCGAAGGCGGATTTGCGTGGAACTGCCGGCTGCTGATGTTCGACCAGATGGTCGGGGCCGTCGGGGTAGAACGGGCGCGCCGCAACCCGATGCTGAAGGACTACCAGTACGATCCGGGACAGGCGGAGCGGACGACGCAGAAGGTCCGCGACTTCATTGCGTTCCTGGCCGGTTGCCTCGGCACGGGCGGAGACTACATCATCGGTGATCAGTTCACTGCGGCCGACCTGTACTGGGCCTACTTCTCGAATCTATTGTCACCGATGCCCCACGAGGTTAACCCGATGCCCGACGCCCTGCGGCAGAGTTATCACCTGCCGGCAAAGGCCATCGGCGACTTCGACCCGATCGTGATCGGGCACCGGGACGCGATCTTCGAACGCCATCTCGAATTACCACTGACGTTTTGAGTGAGCCGTTTTTGAGTGAGCGGGACGAGATCTCCATATACTGATTATTGATCGCTCCTCCACCGCACGATTGAGGGAGTCATGCTGAACAAGATTTGCCTCGGACTGTTCGTTTCCTTCGGGCTGACCTGCGCCGTACATGCAGACTGGCGCGGCGACCTGACACCCATTGCCCGGAGCGACTGGCAACCCGAACACGCCCGCCATCTCCTCGACCGTGCCGGCTTCGGCGGCTCAGCCGCGGATGTCCGCGCGGTGCTCGACAGAGGGCCTGCGGATGCCGTACGGCGGTTCGTGTACTTCGAGGGCATCGAACAACAGGTACTACCACCGTTCGAACACTCGGGCGTATTCGACGAAGGCCTCGATCCGTTTCCGCCAAGCCGCCCAGCGACTACGAAGCTTGCAAAGGTCAACGGGGAGGCCCTCGGCGTGGCGGTCAAGCCCGCGGGCAACCGACCCGTGCAGCCGGTCGTCAACAAATTTTTCTACTGGCTACGCGCGAGCAGGCTGGAGACCGACCGGGTTGCCTACTGGTGGGCCAACCGCATGCTCACCACGCCACGCCCGCTGCAGGAAAAGATGGCCCTCTTCTGGCACGGCCACTTCGCTACTAACGAAGACAAGGTGCGCGATTACCGCAAAGGTCTGAAACAGCTGGAACTGTTCCAGAGCGAAGGTCTCGGCAACTTTCGTACACTCATGATCGCAGTCGCACAGGACCCCGCGATGCTTGCGTTCCTGGACGCCGGCGTCAACATCAAGGGATCACCTAACGAGAATTTCGCCCGCGAGATCATGGAGCTTTTTACCATGGGCGTGGGCAACTACAACGAAGAGGACATTCGCGAAGCGGCCCGTGCTTTCACGGGATGGAACTATACCGGGCTGGAGTTTCGGGTGGCCCCTGAACTGCATGACGATGGTGAGAAAAGGTTCCTGGGCAGAACCGGCAACTTCGACGGCGAGGACATCATCAACATCATCCTCGAACAGGACGCGACCGCGGCTTACATCGCCGGCAAGCTTTATTGCTATTTCGTCCGCGAAGATCTGACGCCTGCGCTGCAGGCGAGGCTAGGTGCTTTCCTGAAGGGAAACGACTACAACCTGGCGGTCTACCTCGGGATGCTTCTTCGCTCGAAGGACTTCTATGCCCCGGAGTCCATCGGCACGCGCATCAAGGGTCCGGTCGAGTTGGTCGTCTCCACGTATCTCAAGACCGGGCTTGCGCGGATTCCGGGCGTTCCGGACTTCAACACCGTCACGGGTTCACTTGGCCAACGGCTCATGCATCCGCCCACGGTCGCGGGTTGGTCCCAGGGCCGGAGCTGGATCACCCCCAGTCTGCTGTTCGAGCGCGGTAATTTTGTCCTCGACATGGTGTTTCCGGACATTGCGTTCGTGCCGCCCGACCGGTATCCGGGCTACGGCGGCCAGATCGTCACCGTTCACAAACGACTGCGTCAGGGTATGGACATCACCGCGGCCACCAAACCGGCCGGTGTGGACGGCGGGGCGGACATGATGGCGGCGTCCAACCTGCTCGCCGATCGCGACGAGGCGTTCAACACGCGTTACGGCAGCTATCGCGGCTGGCAGATGGCCATCGAACGCGTCAAGCCGATATCGAGGCACACCGCACGCCTGAAACTGACCGAGCAGGTACGCCAGGCGGAACTCCGGACGCCCCGCGAAGTCGTCGAGTATTTTGTCGACCGCTACTTCTCGGTGGCGATTGACGAAGAAACGCTGGCGATGCTGGCGGCCTTCTTCGAGGCGGAGCTTGGCACGAATGACATCGAGTCCGCGGCTTCCTATATGGAGGAGCCCTTGCGGGTGTTGCTGCACGTGATCCTGAGCCGCCCGGAGTACCAGCTCGGCTAAAGCGGACAGGATCGAGGTCAGCCGCCTTGTGTGGCGGGCCCGGATGAGGTCAAAAGGAAGGCAGAGATGAAAACAGAAAAGAAAATGAGTCGACGTCGATTCCTGGAAGCGAACCTGGCAGCGGCGGGTGGCGCCGTGCTCATGCCTTTATTGCCGCGCCTGACCCAGGCGAGGGATGCTAACGACCGCATTCTCGTCGTTGTCGAACTGTCCGGTGGCAACGATGGCCTGAACACGGTCGTGCCTTATACCAACGACGCGTACTACCGGCATCGGCCGGGTATCGCCATTCAGCCGTCCGACGTGCTGAAGCTGGATGACGACTTTGGCCTCAACCCCGGCATGTTAGGGTTTGAACGACTCTGGAAATCCGGAGACCTCGCCATCGTGCACGGCTGCGGTTACGCGAACCCCTCGTTTTCGCACTTCACGTCGATGGCGTACTGGCACATGGCAACGCCCAACAGTGGTGACGAGTTTGGCTGGCTAGGGCGACTTGCCGACGCGATGGCGCCGGCCACAGCGGACAATATGCTGATCAACATCGGCTCCACGCAGTCGTTAGCCGTCAAGAGCCGAACCCACACGCCGATCGTGTTCGATGATCCGCAGAGATTTCAACGTAACGGTTTCGTGCAGGCGCAGCGGGTGCTCGACAGTGTGGCGGGGAGGCCCCAACAAAACCCTGGTGGCTTGCTCAACCCCACCCGCCGCTTTCTAAACAATGTTGCGCGAAGCGCCCGCAGCACGTCGGCTCTCGTCCGGCGCGCCTGGGCGGACTACGATACGCCCATCGACTACGGCATTGCCCCCCTGGACCTGCCCAAGGTCGCCGCCTGCATCGCCTCCGGTCTGCCCACCCCGATATACCACGTTTCCGTTCGCAACAACGCCTTCGACACGCACGTCCAACAACCCGCGTTACACAGGCGATTGCTGAGTTATGCCTGCGACGGCATCCACGGATTCATCCGCGACATCGAGCGTCTGGGTTTCGGCGACAGGGTCACCGTGATGGTCTACTCCGAGTTCGGCCGGCGGGTGCCAGAGAACGCGAACCTGGGTACGGATCATGGCAGCGCCAACGTGATGTTCCTGGCAGGCAAAGGCGTCAAAGGTGGGCACTATGGCGAACCGCCAAGCCTCACCGAACTCACCGAAGGCGACAATCTCATTCATACGCTGGATTTTCGCAGCGTGTACGCGACGGCGATCGAAGGTTGGCTGCGGCAAAAGGTGGGCGATGAAGTATTGAAGGGTTCGTTCGCAACGTTGCCCGTGTTCGCCTGACAGTAGAATTGGGTGGCGCCCGGCTCCCAGTACGAACCCAGGGCCGCATCGTCGACCGCTGCCCCATCCATCTCCCGGATGCTCGCCCATGTTGAAAGACCGCTACGGATTGCCGCTCTCCACCACTTCCAGCGACGCTCGCGACGCCTACGTTGCCGCGGTGGACTCCATGCTGTGCGCGGACCCGCGTGCGGATACGCAGCTTGCAGAGACACTGCGCGCTGACCCCGACTTCGCACTGGCACACGCGGCAATCGCCCGACAGCACCAGCTCCATGGGCACGCGGCCGAGGCGCAACAGGCCATCGAACGGGCCACCATGCTGGTCCCCGGCGCGACGCAACGCGAACGTCAGCATGTCGACATCTGCGGTCTGCTGATCGACGGGAGCAGTCAACAGGCGCTCGGCCGGATCATCGACCACGTCGAAACCTATCCGCTCGACGCCCTGGCCCTGTCGCCGGCGGCAGGCGTGTTCGGCCTGATCGGTTTCAGCGGCCGGCCCGGGCGGGAGCAGGAACAGCTTGCATTGCTCCAACCCTTGCGCGCCGCGTACGGGGACGACTGGTGGTTCGCGACCGTTTACGCCTTTGCGCTGATCGAAGTGGGTGAGCACGAACACGGCCGCGAACTCGTCGAACGAGCGCTCGAGCAGCGCCAGGGCAACGCTCACGGGGTGCACGTATTCACGCACGCGCTGTACGAAGGCGGGGACGACCGCACCGCCGCGGACTATCTCACTGACTGGCTGCCCGGCTACCCCGACGCTGGCCCGCTAACGTGTCACCTATGGTGGCACCGCTGCCTGTTGCACCTCGCGCTGGGAGACACCGATGCCGTGTGGTCCAGCTACGACGCGCACTGCGCGCCGGTGGCCTCGCAAAGCCCGCCGATCAACGTGCTGACGGACGGGGTATCGCTGCTGTGGCGGGCCCGGCTTGCCGGGCTGGACGGGGACCGCGCACGTTGGCAGGCGCTGCTCGATTACCAGCGCCGATGTTTCCCGCAGCCCGGCGTCTTTGTCGATGCTCACTGCACGCTCTCCGCGGTGGCCCTGGGCGACTGGCAAGCGTTCGAGGCCGATCTCGCCCTGCTCGAGTCCCGGGCCGTGGCCGGTAAGCTACCTGCCGGCAACGTCGCGGCCTCACTGGCCCGCGCGTACCGCGACTTCGCGTGTGAACGATGGGCGAGAGTTGTGCAAACGCTGCAGCCCATCGCTGACGAGGTGGTGCGCATCGGTGGTAGCCGAGCGCAACGCGACCTGGTGACCAACACGTTGATTGCCGCCTATTTCAGGGACGGTCGGCCGCAGGACGCACGCCGCCTCATGGCCGGCCACGACGGCCGGCAACGGTCTGTTCCGGTTTCGAACAGTCGGGGGAATGGCCAACCGGAAGCCTGAAGTCACCGCGGATGAGCCGTGGTCCTCGGTGGTCGGTCGCCCGAATATGTGCCCGACTCAACGTTTCCCGCGCCGCTTGAAGCCGGAGCCGACGCCACCGCCGCATCGCCGCGCTGATCAGGAACGGCCCGTTACAACGCCCGGTGGCCAGCGCATAATGTCCCGGCGATTCACAGAGCCGAGTCCTTTGGGGGGCACGGATCCACTCGGGATACCTGGGGGATACTTTAGGAGAAAGTGTGATGACGAAAAAGATACTTCTGGCCGCAGCCTGCCTGCTGGTCACCTGTGCGGCCTAGTCGCTGGACCTGACCGGGTTCAAGCCAGGCGCTGCACAGTTGCAGTCCGCCGGCCCGCTCGCGTTTGGTCCAGAGGGAATCCTGTTCGTGGGCGATACGCGCGCGGCGGCAGTCGTTGCGATAGTCACCGGCGACACGACCGGTGACCCGGCAACGGTCGAGGTGAACGTTGCCGGGCTCAAGCGCAAGGTGGCTGACGCGCTCGGCACGACGCCGGGCGACATTTCGATCAACGACCTTGCCGTCAACCCGCTGTCCGGCAATGTCTATCTTTCGGTATCGCGAGGCCGGGGGCCCGACTCGACGCCCGTGGTGTTGCGCGTTGACGGTAGCGGCAGTCTTGCCGAGGTGGACCTGGTACGGATGAGATCGTCGTCGGCGAGGCTCCCCAACGCGCCCGCGCCGGGCGCCACCGGCCGGCGTAACCGCAGCCTTCGGGCGGAGGCGATCACGGACCTTGCGTACTTCGACGGCCAAGTGCTGGTGGCTGGTCTCTCGAACGAAGAGTTTTCATCGAACCTCAGGAGTATTCCTTTTCCGTTCGGGTCGGTCGATGGCGAGTCGGTCGATGGCGGCGCAGGCATCGAGATCTTCCACGGCGCCCATGGCCGCTTCGAGACCAACTCGCCAATCAGAACGTTCACAACCTTTGCCATTGGCGGCAAACCCCACCTGTTAGCGGCGTACACGTGCACGCCGCTCGTGAAGTTCCCGCTGACCGACCTCACCCCGGGCAACAAGGTGCGCGGTACGACCATTGCCGAACTCGGCAATCGCAATCGCCCGCTCGACATGTTCGTCTACGAAAAAGGCGGAGAAGATTTCGTACTGATGGCCAACACTTCCCGAGGCGTCATGAAGATCACCACCTCGGGTATGGATCGTTCGAACGGCATCACCGACAGAATCGCGGACAAGGCGGGCCAGGAGTACGACACGATCAAGGCCCTGCAGGGTGTCGTGCAACTCGATCGTCTGAACCGCGACAATGCGGTGGTGCTTGTGCAGTCCGACCAGACATTCGCGCTGCTGACGGTCGCGCTCCCGTAGCGGACTCCGGTGCGTTTCACCCTGCCCTTTTGGATTCCGACGGCACACCATCGGCCGTTAGACGCCGGATAATGGACCGATCACGGGGCGCCGGAACCGCTGTTGGTTCGCGCGGCTTCTGCCGGCTGTCCTTCTACCGGCTGTCCTTCTACCGGCTGTCCTTCTGCCTTGCGTGTGTCTGCAGCGCCGCTTTCGCCGGGCCCGACCCCGACACCGTTCGCGTCGCTTTCGTCGAAGCCTCAGCCGTGGGCCCGGCACACGTCCGGGTGCTGGGCCTTTCGCCGTGCGAACTGATCCGTATGCGCGAGCCTTCCGCGCTCGACGGGGTCCTGTCGATCCACGTCGTGACCAACGGGGTAACGAATGAGACGCCTGTTTTTGGCCGTCCGGTCGTTCTTGCGGACCGATTGGTTTTCATGCCGAGGTACGCGCTTGTTCCGGGCCTTACCTATCAGGCTCGATTTACGCGTGGCCCGGACGGGCAAGTGGTAGAAGCCCGGCACCGGCTTGCGCCATTGCCGCCGCGTCCTCCAGGCGCGTGCTCGCTCTCTACCCCGGTGCAGCCGTCTTGCCAGAAAACACGCTGAGGTTTTATCTGCACTTCTCCGTGCCGATGCGCCGCGGGCAAGCCTACGAGCATATTCGACTGGAAGACGGCGCGGGTGAGCAGGTCGCGTTTCCGTTCCTCGAACTGGCCGAGGAGTTGTGGGGCCCCGAGGGGAAGCGATTAACGCTGCTTTTCGACCCGGGCCGCATCAAGCGAGGGTTGAAGCCGCGCAACGAAGTGGGGCCGCCGCTCGAAGTGGGGCGCAGTTACACGCTGACCATCGATCGTGCCTGGGAAGATGACCGCGGCCAGCGCCTGGCGGAGAATCATCAGAAACGTTCTGTCGTGGAAGCGCCCGATGTGGTGCAGCCCGATCCGACAAGTTGGCACTGGCGCACGCCCGCTGCCGGAACGCTCGAGCCACTGATCGTCACGTTGCCGGAACCACTCGACCGCGCCATGTTGTTGCGCGTGCTCGTGCCACTGGACGGCGCGGGCGGGGCGGTCCGCGGCGCCGTCACGGTGAGCGAGTACGAAACCGTGTGGGGCTTCACCCCCGCGCGCCCGTGGCGGGCCGGGTCCTTCGCCCTGTCGGTGAGGACGACGCTCGAAGACCGCGCGGGCAACAGCATTGCCAGGCCTTTCGAAGTCGACCTGACGGCAACCTCCCGCAAGCCCCCAGCCCCGGACCACATCCAGCTGCCGTTCGTTGTGCGGTAGTCGACAATGTCAGAGGCGATGTAGCGCTGGCGCTACATTTCAGGCGCTGGCGCTGTCGCGACTATTGACGCGCTCGAACCAGGCCGAAATGTTTGCATTTGCGGAGTTGAGTGGCTGCCCCACCTGCGTACCAAACTCCAAGAACGCATAGAGCAGGATGTCTGCGAGAGAGAAGCGGTCACCGCAGACGAAGGACTTGCCGGACATCTGTTCGTCCAGCCAGGAAAGGCGCTCCTGGGCGAGCTGTTTCAGGTCGTCAGCGGCCTGGGGGATCGTACGTACACGATCCTTGAAGAGGGCCAGGCCTTCCGCAAAGCGAAAACCATTGGTCAGCGGTTCGCTGATCTGCAGATCGATCCGGCGTGACCACATGCGCGTTTCCGCCCTTGCCTCCGGCGTGGTGCCAATGAGATCCGACGCGCCATTCTTCTCTTCAAGGTACTCGCAGATGACCGTGATTTCTGCGAGGAACGAACCGTCATCGAGCTCGAGAGTGGGGCTCTGACCCGACGGATTCCTTGCCAGGTGTTCCGCCTGACGATTCTCGCCGCCCATCAGATCGACCTGTTGTTTGGGAATTTCGATATTTCGCTCCGCCAGAAACATCCGCACGACCTTTGGATTAGGGCCCATGGAATCGTAAAGCTTCATACTTTCTCTCACCGATTAGCAGGGACGCCAGTGTACCTACCAGTGGAAGGGAAGTACCTGCACGCGCTCCGCTCCCGCACATGGTCGTCAATCGGCAACACGGCTTCTCTGGGTACGTCGCCACCTGCGCTGACCGGCGGCGCGCCCCGGGTCTTTCGCCCTGCCGGTCGAGACGACGCTCGAAGACCGGGCGGGCAACCGCATTGACGCGTCATCTTCATCCCCCCTTGCGCCACCGGTGCCATAATGTCTCGAAATTAGCGAGGTGACTGGAATGATCGAGAAGTTCTCAACGCTGTACGCGGGCCACATTGACCTCGGCGAGATGGGCCAGGAGACGGCGCCGGTCAACGATCGGGTCTATTCAAACGAGCAGCTTGCCAGCGTGTTCGAAAAGTCCGAGGCGCTGGCATTGTGTATGGACAAGCTCGGCTACGACACCCTCTGGTTCGCCGAGCATCATTTCCAGCGCGAGGGCTACGAGTGCATTCCCAACATTCCGATGCTGGCCGTGCATCTTGCGCACCTGACCGAGAATCTGCGGTTCGGCTGCGGCTTCAACATCACACCCATGTGGCACCCGCTACGGCTAGCGGAGGACTATGCGGTCGCCGACATCTTGACAAAGGGGCGGGTAACGTTTGGGGTCGGTCGCGGCTATCACACCCGCGAGGTCGAGTCGCTGGGCGGACCCATGCTCGACCAGGCGGCAAACCGTGAGATCTTCGAGGAGCAAGTGGACATTCTGTTCAAAGCGTTTCACGAAGAGTCGTTCTCGCACCACGGCAAACACTACACGTTGCCTCCCGAGGTGCCGTATCGGGGCTATCAACTAAAAGAGCTGACACTGGTGCCGCGTCCTTTCAACACGCCCGTCGAATGCTGGCAGCCCGTCGTGAGCGCAACACCTCGCGGACTCGACTTCATGGTCAAGCACGGCATCAAGGGCATCATTGGCGGCGGCTCGGCGTTGCTGGCGCAGGGTTCCGTCACGGCCTTTCAGGACGCGCATGCCCGAGCGGGCATCGACACGAAGCTTGGTGAGAACCTGTGTTTTGGCGTTTCTTTTCATCTGGCGCCAACCCGGGAACAGGCTATCGCTGAAGCCACGCCATTTTACGAAGAGCACGCGAAGATGTTTGGACCTTTGGGTTTTCTGGGTCCGCTGACCGATGAGCAGCACCTGGCGCTTGGTCAACGCGGCGGTGTGACCAACGCCGGGGTTCGCACCCTGGAGGACGCCTGCGCGGACGGCGCGTGGTACTGCGGCCCGCCGGACGGTCTGATCGAATCTCTACAACAACTGGGCGAGAGCTTTCCGGGCCTTGATTCAGTCATCGTTCAGTCCGCGATGGGGACACCGCAAACCGTCATGGTGGAGCAACTCGAGTGGTTCGCGCGCGACGTCATGCCCGCGTTTCGCTAGCGCCGCCAAGGAAGACGAGTTCCCCGCTCATGCCCCAGGCTAGCCGGCTGGTGGCGAGTCCAGCCGTATGGCCCGGCCACCCAATTGCGGCCACGCCGCCGGGGCGGCCGCTTTCGCGAGGCGTGCTTCCAGCGGCAGGTCGGAATCCCAGTGGTAGGCGATGATGCGCTGCCCGTTGGTATCGCCCGACGCGTCAGACGCCAGCCACACAACGGGCGCATCCATCACCTGAGGCTGGATCATGTTGTCCCTCTCGACTGGCAAGCTATCCGGAACGAGGTCCGTGTTGGTCAATCCCCCCGGCACCAGGACATTGGCCGTTACGCCTGTGCCGTCAAGTTCTCGTGAGGCCATCGCCATCATCGCCTCATGCGCCGCCTTGGACGGACCGTACGGCGCGCCGCCCGCACGGTACATCGTATTCATGCTGGTGGTAACGCCGATGATCCTTCCCCAACCCTGGGCCAACATGACCGGGGCGGCACTCCTGGTCATGTAGAAAGGACCGTTGCAGTTGACCGCGACGACACGATCCCACTCCTCGGCAGAAAGCTCCCAGAGCCTGTTCACCGTCCCGCCGCCTGCCAGCATGCGTTTGGGTGCAATGCCCGCGTTGTTGACCAGTATGTGCAGTCCGCCAAACGCTGCGATCGTTCTCTCAACCGACCGCTCGGCTTCAACACTTGAACTCACGTCGACAACCTGGGTCATGACGCATCCGCTGCCACCGATGGCCGTCATGGCATCCGCCGCTTCATCGAGCCAACCTGCATGGTTGTCGAGCATGGAAACCCGCGCACCTGCGCGAACCAGCGCTTCGGTCATGGCCCGCCCCAGTCCACGCGGACTGGCCGCGCCCGTGACGATGGCTACTTTTCCGTCGAGTACTGATGATTGCATGGGATCACCGTTTTGATGAGAGGCGGGGGGTCTTGATACCCCATTCGGCATGACGCTCGCTACTGCTTCCGGCGAATCTCCTCCGACAGCGAGAGCACATAGCTGCGTATCGCCTCGGACTGGTCAGCGGTCAGCTCCATGCCCGGCATGCCACTCGCGCGCCTCGACCCACCGATAACGATCGCATCCCATTGCGCGTGCGTTGTTGCATCTGCAAAGCGAAGATCTGGCACTGAGCCGCCAAAACGCGCTGTCGCATTGGCGCCATGACAGAATTTGCAGGCCTCGGCATACACAGTTTCACCCACGGCGACAACGTCTGGTGACGCGTCCAGCTTGGGCTGATCGGGCAGGGGCTGATCGGGCAGGGGTTGATCGCGCAGGGCTCTATTGGGAAGGGCTCCAACGGCTGTGGAGCCAGCCGTTAGCTGCTTTTCACCACCCAGTGTGAATGCCAGAAGTCGCGTTGGCCCTTTCGTGGCTTCCGTCGAGTGCATTTGCGGGTACTGAAACTGCAACCCGCCACCCGCGCCGATAGGTATTAGCACGTATTGGGCTCCGCCGATCGAGTAGCTAGCCGGTGCAGCGTTGATCGAAGAACCCGTCTGTACTGACCAGAGGCGTACCCCGGTCCCGGCCGCAAAGGCCTCGAATCGGCCCGACGCGGTGCCTTGAAACACGAGATCACCCGCCGTCGTCAACAACCCACCATTGAACGGAAGATCGCGATCCACCGTCCAGCGAATGCGCCCATTCGCCGGATCAATCGCAACCAACTTGCCCGGAGCATGCGGCTTGCCGTCGACTTCTCTGACCATGACGATGCCTTCACCCCCGCGGCCGCTCGACCTCTCGGTCGGCGCATCGATCACGGGAATGTAGGTGAGCGCATGTCCCGGATGAAACGCCATGGGGTTCCATCCATGCGCGCCCCACACGTTAGGCCAGATGAACGCCTTCTTGCCCTCGGGAAAATTCCAAAATTCGCCCGCTGGATCATAGACCGGCTTGCCCGTCTCGATATCGATGTCTGTCGCCCAATTTGTTTTGGCGAACTTGCCAGCGGCGAGCAACTCGCCCGTGCGCCGATCCAGTGTGTAGTGAAAGCCGTTCTTGGGAGCAATCAGCAGCGTCTCACGTTCTTCGTCTCGAATCATGAGGTCTGCAAGAACGATGTTCATCGTGGCGTTATAGTCCCAGCTGTCCTTGTCGACGGTCTGGTAGTGCCACTGGTACTCGCCGGTGTCCGCATCGACGGCGACGATCGACGACAAAAACAGATTGTCGCCCCCGAGAGGACTACGCTCTGCGTGCCGGTACGGATAAGCGCCCGAGGTTCCAAAGAACAGCCGGTTGGACGCCGGATCGTAAGTCATCTCGTTCCAGTTGTGCCCACCCCCACCGTACTTGGCAAGCGCATCCCCCGACCAGGTCCTGGCCGCCATCTTGAGGGCCGGTGTATCGTTTTCTTCCGCCTTGTCGCTCGGGACAATGTAGAAACGCCACAGCAGATCGCCAGCGAGACTATAGGCCGACACATAACCACGACCCTTCAGTTGGGTTTCCGATCCGCCGTTACCCACGAAAACCTTGCCGCCTCCCACGTAGGGCGAATCCGTTATGAAATAACCAAGGGCGTTGTCGCAGGTCTGGCGGGACCACAGGAGGGTACCTTTCGCTGCATCCAGCGCAATCAACCGGCAGTCGGCGGTTGTCAGGAACACCTTCCCGTCCCAAACGGCAAGGCCGCGGTGGGCGCGCGCCAGCCACGATAGCATGGGCTGCTCGGCGATCGCTTCGCCAACCGCAGGATCATACGACCACAATATGTCGCCACTGCTGGCATCGACCGCCAACGCGATCGAGTAAGCCCCGGAGAGATAGACAACGCCGTCGACTACGATGGGTGTCGTGGCGACGCCATCCGGTATCGGCAGGTCGGCTGCCCAGGCCAATCCCAGTCCGTCCACATTCGCTTTGTTCACCTGAGCCAGGGGCGAGTAGTGCTGGCCGTTGAACTCACCGCCCTTCACCATCCAGTTCGTATCACCGGCAGAGGCTATGCGTTCATCTTCGCCCTGCTGCGCCGCCACCACTGATGCGATGCACCAGATTACCAATGCCAGAATTGATCCGCGCGAGCGCTTCAACATGACTCACCCTCAAGCATCCTCAAACGAAATTGATTCTTCTGCGCTGTCATGGCTGCGATCTCTGCGGATAAAAAAGCCGTCAAAGAATCTGACGGAAGATCAATCGTCAGACGAATAGATGACCCAAATCTTTTCGTAACCATCCGTTTCCCAGATTCCTGTCCATTCCTTAGGCATTGTTACCGCTTCGCCTGCGTTCACGGTCATGACACTACCGTCGCTCGAGGTCAGGGTGACACCGCCGCTCAGGAAATACATAAACTCATTTACACCATAGGGCTGACTGAGCTCGAAGCGAGTTTTACCCGAGCGATACATGCCACTGACGAATTTTTTGTCGCTGCTTACCATCGTCGTGACACTACTCGTCTGATGACCATCTGCATGTGTTGTCGCGGTCACATCATCGCGCTGGAATATCATTCCTGCTGCTTCATCTTTACTGATTTTGGCTGGTAGCTTATTGATTTCGGCTGGTGTCTTACTGATTTTAGCTGGTGGCACCGCTTTCGTATCCTGGTTGTCTGCTATTGCGGGGGAAAGAAGTGAAGCACAAAGAAGTACTATCGCCAGCCTGAATTTGGAATACATCGCAAGTTCCTAACTGAGTACCGGGGAGGAGTTCTACGCCAGCACCGATCACCAGAATTGAGGAGATTGCGCCTCGTGATCTGTATTGCCCTCGCTGTCCCGAGCGGTTTACATGTCAAGTGACACGTTCTAATGTTCCATCTGATATGTCAACTGTCCCGGCAAGATTGTCCATCGCCGTTTTAAACGTGGCCGAACATCACAACATGCATGAGTGAGCGTAGAGAACAGATACTGCAGAAGGCCATTGAAATGATAGCTGATGAGGGATACGGGAGCCTCACTATGCGCGCGCTGGCACGCGTGAACGGGATGAAACTGGGAGCCCTGCAATATCACTTTCGAACCTCGCAGGAAATGTGGCAGGCGCTGGTTAGCTACGTAGGCGAATCGTATCGCTATACCTTTGGTCGTCTCCGCAACGATGACGCCCCACCGACGATTCGCGAGATTGTGTTGTTCATACTCGATGACGACGCGGGTGATGCTATCGCTGGTGATAGGCTCTGGCCGCAATTCTGGGCCATGCAGCAGGTTGAGCCACTCATAAGTGACTTGTTGGTAGATGTTTACGCAGGATACCTCGCGACTCTGGAAGCAGCGCTGAAAGCTGCGGGCAATTCAGCACCTCGCGCAGAGGCACTCTGCCTGATGTCACTTCTGGAAGGTTCAACGATTTTCGTCGGCAGAGGCAGACGCTGGGAAGGCGATGCAGGTGTCGTTCGCGACGCGGTGCTGGCATTTGTTGACTCAAAGTATGGTGAACAATCTTGAACAAGACACACTCGCTCGCACTCCGGTTTAGGGAGAACACCTGATGTCTATTCCGAAATATGCGGCAGATTCGCCGAAGGGAGAAATCACAGCCGCGCTTGAAGATTGCGGTTGCGTGGTGGTGACGGGCCTCATGGATACGGGATTGCGACAGTCGATGACCGAGGAGCTTGCACCACACATGGCGGCAGCCCGAGTGATCGAAGACGACGATCCAGAGGAGTTCTACCCGGGCCAAACACGGCGTGTCACCGCGCTGGTGACGCGATCTGCCTCCGTGACCGACCACCTCATCGCACATCCGATGTCGCGGGAAGTCTGTGAGCGCTTTCTGCTACCCAGCGGCGAATTCGGCTACCAGCTACATGTTTCTGCTGCATTGGAAGTTGGCCCAGGTGCGCGCACGCAGGTACTACACCGGGAGGAAGACAGTTTTACCTTCTTCCCGCTCCCACGCCCTAACCTGATCGTGGCGAGCATGTGGGCCATTACCGATTTCCGGTCGGATAACGGAGGGACATTGCTTGTCCCCGGAAGCCACAGATGGACAGAAGACCGAGTGGCGACGAAAGAAGAGATCGTCCAGGCAGAGATGCCAGCCGGTTCGGTGCTCTACTGGCTGGGTGGTCTACTGCATGGTGCAGGGGCTAATACAGCAGGAGACCGGCGATATGGCGTGATCCTGACCTATTCAGTGGGTTGGGTACGCCAGGAGGAAAACCAATATCTGAACATACCGGCTGAACGACTTGCCGAACTTTCACCGGAGGTGAAGCAGATGGCGGGCTTTAAGATGTATCGTGCCCTTGGATTTCACGACCCATCGGCAAGCTGACCACTTTGGCGCGAGGAGCCGCCTGGGATCAGGTCACCGAAGGGGTGGAACTTCGAATGGCGCATGTTCATGCTCGACGATACAGCGACACAGTTGCTTGCCGCGGTCGTTGAGTTCCAGATAGCGTTCCCGCGGCAGCGTTCCCGCGTTGGTATTGCTGTATCACAGCGCAAAATCCCCCACGGTGGTCATGATGCGCACCTCGTCCGAATTGTTGGCCGTACCACCGTGCCAGCAACGAACGTCACGGATAATCGCTGTCCCTGGCGGTGCACAGAGAATGCTGTCCTTGAAGGACTGCGGCTCATCATCCGGCGATGGAATGGGTGCACGCGAACGCTGTGTACCGTGGTGCTGTTCCTGGCGTCAGACGCTGCAAGTTACGTAACGGGTCAGATGATCACCGTCGATGATGGGTTGATCTTCTGATTGACCGATACCCTGATCTTGCGAGTTCTCGCGGGCAGGCCTTCGACGCCTTCCCTTGATTTCATGCAGACCGGCAGTTGCCCTCATGCGGCTAGCTGGGGCAGTCTGTCGGCCTCGGAAACTCTGACAAGGTAGTTGCATGAAACTGGGTATTGGCATTGGCTACAGCGGCCAGCATATGGACATTCCGATTGAGCGGATTCAGCTCGCGGAGCGCCTCGGTTACGACTCAGTGTGGTCGGCGGAGGTCTACGGTTCAGATGCCTGGTCACCGCTTGCCTATATTGCAGCGAAGACCGAGCACATACGCCTCGGCACGGCCATTCAGCAGCTCGCCGGTCGGCCGCCGACCATGTGCGCCATGCAGGCAGCAACCATCGACGCCCTCGCGGGCGGCGATCGGGTCATCATTGGCATCGGCATGTCCGGGCCGCAAATCGTTGAGGGCTGGTTTGGTCAGCCGTGGGGCAAGCCCTACTACCGAACGAAAGACTATGTGTCGATCATCCGCAAGGTACTGAATAGAGAGATCGTCGAGCATGAGGGACGTGAGATCACGCTGCCATTTTCCGGTGAGGGCTCGCTTGGCATCGGCAAGCCGCTGAAGTCCATTCTGCACATGAATCCCAATATCCCCATATGGCTGGGTACCGGTACCGAGACCATGGTGCGCCTGACAGGGCAGATCGCCGATGGCTGGCTGCCGCTGCGGATGACGCCCGAGTACATCGACAAGGCGAAGCCGTGGCTGGCCGAGGGCGCCGCGAAGGCCGGCAAGACACTCGACGATATTGAAATACAGTCGGGCGTTCAGGTGCTGATCACGGATGACGTGCGCGGTGCTATTGACGCGGCCAAGCCCGGTACGGCCCTGTATGTCGGCGGCATGGGCCACCAGAGCCTCAATTTTCACAAGAACATGATGATCGAACGTGGCTTTGGCGATGCAGCCGAGCGCATTCAGGAACTGTACCTCGCCAAGCGTAAGGACGAAGCAGCGGCCGCTGTGCCTGACGAGTTCATCGACGAGGCGGCGCTGCTGGGGCCGAAAGACCGTATCCGCAAGCGCTATCGTGACTGGGTCGACGCGGGCTTCAGTGGCTTGACTGTCGGCACCCAGCAGGAGGAGGCGGTTCGCTTCATGGCGGAGCTTGCCGGCCTCAATCGGCGCAGCTGAGCGGCGACAGGCCATGCTCTCTGCAGATCCACGGTATCAGCGCAGGTGCGCGCATGTACGCGGACTGAACATGGCCTATGTCGAGGCTGGTCGGGGCGACCCGATCGTGTTCCTGCATGGCAATCCGACATCGTCGTATATCTGGCGCAACATCATGCCGCATCTGGCAGGCCAGGCGCGGGTGATTGCGCCCGATCTCATCGGCATAGGCGATTCAGACAAACTCGCCGGCAGCGGGCCAGATCGGTACACCTTCGTCGAACATCGCGAGTATCTCGATGAGCTGCTGCTGCAGTTGGGTGTGACGGGCAACGTGACGCTGGTCGCTCAGGACTGGGGCAAGCGTCACCCGGAGGCAACGCGCGGCATTGTCCACATGGAGTCGATCGTCATGGGCCAGTCGACCACCGAAATGCCGCCATCGAGGCGCCAGTACGTGCTCGACTTTATAGGCGCGAAGGGCGAAGGGCGAAGCCATGATGATGATGGACGCGACCAGTTCAGTGGTTGAGACCTCAATCGCGCATTTCACCCTTCGCGAACTATCCGAGGAAGAGTGCGCCGAGTACCGGCGCACTTACCTGACACCGGGAGAAGGTCGCCGGCCGCTGCTTTCCTGGGCACGACAGCAGGTGGATGGCGAACCGGCTGATGTGGGTGACATCATCTCGGCCTACACGGCGTGGCTGGGCGCCACGAACATGCCGAAGTTGCTGATCAATGCAGAGCCCGGTGGCCTCTTGACGGGTGAGCGGCTGGCACTCGCGCGCAGTTGGCCGAACCAGTCCGAAGTGACCGTTAAAGGACTGCACAACATTCAGGAGAACTCCCCTGACGAGATCGGTCAGGCGATCTCGGCCTGGTACAACGAGTTGACCCCTTCTTGAGAGCTACGCACGCGACCGGCCGGCCGACGCCGCGAAACCGAACCTGTCTCTTTTCACGCGAACGTGCAATGCCTCGGCACACAAAGGCTTTCTACGTACCCGAAGGATCTGCGACACTGCGCTTATACTCATAAGCGCACCCGACCATGCCACGCAAAAGTAGCATCTGCCTGATCGTATTTTCCCTCCTCTGCACGGCGTGCACGAAAGCACCGGAGACAGAACCAGATGCCGGAGTTGGCGCAAACAGCGATCCAACCGCGCTCACGATCGATACCGGGCGGATCACTGGCGAACAACTAGCGGACGGCACCAGGGCATACCGTGGTCTGCCGTTCGCGGCACCGCCCGTCGGCGAGCTGAGATGGCGACCACCTGCACGTCCTGCAAGCTGGGAGGGGACCAGGGACGCCACTCGATTCGGCTCGATCTGCCCGCAGACTTCGGCCGTCGGCACGTACCTGGGAACCGGGGTGCCGCCGATGAGTGAGGATTGTCTGTTTCTGAACGTCTGGACGCCCGCAACGGTGTCAGACGCGCGGTTGCCGGTCATGGTCTGGATTCACGGCGGCGGCCTGGTTGGGGGCTGGGGCAATCAGTCGAGCTACGACGGGATGGCGATTGCGAGTCGCGGCGTCATTCTTGTCAGCATCAATTACCGTCTTGGCCCGCTCGGTTTTCTTGCGCTCGACGAACTGTCGGCTGAGTTGCCCGACGGTGCATCGGGCAACTACGGCATGCTCGATCAAATCGCAGCTCTCGGTTGGGTACGCCGCAACATCGCGGCGTTCGGCGGCGATCCGGACAGAGTGACGATATTCGGTGAGTCCGCAGGTGGCACGAGCGTCGTTGCGCTCATGGCATCGCCGATGTCCAGGGGGCTTGTGAACGGCGCCATTGCCCAGAGTCCGTGGGTCACTGACTCGAATTTCGTTCCGCTGAAAACGGCCGGTGAATTTACTCCCAGCGCCGAGTCGCAGAGTGCGGACTGGGTTGCCACAATCAGTGAAGGCGGCGCGGACCTCGACGAGTTGCGCAAGCTCCCCGCCTCCGCGCTGGTCGGCGACGACAAACCGGCGCTGCCGATGTTCGTCACGATCGGTGGGCCTTTCATGCCGGTTTCGAGCGAAACGGCGTTCAAGACAGGCCGGCAGCT
>Ga0115002_10000825_pt1 | contig 43769 bp, 37 predicted proteins | sample ArcticOcean_MG_C_8_FD_89576 | JGI IMG/M metagenome (GOLD analysis project Ga0115002, IMG submission 89576) | Marine microbial communities from western Arctic Ocean - ArcticOcean_MG_CB11_86 | ecosystem: Environmental > Aquatic > Marine > Oceanic | place: Arctic Ocean: Canada Basin | collected... | reverse complement strand
GGGGGGGGGGGGGGGTGGGGTGGGGGGGGGGGATCTCCCCCCCCTCCCGGGGGCCCGGGGGGCCCCCCCCCCCCCCTTTTCCCGCCCCCGGGGGCCCCCCCCCCCCCTTTGGGGCCCGGGGGGGGGGGCCCCCCCCCCCCCCCCCCCAGTCGCCGTGTAAGCTGCGCGCAGGGTCGACTCGTGTCCTCGGTGCGGGCCGGCGTCCAGAGCGCCAGACAGCTCACGAGAGCGAGAAGGCCGGTGACCGCGATATAGGTAAGAGGGTCGGTCGCGGTAATGCCGAATATCATCCCCTCCATGAATGATGCCAGCCAGCCTCCAGGAGTCCCGCCCCCCAGACCTATCACGATGGGCGTCGCACCAGTCGTGAGGACGTGTCTCAACACGGTGTTGGTCCGGAGAATTCTCGGGCTGCCCTCTTTAGTCGTGCCCGATTATCTGCTCTTTGATATAAACGAGCTCGCTAGCCTCTGCAGTAGCGCACTGACTCAGGAGACAGGCTCGAGCCAGGTCGTGTCGTTGCCCATATTGATGGCCAGGTGCTCCCCCTCCGCCCCGGGAGCGGCCCCGTGCCAGTGCTCCTCGCCCGGCTCCACCACGACCATATCACCCGGGCTCAGGAGCGTCTCCGCGCCATCGCGATTTACGACTACGCAGGTGCCGCTCAGCCCAAACAGCACCTGGATATCGTCATGGTGGTGCCAGTTCATTCGAGATCCCTCGCCGAAGGCCACCCGGTAGATCCTGAGCGGCAACTCGTCTCCCCGGCCGAGCAGCGTTTGCACGAAGGCCGGCAGAACGAACGTGTTATCGTCTGCCGTGTTGCGGGGGACTGCCCCGCCGTCGATCGCTTTCATTGGACGATCATCTCGTTCCGAGGTCGGCGTTACCGTTGGATGATGTCGAAGACCAGTCCGAACGGATCTTTGAAGTACATCCCCCCAGATTCGAGTGCGACGGTTTCGCATCTCGCGTTCGCCAGGTGCTCCTTGGCGGCAGTGAGGTTCGGTACGTCGAGGGACGGAATGAACGACCGAATATCTTTCTCGTCCCGGTTCACATAGAGGCGCAGCGCGCCGCTATCCAACTCCAGGTAATCGGCCGTCCTAGACACCATTCGGAAGCCCAAGACGCCTTCGTAGAAGGCTCTCGCCACGTCCAGATCCGGGACGTGGATGGCAACTTCGGCGTTTGACTTGAACTCCACGCTGGCCGGTCCGGATTGTTCTTGGTTCATCTTCCCGTCCCTGCCATTACGGTTTCGATTTCCTCCGCCGTGCAGGGGAGGCCCGCGCTCAGGATCTCGTGCCCGTTCTCGGTGCTTGATCAGGGCCGGAACTTCCGGAGCAGGACAGCCCGACGCGCAGGGAGACAACCTTTGCTGGACGTTCGATGGCCGCAAGCGAGGCGCTGGCGTTGGATGAACCTCGACTCAGCGAATGCGGATACGTGCGAACCCGGTTTCGTCCGAGCGGATGCGATAGGTCTGAACGGAGACGATATCTCCCGGCAAGGCGGCGAGCAGTGCGTTCTCAAGATCGCTTTCGGAGTCGTAGGAAGTGTTTTCCGTGGCCGAGAGCGAAACCATTGTTGCAACCTTCGCTCGGCCCCGGGCAGCCGCAAGCCACGACGGCGGGTCAGTTGCCGTCGAACAGTCCGTCCACGCTCAGGTAGCGCTCGCCGCTGTCGCACAACATGCACACGATGACCTTGTCGTCGTACGCCGGGCTGCGGGCTAGCCTGAGCGCCGCACATACGCTGGCTCCCGAAGAGATACCCACGAGGATTCCTTCTTTGCGTGCCAGCTCACGACAGGTCGTGAAGGCGTCATCCTCCGAGACCAGGAGGATCTCGTCGATCAAGTCGCGATCGAGAATGCCCGGTATGAACCCGGGTGCTGTACCCATCATCCGATGTGGCGCGAAGCGTCCTTCGGAGATGAAGGGCGCCTCGGCCGGTTCCACGCCAACGATCCGGAGTTCCGGCTTTCGGGGCTTGAGAGCCTCGGACACACCACAAAGTGTCCCGCCGGTTCCCATCGGTGCGACAAAGGCGTCGACGGCCCCTCCCGTGTCGTCCCAGACCTCGACCGCAGTGGTCTTCATATGGGCTTTTCGGTTGTCCGGGTTGTCGTGCTGACCAACGTAGAAGGATCCGGGGGTGGCTTCGTGCACCTCCAGCGCCTTCGCCTTGGCTCCCTTTGTGCCGAGTTCCTTCGGTGTGAGGATCAGTTCGGCTCCGAGCGCCTGCAGGACGCTTCGTCGCTCAACACTCTGGATTTCCGACATGCAGAGGAGCACCCGGTATCCGCGCATGCCCCCAATGTAGGCGAGCGCCATGCCGGTATTGCCCGATGTCGCTTCTATCAGCGTCGTGCCCGGACCGATGTCTCCCCGAGCCTCGGCCTCTTGGATCATCCAAAGGACCGGGCGGTCCTTCACCGCGATCGGATTGAGAAACTCACACTTACCGAAGAGCTGACCCTCGCCCCCCTCGTTGATGCGATCAAGCGCGAGAAGAGGAGTATTGCCGATCAGATCGACAACGGACGACGCGTACCTCATGTGCTGCTGCTAGAGAGAGTCCCGAAGAGCAACTCTCGGGTGGAGTTTCCGTCGGTCACGTGGACCCAGGCCGCCCCGGCCAAGTCGACGTCCAATACCAAGGCGAATCTCACGGCGTTCACGACCACCAGTGCGATCAGGATGACCACCGCGTAGGCCATGACCCGACTGAAGTTCAGCAACCCGAAGCTCAATCTTCTGCTCAGGCTGGGGACGGTGAATTCCTCACCGACCCCGAAGACGAATCCTATCAGGATGCCGATGCTGGCTCCCCGAACCGCGTTCCACAGAATGGCCGTATCGTCAAACGCCGTAGCGGAGACGCCGATCAGGCAGCCGGTCAAGGCGCCCAGGCCGACGAAGGCCAGAGTCGAGGTGATCCGCTGCCGGAGAATCGCGCTCATTGCCATCACATGATGGGCTGTCTCTTTTTCAGAATGAAGAGGCCCTCGAAGCGGCTACTGACGATGATGTTGCCGCTGGGGAAGTAGGGGTAGTTACTCCAGGAGCCACCCGTGCCGGATCCATTGTCACCGTGCGGTACGGTGTCGAAGAACCCGACTTCGGTCGGATTTTCCGGATCACTGATGTCGAGAACCCGCATACCGGCTCGGTTGTTGGACTGGTACAGGAGGTTCCCCAAGACGTACATGTTGTGGTCTGTGGACTCATGCGTCCCGAAGAACTCCTTCGCGAGCTGAGGATCGTCCAGGTCCGCGATGTCCCAGATGAGCGTCCGTGTCTTGCGACCGTCGCCTTCGTCCAGTTCGTCCCCTTGGAAGAAGTAGGTGTGGTCCTCCGACAGCCATCCCTGGTGGGTGTAGGCAACGTCGGGGTAGGTCGCCAACCCCAAAGCCTCTGTATTGGCCGGATCGGTGACATCGGCGATGCTGAACGCGGTCTCGTTGGATCCGAAGCAGATCTGTTTACCGTCGTGCTCCTGGTCCGGACCGTGATACGTCACGCACTGGGCGTCATGGGTGTAGCCGGTGCCGTTGCGTCCGGTGCCCGGCTGGGAGAAGCACCCGGCGAACGTCGGGCTCGCGGGTTCCTTGAGGTCGATGATATGGATGCCACCTCCGCACGTCTCTCCGCCGGAGCTGTTGCCGACGCTGTAACCGAAACCGGTCTCTTCGTTGATGGCGATGTTGTGGACGCTCGCCACTCCGTCATAGTGAGCCGTTTCCTCGAAGGTGACGGGGTCGGTAACGCTACGGAGCTGCGTCAGATCGAAGATTTGGATGCCGTGAAGCCCGGATCCATCGGCAACGATATACGCGTGGTTCTTGTAGACCTTGATGTCCCTCCACGATGCCAACGGAGATCCCTCGGTGCGCCAAAGTTGGCCTAGGTAGCGGGGCTGTAACGGGTCGGTTACGTCCACGAACGAGGTGCCGTCTTTCCGGCCGACCAAGGCGTACTCACGCCCCGTGTCGGGATCCACCCAGCCCCAGATGTCGTTGACGTTGACGCCTCGCGGAACACCCATGTCCGCGACCGGAAGGAAGGACACCAGGTCGTAGTCCGAGCAAGAGAACGCCGTGGCTTCACCTTCCGAGCAGTCTACCTGGCCGCCCAGCACCGCTGCGTACTGTTCCATGTCCGAGACCACCACGTCAGCCGCCTGCCAACCCTGGGCGCCACGCTCGAAAATGGTGGCCGTTCCGGCCCCGAGGTCTGCGCCAACGACACCGATGACCGCAACGTCGCCGCGGACGGCCAACGCAGAGGCGAAGGCGTCACCCGCCTCGGGGTCGCTGTCGGAAAGCTTCGCTGCCCCAGTCCAGCCCTCGGCCCCCGCTGAGAAGACGTACGCTGCACCATTTCGGTTGCTCGCGCGGGGTGAGCCGACCCACAAGTCCCCGCTGTCCAGCGCGATCGCGGAGCCGAATCCGTCTCGCTGGAAGCCGTCGAAAGCGACCAGCTGCCCCGCCGGGTCCCATTCACCGTCGCCATCTGCCTGGAAGGTGAAGACGGCCCCCTCCGACTGGTTGTGCCCGGGCGCAGATACGACGGCCATGCCGCCCTCGATGGTCACCGAGGCGCCGAATGCGTCGTCGCCTCCGGCTCTTGGTGATGCCAGTGTGCCTTGCGACTGCCAGTTGCCACCGTCCATCTCGAACGAGTAGGCGATATTGGCTGCTGGGGCTCCAACCAGGAGCCGCCCCGCCCCCACCGCCAAGCTGGCGCCGAAGCCGTTTCCGGCGGCTCCTTCGGCAAGCTCACCGGGGCCGGTCCAGCTGCCACCGGAGCCGCCGAACACGTAGACACTTCCTGCCCCGGGCGCACCAACAAAGGCCACGCCGTCACCCAGAGCCAGGGACCCACCGTACGCGGCCCCGGCATCAACATCGACCGTCGGGAGGCGACCCACTTGGGCCCAGCTTCCCGGGGCGGTCCTCTCGAACACGTATACCGTGGTAATTCCTTCCACCTGTGCATGCGGCCGCGTTCCCACCAGCATCGACCCACCGTTTGTGGCGATGGCTGCACCGAAGCCGTCCCCGGAGAAGCCGTCGGAAGCCACCAGCCGGTCGACCTCTGCCCAGCCGCTGGCACCCTTCCGGTACACATAGACAGCGCCCGGACCGATCAGATTGCCTGCCTCTCCAACGAAAACGTCGCCTTCACTGATCGCGACGGCGCCACCGTAGGCGGTCGCGGCGTTCACGGATTGGGTGCCACCCGCCATCGACTGCGCCGACACTGGCACAGCCCCCATCACACTGGTGACGATCATCGCCACTAACCCGTAGCCAATCCTTCTCATCGGATCCCTCACATCAGGAAGAAATAACACCTACGACCGGTTCACCTCGCGCTCGTCGGTCGTCCGTCTCGTAGCCCCCCTATAGATCGCCTAGCAGCCTCGGTGATGCCAGGAGTCGCATCAGTACCGCAGGCTGTGATCCCGGTCGCGAGCACGAGTGTCAGGATCTTCAAACGTGTCATCGATGGCTCCAAATCAGGTGGTGCACGAGTCAGGTGATATTCTACTTCGGCTGCGGTGGGGAGCAAGGCCGATGTGGGCTCCGGATTGGCCGTCCTATCTAGGGCCTCCTAGCTTGCCCCCGTGTCCACCCGAACCCGGAGAATAATACGGATGAGTCGCTACTTGTTGTCGTGCCTCGGGCTAATGGTCGCCGCGTCATTGATTGCGACCGCCGCGAGCGCCCAAGGTTCCCCTCCGACCGCGAACTTGGAGATCCCGGGAGCCAAAGAGAGACAGGCGATTCGTTCGGAGTTGATCGCCAAGCGTCTGGACACGGTACTACTCGACGCCATGCGCCGGAACGACATCGACGCGTGGCTGACCTTTAGCCGGGAACACAACCTCGACCCGATCCTTTCCGAGATAGGAGGCGGATGGGGTGGTGTTCGTAATGCCTACATCTTCTTTGACCGTGGCGGTGATACCCCCGAGAAAATCTTCATCGGTTCGCACCAGCTCCGGGACCAGACGATCCCAGACAGCTACGACGAGCACATCTACTACGGGTATACGCCCGAGGGTATACGCCCGCACCTCCGGAGTGTGATGGAGGAGCGTGATCCACAACGCATCGGAATCAACGTATCGCCGACGCTTCCGATGGCCGACGGACTCAGCTGGACGCTCAGGGAATTCTTGGAGGAGAGCCTGGGGCCGGAACTGTCCGGCCGTTTGGTGTCGGCTGAACTCCTAGTGAGGGATTTCCGCACCAATCACATCCCGGAGGAGTGGCCCGTATTCAGCGCGTTGTGCGAATGGACCGTGGCGTGGGAGTCTGAAGCGTTTTCTGACCACGTGATCACGGTCGGCGAGACTACCATGGAGGACATCCATTGGTGGATGCGCCAGCGAACACTCGAACTCGGCCTAGCGAACGAATTCCTTCCCGGAGTTCGGATCAACCGGATGGGCGTGAACCTGCCGACCAACTCTCCGGACCACACGGTGGATCCGGGGGACATCTTGTCGGTGGACGCCGGGCTCGCCTACCTCGACTTCAGGACCGATATCAAACGTTCGGCTTATGTGCTCCGTCCGGGTGAAACGGAGCCGCCCGAGAGCATCCGCAAGGCGTTCGAGGACGCCAAACGCGTGACGGATCGGCTTACATCCCGATGGACCCCGGGTGCGATTGCTTATCAGGTCTTCGAGGAGACGATGGCCGAAATGGCCGAAGCCGGGTACGGCACGGGGATCGCGACGGGTGGTGCTCAGCGCACCACTCAGATGTCTCCTGAGGTCGGCATCTACTCCCATTCCGTGGGGAACTCCACGCATGACATCGGGGCCCGCGTGGCGGTGAACGCGCCCTTCGCATACGGGGACCGAGTTGGCTACGAGTTGGCCCAGAACGCGTGGTATTCGGTGGAGCTGCACGTGAGCACTCCGATTCCCGAGTGGGACGGCCTCGCCCTGCAGGTGATGATTGAGGAAAACGCTGAGCTAACCGCGAATGGTGTGCGCTACTGCGCTCCGAGACAGGAAGAGTTGTTGATCGTTCGGGGAGGCGCACAATGAGTACTGATTCCACGCAATCTCTTCACCGAGTTCTCCGAGTCCGCGACGGCTTGGCCATTACCGTCGGGATCGTGATCGGGGCCGGCATTCTTCGCACGCCCGGGCTCATCGCCGGGTATCTAGGCGACCCATGGCTGATTCTCGGGGTGTGGGTGTTGGGTGGTGTGGTTGCTGCTCTCAGCACCTTGCTGCTCGCCGAGATGTCGGCGTCGCTCCCGGAGGCCGGCGGCAAGTATGTCTACGCGAGGGAAGCGTGGGGGCCGGTCATGGGCTTTGTTGCGGGCTGGTCGGAGCTGTTGGTCACACGCGGTTTTTCGGGGGCCACCAAGGCGGTCGTGATCGCCGAGTACATTCGTATTCTCATGGGCCGCGGATCGATTCCCGTGCTGGCGGGTGCGGTTGCGGTGGCCTTCTTCTTCCTCCACACGCGGGGCCTCGAGGCCAGCACAGTGTTCCAGAATGTCACGACGGCCATCAAGGTCGTCGTGGTCTTCCTCATCGCGGCTGCAGGGATCTGGGCGGGAGACATGGTGGGATTCACGTCCGGGGCGATCACTGTTGAGGGATCGCGTTTGCTGGGCTTTGCGATCGCGTACCAGTCCGTGGCGTTCGCCTACTACGGGTGGGAGGACGCGGCCAAGATGGCGGAAGAGGTGAAGGATCCCGGCACCGCATTGCCCAAAATCCTACTGGGAGGTGCGGTGGCGGTGGCAGTGCTCTATCTGCTCCTGAACATCGCTTTCCTTGCGGCGCTGACGCCCGCAGAGATGGTTGGTTCGGAGCTCGTGGCCCAGGACGCGATCGCCGGTGTGTTCGGCGGCACGGCTGGGACGGTCATCGTATTCGCCAGCCTGCTGATCCTCCTGAGCAGCATCAACGTGAATTTCCTTGGGCTGCCGCGAGTGGCGTACGGGCTGGCGAGCCACGGGCTCGCGTTCAAGGCGTGGATGAAGGTGGATGCACGCGGCACCCCGCGGAACGCGCTCTACTTCATCTCCGCCTGGATCGGGTTACTCGCGGTCACGAGCGGCTTCGAGTTCTTGATCCGATTCATGATGATGGTGGCCATAACGGTCGACACGATGGTCCTGATCGGATACTTCCGACTGAGGATCAAACGCCCGGACCTCAAGCGCCCATTCAAGGTCCCTGGGTATCCATGGATTCCAGGTATCACCGTGGTGCTATATATCGCGATCCTGGCGATCTTGGTGGGAACGCAGCCGAGGCTTACGGTTGGTGCCGGTGGAATGCTGCTGCTGCTCGTGATCGCCGGTTGGTTTACGGCGCGACGAAACGCATCGTTGGGAGAGGCGGCTTAGGAGCCGGGCAGGAGCCCAAACAGGCTGACCGGTATCAACGCAGCTTCCGAACTGGGTGTCCGACTTAGGCCAGATGAAACCCGGATCGCGAGATCCTGAAACCAGGAGATAGACGTGTTGAGAAGTGTGAACTCATTTATCCGGACCCCGTTCGGGTCGAGGCAGGGCATGCGGGTCGGGCTCGTTTTGGCCCTCTTCGGTACTTTTGGCGCGACCGGCATCCTCGATACCTACCCGAGGCAGTGGGGCATCGATGCCCTGAACTACGCCTTCGAGGTCACCTTCAGCGACGACACTGATCGCATCGAGGGTGAGACGACCGTGGAGTTTCGGTTCGTGCAGGACGGCGTGACGGAGTTTTCGTTGGATCTGATTTCCGCCAGTACGGCCCTCGAGGGGAAGGGCATGACGGTCTCCTCGGTAACGTCCGAGGGCGCGCCGTTGCAGTGGAGCCACGAGAATGATCGTCTTCGTGTCACGCTTGATGTGTCTCCTGCCCGCGGTGAGCGCCACGAGTATACGGTCAGCTACTCAGGCGTGGCGGCCGACGGGTTGAAGATCGGCCCGAACCTCCACGGCGACCGGACGTTCTTCAGCGTAAATTGGCCGAATAAGGCACGCCAGTGGCTTCCGATGATCGACCACCCGTACGACAAGGCCACCAGCGAGTTCATCGTCACGGCGCCCTCACACTATCAGGTGGTCGCTAACGGCTTGCTCAAAGAAGAGTCGGATGTGAGCGAGGGCTGGCGCTTGACCCACTGGAAGCAGTCAGTGCCCATCGCCTCGTGGCTGAACGCCGTGGGAGTCGCTCAGTTCACGTCTCGCACCTTCGGCGAGGTGGACGGGATCGCGCTTCAGACCTGGGTGTTCCCTCAGGACAGAGAGCGTGGGATCGCCACTTTCGAGGTACCTGTGCGTCAGGCCATCGAGTTCTTCAACTCCCATATCGGGCCCTATACGTACGAGAAACTCGCCAACGTGCAGGCGGCGGGGATGGGCGGCGGGATGGAGCACGCCAGCGCCATTTTCTACGGCCAGACCTCGATCACAGACCGACCGGCTACTGGACTCGTCGCGCACGAGATCGCGCACCAGTGGTTCGGCAACGCGGTCACTGAGAGCGACTGGGACGATGCTTGGTTGAGCGAAGGGTTTGCGACCTACTTCACGCACCTGACCCGGGAGCACTACTCCGGAAGAGACTCGTTCATCTCGGGCCTCATCCGCGACAAGGACCGCATCGCGCAGATGGAGGAGCGGCTTCCCGGCCAGGCGGTCGTCCACGACAATCTCGATGACATGGGCCGGGTGCTCAGCGGTATCCAGTACCAAAAGGGCGGATGGGTCCTGCACATGCTTCGCGGACAGATCGGCACAGACAACTTCTGGGCCGGCATCCGCGACTACTACGCCACGTACAAGGATTCCAATGCGTCGAGCGCCGACCTTCAACGGGTGATGGAAGAGGCGTCGGGGCAGGAGCTCTCGTGGTTCTTCGAGCAATGGCTTCACCGTGCGCCCACGCCGGTCGTAGAGGGAAGCTGGAGCTACGACGCATCGTCACAGAGTGTTGTGGTCGAGCTGACTCAGACACAGGCCACCGAGCCGTACACGTTGCCGTTCGAGTTGGAGATTGCCGGAGATTGGGAGGCGGACGAGCCCGAAGATCCGAGGGGCCGTCGCCGGGGAGACGTCGAGCCACCGCTGGGGCGCATTGAGATGACCGGTGCGACTCAGCGCTTCGAGATTCCGGTGAAGGGTCGGCCGGACTCAGTCGTGTTGGATCCCAACACGTGGATTCTGATGCACGTCACGTTCGGACCGCGCTAGTCGGAGTTCGACAACCAGAACGAAAAAAGCGGGCCGACCCCATCCTACTCGGGGTCGGCCCGCTCTTTTCATGGAGATCCCGATCTAGCTAATCGGTACCGACCCCTGGGGTCCGTTGTCCCAGTCCTGCACGCTCGAGATGTTGGGCATGCCCCAATCCTCGCCGTTCCACCCTGAGAAGCCATTCATCTTGAAGGCCCACAACCCGCTGAACCCGCTCGTAACGATCAGGCCGTCGGCATTACGCACGTCTACTCCGAACGTGCCTCCCATGCCACCGGCACCCGGGATGTCTGGCATCTCGTACGTATCGTAGTAGCCCACCGTATACGGGTTGGTCGGGTCCATCATGTTGAACACCTGCAGGCCGTCCCGGTATCCCGATACGAAGACGTAGGGCCAACGTACCTCGTGATTGTGCACCAGGTTCTGCCACTTGGCCGTCCAAGTTCCGATCGCCCGGTTGATCGTGGGTACGTCCCCGTCCAAGCCGGGTTTGAGGTCGAAGATCAGGAGCGGAGCGTTCACGTATTCCATCTCGCCCACGGCGTAACGCCCATCGGGTGACGGAGTGAACGTGTGAGCGATATCGACTCCCGGGAAATTGGTCACCGAGGTGAGGAGGTCGGGATTGTCAATGTCGGTCACGTCGAACACGTAATAGCCGTTGAGACCTGAGCCGTAAAACTTGTCCTGGCCTGTCCCGGGGTCGTACGCCACGTAGTAGTCGTGGTATCCCCTCCAGCGGTACTCCTCGGGGGTCGGGCGCGGCACCTCGGCGACCCGCGCGTCTTCCCAGGTGGCTCCTGCCACGACCATGTCTAGGTCGTATACGAACGCCGACGTAGCGCTCAGCAGGGCGCCATATAGTAGGTTCTGCCCGTTGGAGTGCTTGTACGCAAAGATGTTGTGGAATCCCCCGGGGACCAGCGGCTCGTTGATGCGGGCCACCTCACGGACCTGGGTGGGATCAGGTAGCCCGGTGACATCGAAGATGATGGCTCCGAGGTCGTAGTCCGGGCCGGACTGCCGGAATTGGAACGACTGCACGTAGTAATAGCGCCCCTCCGACTTGAAGTACTTTCCGTCGAGGGCGCTGCCCTGGTGCAAATCCGGGTTTTCGATCTGCCAAGTGTAGATCTTCTCCGGATTGTCCGGATCTTCGAAGCTGTAGATGTCGAAGCTCGCCTCGCCGCCTCTACTCAGGTAGACGTAGGGCCGGTCCATGTCCTGCTCCATCTCGATATCGGTGCCCCTTCCCGGCACATGAGCGAGGATCTCGATGTTCGAGCTTCCTTGTTCGCCAGGGATCGGGGTTACCTGCGCCTCAATAATGGCCGGGTGGAGGCTCATCAAGAGGCCTCCGACTGCGAGGATGGTCCATGGGTGCTTGCAACTCGTGCCCACTGTCGCCTCCAAGTTTCTGACTCTGCGGCTCACTGACTTTGGCGGACGGAGAAGCTAAGAGACCCCGGCTCAGGGGAACAGCGCTTCGGCTGGACGGACGAGTCCCGAGCCGGTAGTTCTTGTTGGCCGCATCCTGAGTTAAGACCCGAGAACGGAGTGACCCCGCAGATGGGCACGATACGCTATAGCAGTCGATTGGCGATCATTGCCGCGCTTCTTTCCCTGCTTCTGCTCGCTGCCGATGCCGCAGCGCAGGACGACACCTTCGTCATCCGGGGCGTGACGCTTATCGACGGGATCGCGGATCAGCCGCTTCAGGACGCTTCCGTCGTTGTGGTGGACGGACGCATTTCGGCCATCGGAGCGGAGAATGACGTGTCCGCCCCAGTGGGAGCCACGGTAGTCGAAGGTGAGGGCAAATACCTCATTCCGGGCCTCTGGGATACCCACGCGCACCTCTCCTATTGGGGGGAAGATGCACTCGAGATGCTGCTGTATGCTGGGGTTACGAGCATTCGCGAACTTGGCGGCGATCCCGATGAGATCGAAGGGTGGAAGAAGGAAATCGAAGCCGGCACGCGGGTTGGGCCGGCCATGGTCTGGTGCGGACCCTTCCTGGAAGGACCCGAAGCGGAGGACGAGTACCGCCTGAAGGTCGCCACCCAAGCCGAGGGTAGGGCGGCAGTCCATACGCTGCACGCTCGGGGAGTCGATTTCTTGAAGATCCAGCCGCGCATCGACCGCGACGTTGTCGAGGCAGTGATCGACGAGGCCCGCTCTGTGGGGCTGATCGTTGTCGGCCATCTGCCCCAAGGAGTCGATGCGATCGACGGGTCGAACATGGGGCTTCGCAGCATCGAGCACATGAGCCCGTACATGCGACTCGACGATGCGGGCGTGGAGCGGGTCATCGAAACGTATCTGGCGAACGATACGTGGCTTTCGCCGGCTCTCTACAGCATGCTCGCTCCTGTGGAAGCACGCGGCGAAGATCCGAAACAAGACGAGCGCATCCAACGGGCGAACGCTATCGTCCGACGCGCCCACGAGGCGGGGGTGCCGATCCTGGTTGGCGCCAACTTCGCGTACCGTGATTGGCCACAAATACCGGGCTCCGGACTGCACGGTGAGATGCGGGCGCTGGTCGAGGCGGGGATACCCGCGATGGACGTGATCAAGCTTTCGACCACGCGCGCGGCTGAGTTCACGGGGGTGACCGACCGGGGGTCCATTCGACCGGGTCTCGCCGCAGATATGGTCCTTCTTGACGCCGACCCTCTCGCCGATATCGGCAACACGGAGCGGATCTCGGCGGTGATTCAGCGGGGCCGGTTCGTCACGGGGCGCTGATCAGCACGAGCTCCTCCTGGGGCTCGCACATGTACTCGCCGCCGTTCTCAGTAACGAGGCCCATCTCTTCGATGGTGATCGACTTGGTGCCGGTGACACCGTCGTCCTCGGCCGGCCAGACCGCATTGCCGTCGTAGCCGAACATCATACCAGGCTCGAGTTCACGAAGCTGATTTCCCCGGGGCGGATCTCCCGTGTCGTACCCACCGATGCTTGGCCCCACGTCATGCGCCCAGTACCCGACGGGATGGCCGGTACTGGCCCAGTGCCTGAGCGAGCCGCGTTCCCGTTGCCAGTCGATTTGGACCTTTTCCACCTCCCAACCCATCACTCCGGGACGCATGGCATCGAGCATCTTCCGGCTGCTCAGCTTGGCGGTTTCCCAAGAGCGTGAGATCTCCTCGGGGGGTTCGGTCTCTCCGGGCCGCAGGACGTAGGCGAACCGCTGAAGGTCGGTGTGCCACGTACCGAAGACGGTCACGCCGGCGTCGATGTTGATCAGGTCTCCCGGCTTGATGAGTCGGGCCAGGTCGCTCCCCCGGCCGCGGTCGAGACCCGTCGTGATACCGGGGTTGCCGCGCCAGGAGTGGTCCAGGCCGAGGCCTTCGATACGGTCGCGGATGGTCTGGTGCAGCTCGCCGTTGGTGGTCTGACTGGGAACCACGGTCAAGAAGGCTTCTCTCTCGATCAGGTCGGTGATCTCGGCGGCCTTACGCATGATGGCCAGTTCCGCCGGGATCTTCACGCCGAGCCACCGGATGACGAGTTCCTGCGAAGAGGTCAACCGACTGGCTAGGGAAGTCCCCAGCGCGGCCCGTAGCTCTGCGTCCTGGGTTGCGGTTAGCCCGTCCGCGGCGGCCAGGTCACTCCGATTGATCGCGATGGACCGTGATCCTGTCGCACGGAGCTCCTCCGCTACCGCGACGAACACACTCTCACCGCGCTCGCGCGATTCGACTCTCGAGTCGGGAGCTCGCTCCCGGATCGTGATGACCTCACTGGATGAGGCGAGAATGACCCGTTCTACTCCGGTTTCGGTACGAAAGAACAGGTAGGCTGCGTCGTCTCCGGCGGCTTCTCCTCCGACGTGGATTGCCAGCGGCTCGTTGGCGTTCTCCCTGCAAAACACGACCCAAGCGTCTACCCCGGCTGCATCCATCGCCCCAGGCAACAGAGCGCGAATCCGTTCGTCTCTGATGGCAGGCCAGGGGTCGCCCTCGCGAAGCTCAGTGGCGAGCTGTTCGATACGGCCCTCCGCCGGCTGTTCGGTGGGAGCGGTACAAGCGAGAACTATGGATGTGGCCACCACCGTTCGCATCATACCCATTTCCGACTCCTTGGCTCAAGCGACTACGTGTGTCGCTAGCATGCGCCGGTACGCGCATGACCGCTAGTACCTGCGGCACTGGGATGGAGTGGAGGAGCCGATTGCATCCTGCCCGGTAGGTGCCCGAGGCCGATCGGTGGTGCGTCGAAGCGACTAGTGGCCGGGCGAGGACGAGCACGGTAACTATTGTGTGTAGTCGATTCCGATCCGATCAGAATGTGCTTCACTTCAATCACAGGACCTTGAGCCATGAGAGCTGTCTGCACTACCCTCGCGTTTGCCCTACTGCTTCCGGTTATGGCCGGCGCGCAGGTTCTGCCGTCTCCCGAGCGCGCTCAACCGGTAAACCGTGTCCTCACACATCGTGAACAGGCACCTATCGTGCGTTCCCGGATCGTGAAGCGCTTCGAGACCCTACTTCCGAAGCTCATGCGACGCGAGGGGATCGACATGTGGATCATGGTGACGCGGGAGTACAATAACGACCCCGTTTTCGAGTCCATGTCGCCTTTCGCCACCTATTCGTCGAGGCGGAGGACCATTCTGGTGTTCCACGATAGAGGCGAGGGCATGGGGGTCGAGCGACTCTCTATTGGGCGCTTTGACTACGATGGGCTCTTCGATGTGGTGCGCACGCACAACGATGGCCAGTACGAGGGGCTGCGTCAGGTAGTTGAGGAGCGGAACCCTCAGTCGATCGGGATCAACGTATCGCAGTACTGGAATCATGCCGATGGATTGACCGCCAACGAGCGCGACAACTTGGTGGAGGCGCTCGGACCCGAGTTTTCTTCACGTCTCACGTCGGCCGAAATGCTCGCCGTTGGATGGTTGGAGGTGAAGCTCCCGGAGGAGACCGACCAGTATCGCTTCGTCATGCGGATCGCTCATCAAGTGATAGCAGAGGCGTTCTCGAACCAGGTGATCGTCCCGGGAATCACGACCACTGAGGACGTGCGGTGGTGGATGCGGCAGCGCGTGGCGGAGCTCGGTCTGGGCCAGTGGTTCCACCCGTCGGTAAGCGTGCAGCGTCAGGGTGTTCCCGAGGCTGGTCCCGACGGTGTTGTCATTCAGCGCGGCGACATGCTCCATACGGACTTCGGCATCATTCACCTCGGCTATTCCACAGATACCCAACACAACGCTTATGTGCTGCGTTATGGTGAGACCGATGCCCCCGCCGGCCTCAAGGCAGGCCTAGCCGCGGCCAACCGACTGCAGGATCTCAACATGGAGTACGCCGAGATCGGTGGGACGGGGAACGAGGCCTTGGCGGGCGCGTTGGCTCAGGCCGAGCGCGAGGGGTTAGACGCGACCATCTACTCTCACCCCATCGGGTATCACGGGCATGGTGCGGGACCGCCCATCGGAATGACCGACTACCAGGACGGTGTGCCGGTCCGCGGTGACGCGACCCTGTACCCGAACACGTGGCGGTCGATCGAGCTTAACGTCCGGTTTTCCGTCCCGGAGTGGGGTGGGCAGGAGGCGCGGTTTGCCCTGGAGGAGGACGCGGTTCTTACCGAGAACGGGTGGGAATGGATCGGTGGTAGGCAGTCGGAGTTCTACCTGATTCGGTAGGGGACACGACTTGAGTGGACGCTTTATGAGCACGATGAACGTCGAGTTGGTCTACTTCACGGGTTGCCCGCACGTCGAGGCGGCGCGAGATAATATTCGGCAAGCGCTTGCCGAAATGGGTCAGACTGCGGTGTGGCTCGAGTGGGACCTAGAAGACGGTGATACGCCCGAGCCGTATCGCTCCTACGCCTCGCCCACGGTTCTGGTTGGAGGAAGGGACGTGACGAACGCGCCCGGGACGGACGGAGCGCTATCGTGCAGCGCGGGGTGCGCTCCACCGACGTCCGAAATTGTTCGTGCTCTCGGGTCGGCCCATCACGACCTGTAGTCGCCCACCGAATCACCCATCTTGAGGCCGTGGCACCGGACCTTACCGCTCGGATCCGGACCGTCGCCTCGATGGAACCGGGGGAGAACCACGATCTCGTCTACGCCGATCACTCCTCGACAGAGACCGTCTGGTGGTCCGGGTTCGGGCGATTCCTCGTCGGGTCTAAGACTCCAGGCCGAAGAAAGTCTCGACGGGCGGGACTTCCGCGGGGACGAACGAAGTTCTCGTGGGAGGCGACCACCCGCCGATGGCTGAGGCTCGCATAGCGTCGAATAGGCGTATGTGGTTATCGACCACCCGTCGGCGCTCTTCCTCGTTCGGTTCCAAGGACCATTCTCCCCGCTCGTTGGTGCCCCCGAGAACGATGCCATCACGCCGGGCCATCATGTGCAGATTACCGCCTCCTGCGCCCGGAAGTCCGCCTAGGGTGGAGTAGTTCACCCCCGGTTGCGGGACCAGCACCGTGAGTTGTCCCTTAATCGCCATGAGCTCTTGGTCATCGAATAGAGCCTTGGATCCTAGGCCCGTACAGTTGACGATGAGCGGTTCTTCAAGGGTTGCCATGTCTCTGGGTGAATCGAACTTGCGGATGACGACGTGGCCCCCGAAGAGCGCGAAGTCCCGCATGAGCGCGTCCAGATAGATCGACGGTTCGATCCTCAACGACGCTCGAGAGCTTGCGTATCTCGATGGGAACGGATGCTCTCCCGGTTGCAATATGACGCGGCCTGACCGGGCCTCGGGCGGGAGGAGTCGGCTCGCGCCCTGCTGGTTTCCCGCAGAGGGCATTTCGTTCATCATGCTGTAGCTATCCACCCAGGAAACTCCGTAATCACGACCCGCCAGGAGCTGTAGGCGCTTGTAAGCTGTTATGACGGCACTTCTGAATTGGGCGTCCCACTCCGGCGTGCGTCGTCCCACGTCTACGAGGCCCGAGGTCGGAGTAAAGCTGGCCCACGACATGTTGGAGGTCGTGTTAGGCGGCACGTCCATGGCGTAGATGGTGACGTCGAAGCCCCGTTGTTGCAGTTGCCGGGCCGTCGTAAGTCCCGCCACCCCACTCCCGATTACGGCAGCCCGACGGAACTCTTGTTCGAGAGCCAACTCGACTGCCAGGTCCGCGGTGCCCCAGGAGAGGGACATGCCGGCTCCGCCATGGCCGTAGTTATGGACAAGCGTCTTTTCGTCGAGCTTTTCAGTCTTGACGAGGAACCCTGAGCTTCGGTGAGGACGCAGGCCAACCGTCGTGCGGATGACCCGCTCCCATGAAGCCTCTACCGGAGGCAGTCGGACCGGAGTCCGTGCCGAAGCCCCGTTCGGTCCGGAGCCGGTCGCGCAAGCGCCCGCGCCCAGTCCCAGGATTCCCAGGCCACCGGTTTTGAGTAGGGTCCGTCTATCCATCACTGGCCTCGCTGGTTTGAACAAGTACTGAGGCGAACGTTCAGGCTCGACTGTCTGCGCGGGAGACCACCGATGGTGGACAGGGTGCCGACCCACGTGTGGGCCGTCAAGCCGGAGGGCGGGGCGATGTTAGCGGAGGGCCCCCCATCCGGAGGCTAGGGCAGCTCGGTAAGGTGCACGTTGCGCCATCGCACCTTGATCCCTCCGCCGGAATGGATCTGGAGGGCGATGACCCCCTGGGCTGTTCCGATGGCCGAGTCCTCGATGGCCACCATTTCCATGCCATTGAGCCAAGTGGTCACATGGTCGCCCTCGACTCGCACCCGCATGGTGTTCCACTCGCCCATACGCAAGGTTTCGTCCTTATCTAACGTGGGCTGGATCAGCCAGCCACGTCCATATGACTCGTAGATGCCGCCCGTCCACAGTCCGGGGGGTGCGACCTCGGCTTGCCATCCGGTTATTACGGTCCCTTCGAGGGAGGAGCGGAAGAACACGCCACTGTTACCATCGGCTTCCTGTCTGAAGTCGACACTGAGCTCGAAGTCTCGGTACGTGCCCTCGGTGGCCAGGTACCCATACTCGGCGTCGGGGCCACTTTCACAGATAAGCTCTCCGTCTTCGACGTACCACAACTCGGTGCCGTGGACACGCCAACCGGTGAGGTCGATGCCGTTGAACAGCTCGACGGCCTGGGCGACAGCGCCCGGTACATCGACGGATAGCGCCAACACAAGGAGGGAAATTGCCCTGAAGCTCCTTGTCACACGAACACCATCATGACAAGGCCCGTACCGATCAGCCCACCTCCCGCCACTGCCGAGGCAAGCCGTCCCCGGGGGATCAGCTTCTCCACCAATACGAAGAAGGCGATGACCGCGACCCATGCGAGGTTCATGACACCACCGACGAACAAGAGGCCCATCAATGCCCAGCAACACCCAATGCAAAAGGCTCCGTGCTCCATCCCCATTCGGAACGCGCCGCCGATACCCCTTTTCCAGTGTGCCGAGAGGAAGTATGCGGGCGAACGGCAATGATCTAAGCACGCCCGCTTGAACGGAGTGAGTTGGTAGGCACCGGCGGCGACCAGGAGACCTGCACCCAGCAACGGGCTTGTTGTGACCAGCATCGGTGACAACACCCCAGCTTGGTCCAGTCCCCATTGTGCCAGAGCCGCCAACACACTGAAGAGAGCCCACAGGCACACGTACCCTGCAGCGAACACCATGGTTGGGGGTACTGGCGTTTGCCCACGCGCGGCTTTTCTCGCGACCGCGGCATAAGTAAGCGTCATCGGGGCAGCCGTCGGCACCATCATGCCCACCATCATGACCGTCCACATCAGAAGCGTCAGGCCGAAGTCAACGGGTGCCCAGGCTCGGACCCCCATCACTGCCATGGGAACGGAAGAATTCATCTCGGTGGCCATGCGGATCAGCCAAGCCCAGGCAACGGCCGTCACCCCTGCCAGAGCGACCAGGACCACTATACGGTCGCGGCCCATGGCCGAGCCGGTCACGGCGAGGACGCTGGAATCAAGGCTGTCATCGAGCTCACAGGGTTATCTGATCACTCCGTCTTGATTCATGTGGAGGATGTTGAACTGACCGTAGCTGTCGTTCAGTTCCAACTCGATGCTTCCATGGGTCTTCGACGACCCGCTTCCCATCTCGGCGACCGTGTACTCGAATCCGTTCGGGAGGTGGATTTGGGCGCTATGCGGTTCACCCGAATGAGGATTGACAATGGGAGAGCCCGTCGACTCAGCTACACCCGGAATGCTGAGGTGGCCTTTACGGGCATCCACGTCGATCTCGAGCTCAATGGGTGCGTAGATCGGGTCCAGCACCTCGGCCATGGTGCTGTTGTACACGAAGAAGTGTGTGCCACCCGGCGCCGTGTCTTCGCCGTATAGAATCCGGGCCAGTGCGTTACGCTGAGCGGAGTCCGCCCGCTCGTCAATGATGGCCTGTTGACGTCCATTCCCTTCAGCGATCTCACCCGGCCAATACACGACCATCGCCCAGTTGAGGCCGTCTAGGCGTGTATCGTGGTGGTACCCTTCCTCGATGTGCCCACTCACCACGGCCTCACAATTGCCGTGCGTAGTGGGCGAGCTGAACTGGCATGGACAGCCGTAGTCACAATTACAGTTCCCGTACTCTACACCTCTGATCATCCACTCGGTTGCCATCTGATCCTCCTAGGTGTGAGTCGACCGCGTCAGTTACCCAGCCGATTGTATGCACTCATGATCTCGCGAAGCCGATCGTGGGGGATCGCGTCGGAGCGATTGCCGTCGCGTCCGACCATCGTCTCTGCAGCGATCATCGCGTTGATGATGGCCTCTTCGGTCGCCTCGACCGTCGCGCCGAACAGCGAACTGATCTGCGAGTTGCTCAGTAGTGTGATGCCTGTTGTGGGGCGCGCTGCAGCGGCTCCCGGGTTGGCGGTCGAGAACGCTACAAAGATGTCTCCCGAGCCGTTGCCGGCGATTCCCCCGGTACGCGCTACGCCGAGGGAAGCCCTACGGGCTATCCGCTTGAGCTGGTGCGGAAGCAGGGGAGCGTCCGTAGCGACGACGATGATGATCGAGCCGCGCCCCTCGTGTTCGAGCTCCATCTCGAACCCCTTGAGAGTGTTAGCCTCAGTCGCTGCGTCAGGGCCGAGGCTGGCTCCGCGCTCTTGCTCACGTGCGAATTCCATCCCCACGGGAACCCCGGCGATCGTAAGCCCGCGACCTCCGCCGAAGTTCGCCTGAACCAGGACTCCCACTGTGTACTCACCAGCTCCCAGACCCGCTCTGGACGACGTCCCGATGCCGCACTTGAAGCCGAGACACCGCATACCGGTTCCGCCGCCGACGTTGCCCTCTTCGACCCGACCGGCCCCCGCGTTCTCGATGGCGCTCACCAGGTGCTCGGGTTTGACGTGGAAGCCGTTGATATCATTGAGCGACCCGTCGTAGGTCTCGGCCACCACCGGCAGCGACCAGGGCTGAAAGCCCGTTCCGTTCTCCCTTTGCCAACGGATGATCGCGTCTCTCACGACGCCGACGCTATGGGTGTTCGTGATGGCGATCGGGCCTTCGAGGAACCCGGATTCTTCGATCCAGGTCGTGCCCGTCATTTCGCCGTTCCCGTTTAATGCGAACCAGCCTCCGAAAACCGGATCGGCGTGGGCGTCCGCTCGTGGAAGGATCGCCGTCACGCCGGTCCGGATCGGTCCCTCACCTACTCGGAGTTCTCCTTCGCCACTGATGAGGGTCGTGTGGCCCACGTGCACACCAGTCACATCGGTTATGGCGTTGTTCGGACCCGGGGTCCCGACGAACGGCACGCCGAGATCTCGAGCCCTGGGCTTCTCTTGCCCGAAAGCTGCCGGACTGAATACGGCCGCTCCAGCCACTAGAGCCGTAACCAACAACGGGGCCAAACGAAACGCGCGCCAAACGATGGGCTGCGTCATGACAACCTCCTGAGCTGTGTGTCCTAAGAAGCCTTCGGGAGCACGGCGAAGATCCTGCCCTGCCCGCCCGACCCGCTGTTGGTTGAATTGCCCTTCGGTGCAGTACACGCAGCGGGAAGTGCACGCCGCGTACGCCCAACGTGATCGCCTGTCCAGTGACCCGCAAGCGGGTGTGAGGGACTGCCTCTGGTGACCGCGCCGGTTCGCTCCTCAATCCGCTCGAGCCTAGATTCTCGCTGTTCAAGGTTCTGCTGCGAAGGGAGAGATGGGCATGACTGTTTCGAGGCGCACCTTTGTAGCCGGGGCGGCTTCCGCCGCATTGTCCGGACCGCTCTCGCTTCCTGGCCTGACCAACCAGGTTCCCGACGTCCGCGAAGGCTTTGATCCCTGGTTGGAGATCGATCCGGCGGCACTTCGCTACAATGTGGGCGTGATCTCTGGTTTGGCGGGCGGGCGACCCATTTTGGCGGTAATCAAGAACAACGCCTACGGACTGGGGCTTACCACGGTCGCAGCGATTCTCGAGGACATGCCTGAGATCATGGGGTTCGCCGTCGTGAAGACGGAGGCCGCCGTGGCGCTGCGTGATGCGGGCGTTCGTAAGCCGGTGTTACTCATGGCGTTGTTTTCAGAAGCGGATGGAGCCGACCTAGTCTCTCGAGACATCGACATGATTCTGGCGACCGATGACTCCGGTGAGCGGGTAGCCAGAGCCGCTCGCCAAGTGGGGCGCCCGGCGCGGGTCCACATCTATCTGGATACGGGGATGAGCCGGATGGGCATCCCGTACCATCGTGCTCTCCCGTGGCTCGAGAGTGTCGCGCCCCTGGGCCTCGACGTGAGAAGCACCTTCATGGGATTTACGGAGAAGACGGACTTCGACCCGGAACAACTTCGACGGTTCAACGACGTTACGGGGACCGCGAAGGCGCGTGGGTTCGAACTCGGTGCACTTCACGCGGCCTCGTCGAACGGCGTATATCACCTTCCGCAAGCGCATCTTGATATGGTCCGTCCGGGTATTGCCCTCTACGGCGCTTACCCGAGTGATGCGGAGAGCGAACATGCCATGGCGGAGCTACACACGGCCGTAGCCTTGCGAGCTCGGGTGGTCAGGGTCGAACGGCTCAGAACCGGTGACACGGTGAGCTACGGCGGTAACTATACGGCAGACAAGCCGACCTGGATCGCGACCGTGCCTGTCGGCCATACGGACGGGTATCCGCGCCAGGCGGTCGAGGGAGCGAGAATCCTGGTCAACGGCACACTCTATCCGGCTATTGGAGCGGTAAGTGCGAGCCACACGATCATTGAGGTGGGTGAAGAACCCAGCGTGTCGATCGGCGATGTCGCGACGTTGCTGGGTCCGAACGATCCGGCGATCAAGCCAAACGCGCTAGCAGAGGTCAGCGGGTCCGTCTACGACGTGTTGATGCACCTGAACCCCGGATTGCCGAAGGTGCTTGTATAGCCTGGCGTCTGAGGCCGTGGTTCTACTGAGATTCAGCCAGAAGGCAGAGAAGTTCGTACATGATGGTCGCTCCGACGAGCGCCGTCGTACCGCTCGGATCGTATGCTGGCGCTACCTCGACCAAGTCCGCTCCAACCAAGTGAAGACCGCGTAACTTTCGGAGTAGCGCCAGACTCTCCACGGTGGTGAGGCCGCCCACTTCCGGTGTGCCCGTGCCTGGCGCGAATGCCGGGTCCAGGCTGTCGATATCGAACGAGAGGTACGTCGGGGCTTCCCCAACGATTCGTCTGGCTTCATCGGCTACTGCGTCGATCCCCATCCGCGTGACGTCTTCCATGAACAAAACTCGCATGCCGCTGGCTGCGGAATAGTCCCATCCCTCGCTCGAGTTCTGCGCTCCTCGAATGCCGATCTGTACCGTACGTTTCGGATCGATCAGCCCTTCCTCAGTCGCGCGGCGGAATGGTGTGCCGTGGCTGTACGGTGATCCCATGAACTCGTCCCAGGTGTCCGTGTGGGCATCGATGTGGATGAGACCCACGGGCTGTTCGGACGCTAGGGCACGGAGAATCGGGAGCGAGATAGAATGATCACCCCCGGCGGCGAGCGCCGTCACCCCCGCGAGGTGAATTACGGAAAAACGTGCCTCGATGTCGGCGTGGGCCCCTTCGATATCGTAGGCTCTCGTGAACGCTACGTCGCCTCCATCGCCGATACGACAAAGCTCGTACGGGTTAACTCGGGTCGACGGGTTAATCGAGCGCATCATGCTGGAGGCGTTTCTGATCTCGCGGGGTCCGTGCCGCGCTCCCGGACGGTTGGTCACGGCGCCATCGTATGGGACCCCGATCATGGCGATGTCGAAGTCGGTCAGATCGTCGACCAACGGTGCCCGCATGAAGGTCGGGATCTCCATGTAGCGAGGGGCCGACATCGGGTCCTGCTTCGGGTTTTCCTGACTCAATAGACCTCCCACGCTCTTGGCCCGGCCCGTTGGACGAGGTGACCCTCGCTCCCGTGTACGATGCGCCACCGGATATTCTCAGTCTGGTCGAGCACGTCGAGGAACCCACGGGCCTTGGCTGCGAAGTCGTCGGATCCTTCGGGGTCGAGATTCGATATCACCAGCACGGACCCTACCTCGACCTGTTCCTGCACGAAGACGGTGCGGGCCGCAGAGCGGAAAACGCTCTCGAATTGATCTACGCGCGTCACGGTTGGGCGGGAGTCCCAGGGAGTGTCTCAGGCACATCTGGAGAGGTCTTCTTATGGGCGACCGATGTCTGAAAGATGGTCACGCCAGTGTCGCCGTTCATACGGGTTCGGCCCCGGAGCTCCGGACAGGGAAGAACCTGGTCACGCGCATGCTCCACTCCGAGAACCCGGGTGAAGGGGCACACCGCCCATGCCCGAATGATTCGATCGGCCTTCTTGGAGCCGTAAGGGGCATCGACGAACGCGATGTCATACCGGCCGGCCTCCAGGGCCTCCACGAAAGGGATGGCGTCTCGCTTGAAGATTCGGATGCGGTTGGTCTCCTTCAGCGCTGCGACGTTGGCCTTCAGCGCGTGCAGGGACTCGGCACCGTTTTCGACGAAGTCGGCCGAGATCGCACCTCGAGACAGGGCTTCTAGTCCGAGCGCCCCCGAGCCGGCGAACAGATCCAACACTCGGGCTCCACGCACTTCGCCTTCCAAGCGGCCGAGCCACCGGTCACGAATGTTTTCCGCGGTGGGACGGACCCGCTTTCCGGGCGACGTCAGGCGCCGATTGGCGTGCTTTCCGGCTACGATGCGCATATCAGTTCGGAGGGCTCGTGGGTACGGCTACAGGGACCTGAAACCCGGGCTACCCGGCTCTTGACCACATGTTACCCCGTCCGTCCGCTGGCCGCGATTCCGGCCTCCTCGTCGACACCCATCAGGATCAGGCCCCCCACCACGAAGAACACCATGGTGATCCCCACTCCAATACGCTGATTCCCAAAGAGGGTGATCGCGAGTCCGTAGAGTAGGGGGCCCATAAAGGCGATGGCCTTACCCGAGAACGCGAAGAACCCGTAGAACTCGGTTTCCTTTTCCTGTGGGACGAAACGCCCCAACAAGGATCGGCTGGCGGCCTGGTTGGGACCCACGAAAACACCCACGAGCAGTCCTGCAAAGAACATGGACGTCTTCGCATCGGATGGGGCCAGAGTAGCCCAGAGGGTGGCAACGAGTAGCCCGACGAGTGAGATCAAGATGGTCTTGCGGCCCCCGATTCGGTCGTCCAGGAAACCCATCGAGAACGCTCCGATGCCGGCTGTAACGTTCAGCGCCAGCCCCCAGAGCATCACTTCCGTCAGCGTGAATCCGAAGATCTCCGAAGCGTAGAGAGGTCCTAGCGCAAAGATGGTGACTAGACCGTCGTTATAGATCATGCGAGCGATCAGCAGGCGAGCAATCTGCCGATAACGACGGATCTCCTTGAATGTGTCTCGCAGTTGCTTCGCCGTGCCCCGGAGGAGATTGCCGAGTGGTGGCGAGTCCTTTTTCTCCGAGTCCTTGACCCAGAGGAACATCGGGATGGCGAACACGGTGAACCAAACCGCCACGACCAGGGTGATAGCCCGCTGGTTCTGATAGAGCGACTCCGCACCGGTACCGAGACCGAACCAGGGCGTCTCGGCTCGAACAAAGCCGACCAGAGCAATCCCCATGGCGATCAGGCCGCCTAGGTACCCGAGAGCCCAACCGTAGCCCGAGATCTTCCCAATGTTGTCGGGCGTGGTGAGATCGGGGAGATACGCATTGTAGAACACACCCGACAGTTCGAAGGCGATGTTGGCGATGACGAACACTACCAAGGCGAACCAAACCTGGCCGGGCACCGGGAAGTACAAGAGGGCGCTTCCCGCGATTGCGATGGCGGTGGTGATCAACAGGTACCGGCGGCGGTGCCCTCCCCGGTCCGCCATCGCTCCCAGGAACGGTGAACTCAGGGCCACGATGATCGCAGTGACGGCGATCGCGTTCGCCCACATGGCGGTCCCGGTGTCTCCATCGGGCGCGATCACCTGCGCGAAGATCACTCCGTAGATGAACGTCACGATGAGCGTCGTGAACGCAGAGTTGCCGAAGTCGTAGAAGGCCCAACTCCAGATGGCCCTCTTGTCGTTCGGGGGCCGGCCGCTCGGTCCGACCATCTGGTCTGATTCCATGTTAGCCGTCCAGGAGCTCTCGGAAGAACGCGATCGTCTTGGGCCAGGCCTGCTCGGAAGCGGCCATGTTGGCACCCTCCATCCGGGTCTGCCCTTTCAGGAAACCGTGGCCGGCACCGTCATAGATATTCACGTCGTAGCGTTTGCCCGGACGTTCCATTTCGGCTTGTGCGTCTGGAATCGTCGCGTTCACACGGTTGTCGACCCCACCGTAGTGGCCCAAAACGGGGGCCTGGGTCCGGGCCAACGTCTCTGTGTCTGGAGAGGTTCCGTAGTACACTACGGCGGCGTCCAATCCGTCGAGGTCCACCGCAAAGTTGAACGAGGTCGAGCCGCCCCAGCAGAACCAGACTGAGCCGACCTTGTCTGTGGCGGCGGGGAGAGACGTCTCGTAGGCTGCTGCCGCCTGAAGACGTCTGTCGACTTCGGCCCGATCGAGTTCGCGCATGGCGCGACCTACGTCTTCCGGATCCAGAGACTCGGTGCCACCACCGTTAGGGCCCTTGCCGGAGAGCAGATCCGACGTCACTGCGATGAATCCGTCTGATGCGAGCTGGTCGCCTACAGAGCGAGCCCAGTCGGACATGGCGCGGATATCGCGAATCACCACGACAACGGGCGCGCCGTCAGAGCGTTCTGGGTACGACACCCAAGCCTGAACCTCGTCTCCGTCTCCTGCGTCGTAGGTGATCCACTCACCGTGTCTGGGTGATGCGTCCAGCCGGGTGGTGGCGGCCTCTCCGTCGGGAGGAAGGCTTTGGGCGGATACGGGGGTGGGAAGGGCTGATACGGCCAGAAAAAGGCCGACCAAGAGGTGGCGTACGGTTGTCATGTCGAGCCTCCAAAGGTGCAACGCCCCGTCATCTCTGACCGATCCGAAGAATGAATTCTATGCCCCAATACCGTTCGTCCGTCAAGAAGAACTGCCCCATGGGCGAGGGGCCGTCATGGAAGACGGCGTGTAGTTGCACGGACCGATCGCCATTTCTGGCCGTCACTCCGAAGGCCGCGAAAAGCTGGCCGTCCCAGTCGGTCCGGTCGGCGCTCTGCCAATCGAGCCCGGCGTCCAGGCCCAGATCTCCGTCGGACCAAGGGAACCAGGCGGCGTCGGCGCCGAAGCGAACGAGAGCGTTGTCCGAGAAGTCCGTGCCGAGCTGGCCCTCGTTCTCCAGGCTGGATCGTGTCACGATCCCCCCTCCTCCATATAGGCGTATCTGCCCCAGCCGATACGCCACCAGCCCATCGAGCGACTCGGAGGTGAAGTCGATCCGCTCGGCCCCGCCCTTCTCGATCATCTCGTCGCCCAGGTGTGCGCTCGAGTGGGTTAGTCTGACGCGAGCCGACCAGCGTCCCCAGGCGGCCTCCACGGGTAGGGCGACCACCCAATCCGACGAGACCAGGTCGCTACTCGAGACTTCGAGCCTGAACCGACCGAATACTCCAGCTTGGATGCCGACGGTCATTCCCCCGTCTTCCCATCGCGTCGGACTCCATAGGCGAAAGGATCCCCCTAGGGCCGCTTCGCCCTGTAACTCCTTGTCGATTCCTTCTTCGCCCGGGAAATCGAATGGCGGGCGCTCGGCCGGATTCGACCGTGCCCGAAACACGGGGCTCCACAACGCTCGTAGTGCAAATATGGGTTCACGTAGCGAAGCGGCGGGTGTGGTGAAGTAGACTTCCTCGGGCAGCCAGCTGCTGGATGCTGCCTGGGCCTGGACATTCGGCGACACCGCTACCAGGGCGCAGAAGACCAGGACCGATACTCGAAGAAGGACTCTCACGCGTGCTCCGACGGGGTTGCGGCAGTTCGGGGGCCGCTCATTCTACCGCGGACCGGCACGCAGGGAAAAGGGACCCGCGGCGGATCAGCCGTGGTACGACAGATTCCAAGACCAAGGAGAAATCGACAAGGATGGATATGGATCGCGTAGAGATTCCCAACCAGGCGACTTATTCGCCACTGGCCCTGACGGATGTGTTCATGCTCGCGCCGTTAGCGTCACGGGTATTGTTGGGGGCTACCGCGCCCGGTCGGATCGTACAGGCGCTGGCGTTGGGCGCCTACGCGGGAAGTGCCATTAGCGACTGGGTGTCCAGGCAGGACGCGCGACCGATCGATTTCGAGAAGACGTTCGGAGAGGACCTCTCGGCCCTTGAGCCGATGACCGACGAAGCACGGCAGGCTGAAGTGGCCACCTTGGTCAAGCAGCTCAACGAGAACTACGAGCCTGTGACGCTGTCTCGTGAGAAGCTGGCCGTTCTGTGTGATCAAAAGCTGACCGACTACATCGCCTCGATCACTGGGCAACGCGTAGAGACCAGCGCCGAGGTTCGGAGCTTAGCCATCTCGAAGTTGATCTTCCCGTTCGCGCTGGGTGCCTGCGACATCCTTTCTGGTGACGTGACCATCTTTCGGGAGTGCGGGGTTTTCGAGGCGCACATCATCACCCATGAGTTCTGTCACCGGAAGGGTTACTACAAGGAGCTTCAGGCTCAGGCGCTCGCCTATCTGGCCCTGAGCACGTCCGACGAGAACATCTTGGTTCAGTCGGCCCAGTGCGAGCGCGTCCACCGCAACATGCGGGTGCTCGCCGGTGGCGAGTTGGATCGTTACCACGAGATGGTCGACGAGTCCGGTCTCCGAGAGGAGTTGGCGAAGGACTTCCATGATATCCGCCCCGAGCCGTCGGCTTACGAGAAGGGCGTTTGGACCGTCATGAAGCCGCTCATGGAGGAGCGGATGAAGATGACCGGACAGAATGGTCTGGCCGACTATGATGCCGGATTCACAGACTTCATCCATACGCAGGGCTGACGGAAGGGCTCTTCGCGCTTACATTGCCGGTCGTCACGTGTCCCTTCACGGAGATACGGTGACGCACAGAGGGGGCCGATGCGCCGCTCTGGCAAGGCGAGACGACGAGGAATAGCACCGCTATTTCGAGGAGGAACAACGCGGCCAGGGTGGATGCAGCGGTTCACGAATGTCAGCGTATTTTCGGGACAGGACACTTAGCAGGGTGTCGTGTTTCGCATCCACCTGAGACCCCGGTCGCACTATGAGCGCAATTGTTCCCGCGGTAGTTGGCCTGATCGCTTTGGCCCTCGGCTATCGCTTTTACTCCAAGTTCGTCGCCGAGAAGATTTACCAACTCGACCCGGACTTCGAGATGCCGTCTCATGCCCTCCGTGACGACGTAGACTACCTGCCGACCAACAAGGTGGTCTTGTGGGGACATCACTTCACGTCGGTCGCGGGCGCTGCGCCTATTATCGGGCCCGCCATCGCCGTTATCTGGGGGTGGGTACCGGCGTTCCTTTGGGTTGTGTTCGGCACCATGTTCTTCGCCGGCGTGCACGATTTCGGTGCCATCTGGGCGAGCGTCCGTAACCGCGGAACGTCCCTGGGATCGCTCACGGGCGAAGTGGTTGGTCCGCGAGCCCGGACGCTTTTCATGATCGTCATATTCCTGCTGTTGCTGATGGTCAACGCCGTATTCGCGGTGGCGATCTCGAACGCTTTTGTAGCGACGCCTAGCAGTGTCATTCCGGTGTGGAGCGCGATCGCGGTTGCTGTGGTGATCGGCGTGCTCATCTATCGCCTAAAGAAGCCTATTTTGTGGCCGACCATTATCGGCACTGTGATTCTCTATTCGGTGATCTGGGTTGGAGACGCATACCCGGTCTCGCTGCCGGAGACACTCTTCGGCCTTTCGGCGGGACCACAGTGGATCGTCATTCTGTTCGTGTACGCCACGATCGCTTCTCTGCTTCCGGTGTGGATGCTGCTGCAGCCGAGGGACTACATCAACGGCATTCAACTGTTTGTAGGACTCGGGCTGTTGTTCGCTGCGGTCTTCTTGGCCAACCCCACAATCGTAGCGCCGGCGTTCAACCAGAACGTTCCAGACGGGACGCCACCGCTGGTTCCGCTCTTGTTCGTGACCATCGCGTGTGGCGCGATTTCGGGCTTTCATGGGCTGGTGGCGTCGGGTACGACGTCCAAACAACTCGACAAGGAGACGGACGCGCGTTTCGTCGGCTACGGCGGTTCCTTGGGTGAGGGTCTGCTGGCCCTGTGCGCCATCATCGCGGTGAGCGCTGGCTTCGCGACGCGCGGCGAGTGGGAGGCGGCGTTCTCAGGGTTCGGTACGACCGGTATCGACACCTTCGTGGCGGGTGGATCTACAATCGTCACGGCCGGTACCGGTCTGCCGATCGGCTTCACCTCCACCCTCCTGGCCGTGATGGCGGTTCTCTTCGCTGGAACGACCATGGACACCGGTGTGCGCCTCCAGCGCTATATCGTGCAGGAGTGGGGCACCATCTACGACCTGCCGGTGCTTCAGAACGGTTATATAGCAACGTTCATCGCGGTCGGGTCGTGCCTCGCGCTGGCGTTTGGAGCCGGTGGTGCGGACGGACAGGGTGGAATGCTCATCTGGCCGCTCTTCGGAACGACGAATCAGCTTCTGGCAGGTCTAACCCTGCTGGTGATCAGCGTCATGTTGGTCAAGCGGCGTCGGCCCTACGGCTTCACGCTCGCCCCGATGATCTTCGTGACGATCATGGCCTTCCTCGCTGCTCTGTATCAGCTCTGGAACCTGTACACCACCGGCCAGTATTTCCTGGCCGGACTGGACATTCTGATCGTGATTGCTGCCGTGCTGGTGGCCCTCGAGGCGACGTCTGCATTCATCAGGGAACGCAAGAAGGCGGGGGAGGGGCCGACGGACTGAGGCCCGCGCCCTAGAAGGCTGTTGAAGAAGTGCAGTGTGCCCAACAAGCAAGGTGATATGAGCTTACAAGTTCGAGGGTTGCAGTGGCACGGCCCCATCTCCGTTGTTGGAACTCCTAACCGTAGCTAGTGCTATGGCGTCGTAGCTCCGCCTAGGATCTGGGGCCGTGGCACTGCAACGCGGCCCGCTGTACTTCCTCAACAGCTTTCTAGAACGGAACCCATGAAGCTGGTCGACCTTAAAGAGAAGTTCGAACACGCCAAGTATCTGGCTTCGGAGTTCTACCACGCCCCCTATCGGGGTGCGATCGCGCGCGCCAAGCGTGACGAGGACGATCTGTTTATGCTGCTCGTGTTTTCCGAACTGATGGGGGTTCCGAACCCGGCGAGTTACTACACGTTGGAACTTCAGCCCATCATGCTGGAGAAATTCCACGAATGGCACGTCCGAATGGGCATGGAGCATTCCCCCCTAGACGACTTCCGGTGCTGTTGAGCGATCTCGAGCGGGCTGCGGCTCGCAGGCCGACACTCGCTCCCGCGCTCACCCTCGGTTCCGACGCCGAGTCCTGCCGCCGAAGGCCCGGCCCGTGAGGCAGGTCCTCGATCGCCGAATCGTCTTCGTGGGAGGCAAGGGGGGGGTGGGGAAAACCACCACGGCGAGCGCCCTCGCCCTGATGGCTGCCGAGGCCGGTCGCAGGGTCTTGATCGTCTCGATGGATCCGGCCCACTCTCTGGGCGATATCTTCGGAGTCGACATCGGGAACAAGGAGGTGGTTCTGGCCGACAACCTCTGGGGCCTGGAAATCGACCCGGACGCCGAAGCGGAGGAGCACATCCGAACCGTTAAGGCGAGCATGAAGCGGCTCGTCCTTCCGAAAATGTACAAGGAGGTCGACCGGCAGTTGGATCTGGCACAAGAGGCACCCGGCACGGTGGAAGCCGCCGTCCTAGAGCGGATGTCGGAACTCATGTCGGATGCCGTGAATCGTTTCGATCTGGTCGTCTTCGACACGGCACCCACGGGTCATACCATCCGGTTGCTTTCGCTACCTGAAATCATGGCTGCCTGGAGCGACGGGATGCTCAATCATCAGGATCGCAGCAGGCGTTTGGGTGAGGTCCTCAAGGCGCTTGGTGGACGTAGCCAGACGAAGGAAGACGAATTCGGCATGATCGGTGGCGGGAAGGACGACGAAGACCCCCGAACTACCCGGATCAATGAGATTCTGTTGGCCAGGCGACGCAAGTTCCATCGGGCCCGCGAGTTGCTGACGGACGCGGAGACGACCGTCTTCGTGCTCGTCATCAATGCGGAGCGACTGCCGATTCTCGAGAGCAAGAAGGCCTTGGCCGTTCTCACCAAGTTCGATGTACCGGTGTCGGCCATGGTCGTAAACCGACTTCTGCCTGACGATGCCGAGGGGGAATTTATCCGCGAGCGACGGGTTCAGGAACGAGAGTACCGAGACGAGATTGATCGCGAATTTTCCGCGCTCCGTAGGGTGCACGTTCCGCTCCTTCCACACGACGTCCACGGGATCGATACCCTGCGCCGGATCGGGCGAATACTCGTGCCCGCCGAGGCCTAGCGTGAGCGACCCGAGATGAGAACGCTACGGCACCTGGCGGGTCTGGTTGATCGGCTCAACGATCGGATCGGAGCAGCGATCCAGTGGCTTGTGCTCCTCATGGTACTCGTCGGGGCGTTCAACGCGGTGGCGCGATACACGACTAGGTATACCGGCCTCGCACTCAGCTCGAACGCCTACCTGGATCTGCAGTGGTACTTCTTCACGCTGATCTTCCTGCTAGGTGCCGCATACGGGTTGAATCACGACTACCACGTTCGGGTCGATGTGCTCTACGAGAAGATGAGCGCACGTAAGAGGGCTTGGGTGGATCTGATCGGAACCGTGCTGTTTCTCATTCCGTTCTCCGCGCTCATGCTCTGGGTGTCCTGGCGGCCTGTGTGGAACAGTTGGAGTATCCGAGAAGCCTCTCCGGACCCGGGCGGGCTGCCGCGCTACCCGATAAAGGCCGTCATTCTGGTGGCGTTCCTACTGCTCTTGCTCCAAGGCCTCAGTCACACCCTGAAGCAGGTGGACATCCTGCGGGGATCGGGCGACGAAACCGACCCTGATCCGGGCGGTGCAATGGGGGGTGGCGCGTAATGGGTGCACTCTGGGGGCCCGTCATGTTCCTAGGAGTCCTGGTTCTCATCTTCACGGGCTACCCGGTTGCGTTCGCACTGGCCGGGACGGCGCTCTTGTTCTCGGTGCTGGGCACTCTGGCCGGCGACTTCGACCTGATTTTGTTCAGGGCTCTCCCCGAGCGGACGTTCGGGGTCATGTCGAACTACACGCTCCTGGCTATCCCATTTTTCATCTTCATGGGAACGGTGTTGGAGAAGTCCAGATTGGCCGAGGACCTGTTAGAGACCATCGGCATCTTGTTCGGTCGCTTCAGGGGCGGACTGGCGTTGGGGGTGATCGGGGTAGGGGCTCTACTGGCTGCCGCGACCGGCGTCGTGGGTGCGTCAGTCACCGCGATGGGGCTCATATCGATGCCCGTCATGTTGCGCAACGGGTACAAGGATGACCTGACGTTGGGTGTCATCTCGGCGTCGGGGACTCTTGGGCAGATTATCCCTCCGAGCATTGTCCTGATTGTTCTCGGCGACCAGATGGGGGTGTCAGTTGGGGCCTTGTTTCAGGCAGCGATCGTTCCGGGGCTGATTCTGACAGGCGGGTACGCGTTGTACGTCGTAGGTGTGGCCATCTTCAACCCCGAAGCGGCGCCAGCGATGGCGGAAGCGCGAGATGTAACCGGGATCGCGCTGCTACGTCGTGTGGTCGTCTCTCTGATTCCTCCTCTGGCTCTGATCCTGGTGGTGCTCGGAAGCATCTTCGCCGGTGTGGCCACGCCCACAGAGGCCGGGGCCTTAGGCTCGGTAGGTGCGATGGCATTGGCGGCGATGGGCGGTCAGATGACCACGGCCGCTCTCAGATCGGCAATGCAAGACACCACGCGCCTCACGATCATGGTCATCTTCCTGCTCATCGGGTCCACGATCTTCACGCTGGTGTTCCGAGGTCTAGAGGGAGACCTGTGGATCGCGGAAATGCTCTCGAATCTTCCCGGTGGTGCCCTCGGATTTCTCCTGGTCGTGAACGTGATTGTGTTCGTCCTCGGATTCTTCATCGACTTCTTCGAAATCGCTTTTATCATCGTGCCGCTCGTCGTGGCCCCTGCGCAGATCCTCGGGCTCGATTTGACGTGGCTCGGCATCATCCTGGCCGTGAACATCCAGACCTCCTTCCTCACGCCTCCCTTTGGCGTTTCGCTCTTCTACCTCAGAGGGGTGACTCCACCCGAAATCTCCACCACGCGCATGTATCGTGGGGTGCTGCCGTTTATCGCCATCCAACTGGTTGTTCTCGGCGGGCTGATCGTCTGGATTTTGCGGTAGCCGTACGGGGTTCCTACACCTTCGGGAACGCGAACCTGCTGTACTCGAACTCGTTCCCGTGGAAGTACTTGAATGAGCGGTCCCGGAAGTCGCGCCACGAGTCGTAGACCCGCTTGAATTGGGCGTCCGCAGCTGCTTGTTCTTCCAGGTAGGCTGTGCTCTCCCGCCAAGCCGCCTCCATGATGTCGTCGGAGAAGCTTCGCAAGGTGACGCCCTCCTCTGTGGTCAGACGCTCGAGGGCGAGCGGGTTCTCCACGTCGTAGCGTGACAGAGTCTGGATACTGGCGCCGTCACACGCAGCTCTAAGCGCCTCCTGGTATGCGGGCGGGAGCTCGTTCCAGGCTTCGAGACTGACCTGAAGCGTGGTCGTGACGCCCGGCTCCCACCACCCGGGGATGTAGTAGTTCTTCGCGATCCTGTGCAGGCCGAGCTTCTCGTCGTCGTAGGGGCCGACCCATTCGGTGGCGTCTATGGCGCCCCTCTCGAGGGCGGGATAGATCTCCGCCGCTCCCAACACCTGAACGCTCACGCCTAGTCTGGCCATGATCTCGCCAGCGAGTCCGGGAATGCGCATACGAAGACCGCGCATGTCGCTCAGAGACTCGACGGGCTTACGGAACCAGCCGCCAAACTGCGGTCCGGTGCTCCCGCACGGGAACGTGATGATGCCGAAATCCGAAAACACATCTCTCATCAGGTCGAGGCCGCCAGCGTGATGGAGCCAAGCGTCTCGCTGCCGGTTCGTCATGCCAAAAGGGATGGCCGTTCCGAAGGCGAGTGTCGGATTCTTCCCGATGTACCAGTAGTCGGGCGTATACCCGGCCTGAACGGTGCCGGACTCGACCGCGTCCATGACCTGCAGGGCGGGAACCAGCTCACCCGCCGCGAAGACCCGAATCGTGAACCGTCCGTCGGTGAGCGCCTCAACTCGATCCGCGATATACACCGCGGCACCGTGGAGGATGTCGAGACTGGGTGGAAAGCTGGAAGCCAAACGCCAGCTCACTCGAGGACCGCTCGCCTGCGCATCGCCTCCGCCGCTTTGAGGCTCCTCACTCCCGCAGGAGGCCAGAACGCCAGTGCCCACAGCACCGAGGGTCGCCTTCCGAACGAATTCGCGACGCTTCATGGGAGTCATGGTCGGGTACGTCCTGGTGTGACGGGAATCAAAGGCTTCAAAACTACCGACCACAGATGTACCCGGGGAGAACCACTTGGGCAAATCGTCTCTGTGGGGGGCAAGTGCCCCCCCCTCCCTCGGTTCGCCTACAACGCCTGCACGTCGCTCAGGAGTGTGAAGCCTAATTCTTCGTCGGCGATCATCTCCGAGTAGTCGATGAAGATCATCGTCGGGTGCCCACGACTGGTATCGAAGTCGACCTGAACGGAATGGACGCTTCTGTGTGAGGCCGTCTTGCCGCAATGGAAGAGCGACGGTGGCCTGCGGCGGGCGACCTCCGATTCCTGTTTTTCTTATGGCCTAGGGCGCAGGGGCTACCCGCATCGAAATCGACATCCCCGACCCAACGTGCTCCGGAATCTGGCAGTTCAGCATCCAATCGCCGGGGTTGTCCATCTCGATCAACAAGTCCAGGGTACTTCCCACCGGTACGATGACGGTGTCCCTCCACACCATGTTGTTTACCCTCACGCCGTCCTGCTCCAGGACCAAGAAGCGCTGGCCGTGGAGGTGCATAGGATGGTTCATGGGATGCACAGATTTGGGATCGTTGAAGAGACGGATCCTCACCACGTCGCCCTGTGTAAAGCGCCATCCTCGGGCCGGACCCAATTCGCGGTCGGGAGAGATACTCGCCATGTCGGGGATGATCCATCTCACCTCCTGCCCAGTGGCCAGCCAGTTCATCATCGGCATTGTCTCGTTCCACTCTAGGGGCGGCACGTAGAACGTATCGATGGCCATCATTTGTTGGATCGGCGTAAGCAGACCGCGGGCATTCAGCGTCAACATCACCTCGTGATCGACTTCTTTGTCGAAGTGGGGCCGCATGGCGTCGATGTCCGCCTTGACCTCCGCCGGCTCCCGCAATTGAGCGAAAGCGGCCGAATAGTCCGCTTCCGAGTCCTCATCGGCTACTGAGACTGTCCCAAGGGTATCAACGGTCGCGTAAAACTGACCCAGGAAGTGGTTGATGGACTGAATCTGGCTTGTCATGGCCGCGTCGCCCGGCTCATCGAACCGCACCTCGACTACGTAGCGCTGACCAGGAGCGATCACCACGCTGCCCACCATGACCTCGCGCTCGAATTTGCTGAGGTCGCCCGCCACGAGCTTAATCGGAGCACCATCCCACGAGACGTTGAACATACGGGTGTTTGAGGCGTTGGTCAGCATGTAGCGCACCACATCGCCCTTCTTGACCTCGAGTTCGTGGCTCGCCTTGCCGTCCACCATCATCACGTTGCCGAAACGGCCCATGAGCACGTGAGTCGGCGCCTCGAATCCCCATGGGATCGGGCCAAGGTCATCCATGAGGATGTCGTCTAGGATCAGAGCCACCTCATGATTCACTGGGCTGTAGTAGTTATCGTCTGGCGACTCGACGACGATGTTCCCGTATAGGCCCAGGTCCTGAGCCACCTCTTCGCGCTGGTGCGGATGGTACCAGAAGGTACCGGCGTCGGGGAAGCGGACCTGGTATTCGAACGTCGCTCCGGGTTGCACCGGACGCTGCGTCAGCCCCGGTACGCCGTCGTACTGGTTTTCAACTCTTACGCCGTGCCAGCGGAGTGTAGTGGGAAACTCGATGTTGTTGGTGAAGTTCACTGTGATCGTCGAATGCTGTTGCACCTTAATCACCGGTCCAGGATACTGACCGTTGAAGGAGTACATGATCAGGTCGTGACCATCGATCGTGCGGCGCACCAGGCCGGCTTCGAGGTCGAGCACGTCACCGTCGGCGAGCTCTACCGCTTCTCGGTACGTGGCCTCGGGAAGCATGCTGCGCTCCATGTCGCTGAGGTCCATGCCGGGCATGAATGGTGTCGCCGTCGGGACATTGCCTTCGAGGTAGGGCATCATAGACATGTCCATGCCCTCCATGGGCGGCATGCGCCACACGTTCGGATCCACAACGCCCATGTTGTGCTGGCTATGGTCCATGCCTGCCATGGGATCCTGCGCGGTAACCGGAGATGAGAGCAGCACCGAACCGGCCATTGCCCCTGCCAATCCGAAGAGCACGGCGCGATGGTTGAGTCTGGTGCGCGGTTTCGTAGCAGCCTTCGACATCCACTTCTCCCCTAAAATCGAGCTCGGCGTCGAGCGCTTGAACGCATCGTCTTAGCCGAGGTTAAGACCAGTTAGCAACTTAGCGGCGTGACGGTTCCATTCCGAACCTTCCACGTGTCCTTCTCCTGTGCTCGCGACTCCCGCCTTTTAGGCCGTCGGGCTACGAGATCGGCCTTTGCACACCATCGGGGCCGTTGTCCCAATCTTGCGCGCTGGAGTTGTTCGGCATCCCCCAGTCCTCGCCGTTCCACCCTTCGAACCCGTCCATTCTCATCAACCAGAATCCCGTGACGCCGTCACTGATTCCGATGAGGCCGTCCGCGTTTCGAACGTCCACCCCCCAAGCGCCCTGATAGACCCCCCAGGTGTAGCTACTGTTGGCCGGACCGGGCCGCGAATTGTGAGGTCCGGGATAGGTGTCGTAGTAGCCCACTGTGTACGGGTTCGTCGGATCCATCATGTTGAATACCGAGAGACCCGTTTCGTATCCCGCGACGAATACGTACGGCCACCGCATCTCGTGGTTGTGCGCCAGCGTCTTCCAGTCGGACTGCCAGGATCCGATCGCGCGACGGATCGTAGGCACTTCACCGTCGAGTCCTGGTTTCAAGTCGAAGATCCGCAGGGGTTGGTACTGGAACTCGGTTTCACCGACTGCATACCGACCGTCCGGAGTAGGCGTGACGGTGTGGCCCCAGTTGATTCCGGATACCCCCGTCACAGTGGTGATCGCCTCGGGCTCTTCGGGGCGGGTCACATCGAACAAGTAGTAGCCGCCGCCGCCACCGCCGTAGAAGACATCTCTTTGGGTAGAAGGGTCGAACCCGACGTAGAAGTCGTGATAGCTCTCGGTGAGGCCCCCGGGCGTCTCGGGCACGGGAATACCCCCCAGATATCCCTGATCTTCTTCGCCTGCGACGAACCTGCTCATGTCGTACATCTTGGCCAGTTGCCCATTTGTCGCGAAGAGGATCACCCGTCCGTCCGAGTGTTTGTACACGAAGATATTGTGGAAGCCCCCACCACCCTCCGGACGAACCCGTCCAACCTCGGTGATGCGTTCGGGGAGATCCGTGACGTCGACGACGATGCCACCGACGTCCGAGTTGGGACCACCTTGTCGGAATGAAACCGATTGGATGAAGTAGTACCGATCGCCGATCTTGAACTGCTTGCTATCCATGGCTCCGCCCTGGTGCAGTTCCTGATTCTCGACTCTCCAGCGATGGATGATCTCTGCGTTCTCGGGATCTTCGATGTTGATCACGTCGAAGCCCTTTTCTCCGGTCCTTCTGGAGACGTAGACGTAGGGTCGCGACAATTCCTGCTCCATCTCGATGTCGCTTACGGTCAGATAGGCGCCGAGGGGAATGTGCGAGAGCACGTGGACGTTGGTGCTGCCCCGCATTCCGGGAGGGCGCTGTGCGGTTTCGGAAACAGCTTGTGCCTCGACGCCACTTGCCGACAGGAGGATCACAATCGCTACCGCCCAAATCCCACGCGGGGCCGAAGCCCAGTTCGCTTTCCCAATCACTTGAATCACCTCCTGCAGACAACGTATTCCAAGGTTCAGGGACAACATGCCACGAGCCGAATGAGGGCCGCAAGCAAACTGCGGGGAGGGTGGGGGTGCTGGTAAAACTTTGAGACCGCAAGTATCATGTCAGCCGGCTGACATGAGCCCGATCAAGCAATCCGTTAGGGAGGTAGTCTGATGAGTCTGAGAGATATCTGCGCACGTTTCGGGACTGTGACGCTCGCGCTTGCGCTTACGGCGCTCTACGCGGCGCCGGTGACGGCACAGCACGCGCCGGGCGAACAGGGTAGCAGCAACGTTCACGTGCTGTCCCACGTGCCTTTGGGCGGCGCGCGACCGTTGGCCAATTCGGACGCTGCGGGGATCGACTCGTACGGACGCCGGACTGCCGACATTGAGATGGAAGAGGACATGGACCGGCCGTACGTCTATGTGTCCAGTCGTTTCGCTCCCAGCGGGTTCACCATCGTGAGCATCGAGGACCCGGAGAACGCCGAAGTCATCTACAAGTGGGTTGTCGACAACCCTATGCTCCATCAGGGCTCCGGGGCTCTCGACGGGAAGTACTTCAAGTCCGGTGGCCGGTATTACTACATCCAGTCCTTCCAGTTCGGCGGCGGCGGTCCGGACTCGGATTTGGGCGCAATCATTTTCGACGTGACCGGCCTGCCGGATCCGTCGCAGGTGAGGGAAGTGGGCCGGATTCAGGGTCCTGCTCAGCAGGGTGGTTTCCACAACATCTTCGCATACAAGCACTCCGACGGCCGCAACCTCTTGTTCGCGACGATCTCGGAACCGGCGGCGCACGTGTACGACCTCGACAAGTTCCTTGCCGGTGACCCGGACTTCGGACTCGTCGGCCGCGTGCCCAATCCCGCTCCTGAGCAGACTCGGGGCTACCACGACTACTATGTTGGATACCATCCGGAGAGTGGGCAGGATCGCTTCTACGGTGCCGGCGGTGGCGGGTTCTACGTCTTTGACATCACAGACTTGGACAGCCCCAACTTTCTGACGTCGGTAACGAATGTCTCCGGGATTCGGAGTGGACATACGCTTACTCCGACTCCTGATGGGCGGTATGCGGTCGGTGAGACCGAGTACCGCACGGCGCCGCTACGCATCTTCGACCTGCAGCCCGGTCTGGATGGTGAGGTGCCGACCATCTCGAGGCCTATCGGCGCGTGGACGGCGAACTGGAAGAACTTCTCGCATAACCATGAAGTTCGCTGGCCCTACGTGTTCGTGGCCGCGCTCGACGACGGAATGCAGGTCTTCAACATGATGGACCCGACGAACCCGTACACGGTGGGCTTTTACGACACGTGGGACGGGCCAGATGGGACCCTCGCGAACCCCGCCAGCACGTTCCAGGGTGCCTGGGGAGTGGACGTGCGTAACAACGACGGGATGATCGTGGTGAGCAGCTTCATCACCGGTCTTTGGGTCATGAAGATGGACGGCTTCGAAGGTTGGAACGGTGAGGACTGGGGCATGCCCAACATCTCCAGTGTACAAGACTGGGATAACGGTCCGGTGCCGCGACCCATTTCGTAAGACAGATTCTTTTGAGTCGAGGGGGATGAGGGCCTGATCTGGGCCTTCATCCCTCTCGGTTCAACGGACCCTCGTGTCGAATCGCAACCGATTCGGCCTGGCCCGGGAGAGCCCCATCTCAACATTTGGTCCCGCCTAGGACTCTTCCAAGTATCCGAAGCACATACGGAGTTAGACCCATGTCATTGAGACACATAGCGATCATCGATATTGGAATCGCGCTCGCCGCACTGTTAGCCGTGGGAATGCCTTCGGGCGCTGCTGGCCAGGATTCCACCTACCCGCGCATGCCCGGGATGGCGGGAAGTACCAATGTCGAAGTCCTCTCGCACATCACGTTGGGCACCGGAGACGTGTCCGACATCGAGGTCGAACAGGACGAGGATCGTCCCTATGCTTACGTAACCCGCCGGATGGGCGGGTTCGACGTGGTCAGCCTAGAAGATCCCGAGAACGCCGAGGTCATCTTCAGCTGGACGGTCGAAAACGTAGAGCTTCACCAGGGCGGTGGATCGGACACGAAGTACTTCAAGCACGATGGACGGTACTACCTCGTGCAGGGGGTCAGCTTTCGGCAGGGTGGGCCGGATGCGGACGTGGCCGCCATCGTCTTCGACGTGACTGGCCTCCCGGACGGATCACAGGTGCGAGAGGTGGGGCGGGTCCGCCCCGAGGGAGGCGGTGGCTTCCACAACATCTTCATGTACAAACACACTGACGGTCGGCCCATTCTTTTGGCGACCCACTCGGGTGCCAAGATGTTCGACATGGGGAGGTTCGTCGAAGGGGAAAAAGATCAGGGATTCATCGGGACCATTGGAGTACCGCCCGATCCCGGCAACCTCTCGACGGGCTACCATGACCTCTACGCGGCTTTCGATCCCTCGACGCAGCAGGACCGGTTCTACGGGGGCGGGGGCGGTGGATACTACGTCTACGACATCTCCTCGCCGGAAGCACCAGAGCTGATTACGACGGTCACCGGTGTACAAGGCTTCAACTGGGGCCACACATTCACTCCATCTCCGGACGGTCGTTATGCCGTGGGCGAGGCGGAGTGGCAGTATCAGCCGTTGCGCATCTTCGACCTGAAGCCGGGATCGGATGCTGCGGCTCGAGGTGAACTTCTCAACATCCGCCGACCGATCGGTGCTTGGCACGCGGATTACAAGACCGTGGCGCACAACCACGAGGTCCGTTGGCCTTATGTGTTCGTTTCGGGTTACGTGACGGGCCTATCGATCTTCAACATGATGGACCCCACGAATCCCTATACGGTGGGATACTACGACACGTATCCCGGTCCGAACGACAAGGGCGGGGAGGAACTCGGGCGGGGTGGGAACTTCACGTGGGACGTTTATGAGGGTGCCTGGGGCATCGACGTGCGGAACGTCGACGGTCTCATCGTCATAAGCGACATGACCACTGGCTTCTGGACCTTCAGAATGGATGGTTTCGACGGATGGAATGGGAACGACTGGGGAATGCCGAACAACTCGAGTGCCCAAGATTGGGACAATGGACCCGATGGGGTGCAGAGGCCGATTTCCTGAGCGGGTACAGGAACCGAAACCGCTCAGGAGTGCCGCGCACCGCCCTTGTGGTTGCGGCGCTCGGGGTGGCGGTGCTGCTCGCCGCGACCTTTGAGCCTGCGTCGGCCCAGGATGTCGGCAAGGATGCGTCGAATACGGGCGCTAGGCGGAATAGCGATATCCGAACTCCCGCGACCTACGTCGAGAACCGGCCGAGCATCGACGGCGTGCTCGACGAGCCGTTCTGGCAGACCATCGAGCCCATCACCGATTTCCTGCAACGCCTCCCTAACGAAGGGGCTGAGCCCACCGAAGCGAGCGAAGTTCGCATCGGATACGACGGGGACAACCTTTACTTCGGGTTCATGCTTTACGACTCGGAGCCTGAGAAGATAAAGCGGACGATCTTGAAGCGTGAGGGATTCATTCCCCAAGACGACTTCATCTATATCGCTCTTGATTCCTACAATGACGACCGCAACGGGTACCTGTTCGAGCTGAATTCGTTGGGCACCCAGGGCGACGCTCTGATTACTGACGAGTCCTCGGTACAGTGGAATTGGGAAGGTGTTTTCGAGACCCAGGGGCAGGTGACGTCCGAGGGATGGGTGCTCGAGGTTGCGATTCCGTTCAAGACCATTCGTTTCGACCCGGGCGAGCCCCTTGAGATGGGTATCGCCTTTGCCAGGGGCATCGTTCGCAAGAACGAACGGGTTTATTGGCCACTGATCGACCTGGACTACAAGACTTTCTCGGGGCTCGCACACGCGTCCCAGTTCGCGACACTGGTGGGGCTGCGAAACGTGAGGCCAGGCCGCAATCTCGAGATCAAACCGTACCTCTTGGGGGGCGCGCAGAAAGCAAACCTCGGTTTTGACGGGATGGAGAGCGATACGGACGGTGACTTCGGGCTGGACGTGAAGTACGGGATTACGTCGAACCTGACCCTCGACATGACCTACAACACGGACTTCGCCCAGGTGGAGGCCGACAATGTGCAGGTCAACCTCACCCGTTTCAGCCTTCGGTTTCCTGAGAAGAGAGAGTTCTTTCTTGAAAGGGCGGGACTGTTCTCGTTCGGTACGCGGGGTGCTGAGACCTTCTTCAGCCGGCGTATCGGGATCACAAACGACATCCTGGCGGGCGGGCGTGTGACCGGTCAGGCCGGTCCGATCTCGATCGGTGTGCTCGACATTCAAACAAGGGACCAGATCGAGGAGCCTGGTACAAACTTCGGAGTGGCCCGAATCCGTGGCGACCTCGCCCCTGGGTTCACGATCGGTGGGATACTCACGAATCGCGACGATCGTGATGGTCACAATCGGGCTGTGGGCGGGGATTTGGTCGCCCGCTTTTGGAGCGGGAGCACGCTGGACGCGTGGACCACGAGCGTCTGGTCATCTGAGGGGGACGGTCGTTCGTCGGCGGGAGCCGTAGACCTGAAGATCGACACCGACCTCTATGTCTTCGAGCTGGGCTACATGAACGTTGGAGATGACTTCGACCCGGGGATCGGATTTGTGCGCCGGATGGATATGATCCGCTACAGCGGTAAGGCGGGCATTTCTCCCCGCATTGGCCGCGGTGATCGGTTCGTTCGTCAGGTCTCTTTGTCCGCAGGCGGGGAGTACATCCAGGGTCAGGATCACGAAAAGCAGACGACCGACTTGGGCGCCGACTTCTCCTTCTCGCTCGAGAATACCGACCGTGGGGGCGGAGGCCTGCACCGCCGTTTCGAGCGCCTTGAGGTCCCGTTCCAGATCCAAGATGACGTCATGATTCTAGCCGGTGACTACACGTTCACGACGGGCAGCTTCAACTACCGGCCCAATTGGAGTCGACCGCTGGCGGGGTCCCTATCGTTCAGCTACGGAGGGTTTTTTGGCGGAACTCGGACTACGTTCGGCGGC
>Ga0115002_10000823_pt1 | contig 43848 bp, 35 predicted proteins | sample ArcticOcean_MG_C_8_FD_89576 | JGI IMG/M metagenome (GOLD analysis project Ga0115002, IMG submission 89576) | Marine microbial communities from western Arctic Ocean - ArcticOcean_MG_CB11_86 | ecosystem: Environmental > Aquatic > Marine > Oceanic | place: Arctic Ocean: Canada Basin | collected... | reverse complement strand
CACTGCAGTACAAACGTTGAATTATTCACCAGGGACATGCAGCACCTTAAAGATAATGAGTTCACGGTGATTTCGGTCCGGGATCTTGCTAAGTACATTAATCTAACTAAACGCCCCAAGGATATTTATGAGCCACTCTTGGCTCGTCTAGGTATCAGTCCTAAGGCTTTGAAATGCGATGCCTCGAGTGATAATCCAGTCTTTAGTTGGGAAATTGAAACGACACGCCCACAGGGACAATCGGCTTATCAAATCCTCGTTGCTAGCAGTGAAAAAAATCTTAATTCCGATGAAGGGGATCTTTGGGACAGTGGAAAAGTTGAATCGAATCAATCATTAGAAATCTCTTATGCCGGAAAATCTCTGACTCAAGTAGAGAGATTGTATTGGAAAGTCCGGTGCTGGAATGATCCGGACGAGGCGGAAATTAAGCGCGTTAGTAATTGGAGCGCTAAGGAAATACTCGGCGAAATGGGAAAAATACGCGTTAGTAAATATAGTTCAGCAGCTAGTTTTAGCTTTGAATAATCATATGTGATGGATTTTATAGGTGGCTGGGTCGTGCAGAAAGAAGGCGATAATGTCTCTTTGTCTCGATTGCTCATCATGGTATAAATGATCTAGGGCCATTCATGATGAAATACTTACTGACCTTAGTTCTCTGGGCATTTTCTTTACTGATTGCGTATGGCCAGGGACCCGTTTTTAACGCTCAAACATTTGAAGTTTCTGAATTGAGTGAAGTGGGCACTGAGGTGGGTATTCTGGTCGCGACTGATCCGGAAGGGGATGTTCTAACTTTTTCAATTGTTATAAACGCTGACCCTGACGATGATCAAGTTTCGGCGTTTTTAATTGATGGTGACCGGCTCCTAGTCGCTGATTCTGGAGACATGGACCCTCAAGAAGGAGAGAGTCTAAGTATTGTAGTTGAAGTCAGTGATGGTGAGCTTTCTGCCAATGCGTTAATCACTGTGAATCTTACCGAGCCTAAAAATGAAATCGTATTGTCTTCATCCGTGTTACCCCAGAATGCGATACCATTCACTTTGGTTGGAATGTTGAGTACAACTGGTTCAGATTCTGAAAGTCATAGTTACCGTTTGTTGGCCGAAACTGATCCAATTCCATCCGAGCTGATTGTTTTTTCAGACGAATGGATATACCTCGATGATGGATCTGACCAGGGCATTGCCTGGCGTGAAATTGAATTTGATGATGGAGATTGGTTAAGTGGAGAGTCTCCTCTTGGTTATGGAACATTCGGAAGTGATACTCCGGCCACAATTGTAAGCTTCGGAGATGATTCTAATAATAAGATTCCTACGACTTACTTCCGTCAATTTTTCGAAATTGATGACCCCTTACTGGTGGATTCTTTGTCCATTGATTTAGAGGTTGATGATGGGGCTATTCTCTATATTAACGGCATTGAATTGCTCAGGTTCAGAGCCGATGGAACGGGCTCGTTCGATGATTTTGCCAGTGGAACTGCCGGGGGCGGAGACATTTTGGAGACGGTTTCGCGTTTTGTTGTGACTGATGGATTGGCTCAGGTATTGCGTGAGGGTACAAACGTCCTTGCAGTTGAAGTTCACCAAGCCAATGGCACTAGCAGTGACTTGTGGCTTAACCTTGGAATTGAAGCGATCTTGCGTCGGACAGGGATCTCTGATGCGGAGCATTTCTACCTTATCGGAGATCAACTTTATATTAATAAATCAGTCATTGAAACGAATCGATCTGCCGGAGACTCATTTTCTATTTCTATTCAATCGACTGACGATCAAGGCAATGAAGTGATTGGAGAAGTTATCATTGATGTTGGGGCAAGCTCACTTAATCCACCTGATGAAATTAGCCTTGATGGGAAAAATCTGATTGAGCAACAGGCGTCAGGCACAGTCGTGGGTGAGCTTTCCGCTTCGGACCCTGATGGAAATTCTTTCACCTTTAGCGTTCTTGCGGATCCTGATTATCCAGCAAATGATTTTTTTACAGCTAAAGGGAATTCTCTCGTGACAACAGCTCCACTTGATTTTGATGAGAGATCTCAACTGCCAATCCTTGTGACAGTCACTGATAGTACGGGTCTCAGTTATTCTGAGGAATTTCCTATTAATGTTCTTCGTCTAGAAGAGCCGCCAACGGAAATTATTTTAGATCCAAATGTGCTTGATCCGAACGCAGAGGCAGGGGACCTGATTGGGATTCTTAAAGCAATTGATCCCAACTTGGATCAGGAACATACCTTTGAATTAGGAACGTGGCCGACATTGATCGAAGAAGCCATTGTTCCGTTCGGTTCTTCGTGGGTCTTCCTTGACGATGGGACTGACCAGGAGACGACATGGACAGGCATTGATTTTGATGATGCTTCATGGAAAGTTGGACCGGCTCAGTTAGGATATGGAGATGGCGATGAAGTTACGGTCGTTGGATTCATTGACACTGACCCTTTAATAGAAGGGGTGCAAAAAAATGCCACGACTTATTTTCGTCATGTGTTCGAAGTCGATGAACCTGCAATCGGTGGATACCTTTTTAGGGTCCTCTATGATGATGCGGTTATTATTTACGTGAATGGAATAAGCATTGCGGCGAGCGCAAGCCTTCCTGTGGGCACTCAGTTTGATACCTTTTCCAATGGAACTTCAAATGACAATGAGCTTAGCGGCTATCTTTCCATACCCCCGGGAGTGATCGGAGCCGGAGATAATATAATTGCAGTTGAAGTTCATCAGGCAGGCGATAGTAGCTCGGACATCAGTTTTGACTTTGAGTTGGCGCCTCTCGTGAGTAGCCCGTACCGTGATTATTTTGCAATTGAAGGAAATGAACTCAAAGCTGCTAAGGATTTCAGTGAACTGGGCATAGTGCCACCGTTCACTTTCCAAGTCCCCATCGTTGCGATTGATCCATTCACAGGAAGCGTTGAAAATTTGATTTATATCTTCCTTATTTTCGCAGATTCGGACAATGATGGTCTTTACGATTCAGTTGAAACCGATACTGGAGTGTTTGTGTCTGAAGAGGATACCGGGACGGACCCAGACAATCCTGACACTGATGAGGATGGCTGGAAGGACGGAGCAGAGGTAAAACTTAAGACTTCACCCTTTGATGATCGGAGTAGGCCAAAGTTCCAAGTCCAGGGCGGAATAAATAATTTAAATCAATTCAGTTTATTATTTCCGGTAGTGGCAGGAAATTCTTATTCTATTGAAGGGTCTGGCGATCTGAGGGACTGGGAAGTACTAGAATTTGGTATTGAGGGTGATGGTGAAGCTGTTGAAAGAACTTATCCTGCGAGCGAGGCCTTCCGTTTCTATAGAGTGAAGAGGCAGTGAGGGCTTTTGATTTACTTGGTTTCTTGAATCCTGTAGAAGCGTTTTTTTGTTTGTGAAAAGTTTATTTCAGTGTCTATGAATGCCCCAGTAATTTCTTTTAGTGCGTAGCGCTTGCCAAGCTCTTCCCAATCATTTCCATTCAGTGAATTGCTAGCGCTTATCGTATACAATTTCCCTGGTTGAGCATCCCACTTGATTGTTAATGTGCTGGCATCTAGGTCCGCTTCAATATTTGTAATTGGAGTCGGAGAGGTTTTGAAAAAGATCCCTTCAGAATCAGCTTCACCTAGTGCTGCTGCCGTTTTTTCATCAATTACTGTATCAACGAAGGCCAGTGCTCCAACTAGGATTTCATGAGATTCTCCATCATTATCGTTGAAGAGGATTACATGTGGGGCAGTTCGCCAGGGAGGAGTAGGTAAAGCAAAGCGAGAGCCTTGGAGGGTGCCAAAACCCTGAAACTCATGGACTATCTTACCATCGATGTAGTAGTTGACCCGTGAAGATTGAAGGTCGGCAGTGAAAATTACCCTATGCCATGTATCGGCCTGGAACGTTCCGGAATCTGAATAACCTAGTCGACCAATCCCTACCGATGAATTATTTTTAACAAAGAAGTCAGCATCGTCTGTATTGTTAGGTGTAGCGTTAAAGAAAGGAGTCCAACCGATGGGTGAAGGAACTAGAACATCAAAGACGAATGTGTATTGATTGATGTCTTCACCGCCTCCGTTCGGCTGGGTAGAGTTAAAACTCAGCCAAATTCCCTGCATGGGATTGTCAAAGGTGGGTAAGTTGAGATAATTCGTCGGTCCATTTTCCATGTGAGGAACAGTGTCGCCGTCACTGATCTGCCATTCAATTATCGATGCAGTGGAGGCATTAAAGTTTAAAACTGCATCACCTGCGACAGCGCCGAGTGTGCCGTTAAGATGCCATTCTGTAAGATTTCCATCTACGGCTGATTTGGCGGTAGTGAATTGCCAGACCTTTCCCTCTACGGTTTCGTTCTTGGTAACAGTGTCCACTCTCCAGAAATAGGTAGTTCCCGCTTTGAGCAGATCGGTCCGATACATATCAGCAGTTGTTTCTACAAAGAACGGAGGTGGGTTCGTGGTTCCTAAGTGAATTTTATGAGATTGAATATCGCCCATCGCCAGGGTCCAGGATAATAAAGGGTTCCCAAAAACATCTGTTGCTTCATTCATTGGTTCAGGCTTGCTGGCCTGAGATTCGCGGGGAGGTTGTAACATTTCCATTACTATGGGTATGTCAGTCTCAATGTAATCGACACCCGACTCAGCTACTGCAATCATGGTATCGGGATCGAGCACAGTGAAGACTTCGACTATCATTCCCTCGGCTTTAGCTGCTGCCGTGAAATTTAAATCGACTCCTCCGTGACCAATTGAAAACCCAATGACTCCAATTTCACGGAGGTCACTGAAGTAGTTGGGGTCAGTTCGCCAACTAGGGTCAGGAGTTCCCCATACGATTTTTGCTCCGGGTAATAAGGAGCGAATTTCGGCAGCGTATGGTTTATTGCCTGGGGTCCAGAACCAAAGATCCTCAAGAGGGAATTCACTCGCGTTGACGGCATTTGCCAGTCCCTGTGCTTGATCCTTGGTTTTGATGTCCAGGTAGATGATTCCCTTGCCCTTATTCTCAGTTAGTACTTCTTCGAGCGTTGGCACACGCGTACCGGTGAAGGCAGGAGAGAACCAGCATCCAGCATCCAGTGATTTGACCTGCTCTAATGTCATGAGCGCAATTCCTCCGACCCCATCAGTCGTTCGGTCAACCGTGTCATCGTGAAAAGCGACTACGACTCCATCACTGGTCATCCTAGTATCAATTTCGGTTCCCGCGGCACCGTCTAGGAAAGCTTGCCTGATAGATAATAGTGTATTTTCTGGTGCGCATGCAGATGATCCTCGGTGCCCGAGAGTATTTACGACACGGGACATGAATTTATTATAGGGAGGTGCTGCGGGGCCGGGAACGTCTGCGCCTTGAGGATTAACACCTCCCAATGCGACTGCCTCATCATGAGTTAATTTACGGTCAATTATTGAAATACTTGAAACGTAACCCGAAGTAGTTTCTCCATTCTCATCAGTAAAGAGTAATAGGTCGGACACGATTGACCAGCGGTCATTGAGACCTGACCCGGTAGTGCCAATGGCTCCGATGGCTTGGCCATCAATGTATCGCTGTGCTTGTCCTTCTTTGGGCGCGGCACGAACGGACCAGATGATTCGGTGCCAAGTATTGGGCTTGATTAGTCCTCTGTAATTATTATTAATTCCAATCCCGTTACGCCAATGAATGAACAGTTCACTGTCCGAGCCGTTAGTAACGTCAGTCTGTACGAGAGCGTGCCATTTGTTCATTGAGGTGGTCGGAAATAAGACATCCATGACCAATGTGTAATTCGAGACTGAACCGTCGATCTCTCCGTAAGGGCCGTTCGGTTCAAATTTTGGCTTTATTTGGTAGCCCTGTTCATTAGTGCAGGCCGGGAAGGACATGACTTGCATGTCCTTGTCCATTGAGAGTGGAAGATTGAAGGATGCCACATTGCTGAAAGTAGTATTATTAGCTCCCCATCCAGTTGACAAAGGATCATAGTAATCCATCTCTGCGGTCCCTGACTTCGCTTCAAATCTGCCGTCTGGATTATCGAATGTCCAAGTCGTCTTATCCCCATATGAGGAGGTGATATAAGAAGCAAGTATTAGGGAAATGAAAATAAAGTATTTCATATGGTTATGTATGGGATAAGATTTTTTTTTGCTGAGACGGCATTTTTACTTATCCAAAGCAAATCGGTAAAACTTCTTTCCGTCCGGGATAGGGATAGTGCGTGTCATTTCTCCGTCAAGGGAAGTCCACTCAACAAGATTGTCGCTCTGCTCAATGGTTAGTCCTAAAGTGATGTTCTGACCATCTGGCTCGACTGTAAGAACTATAGAGCCTGCTCGAGCGTCACGGATCTGCTCAAGAGTTGGGCGTTTCTTTAGTTCAGCTATCTTGTCGTCCTTTTCGGCGACCGATGCCACAAGTGTCTCAAGCTTTGCGCTCATGTTATCAATTTGCGTTTTGAGTGCATCAATCATAAGTGCATTCGCTGCGGATCTTTCGGCGTTGCTTTCTGTTTTAGGGATTAGTTCACTAGCGTTAGATTCTAAGGTGCTAATTTTTTCAAATGCTTTTTCTGTTAAGGCCGTTAAGACGGAACCAAGGTAACGGGTATTAGTAAGTTCAGCGGCTCGGAGATTTGCGCCGAAACCCACCAAAAATCTACCATCTATAGACAAGATCCATCCTTCCGGAAGAGCTGATGGTCTGCCTACAATGTAACCGGAAAGGACCTTATACATATTGGATCCAGTAAAATCTGCACCACTGAGATTACTGTTAAAGATTAAAGCGTTAGTGAGATTTGTGTTTTTTAGGGTCGTGTTGACCAGTAAGGATTGCTCTATCTTGCTATTCTTGAGATTAGAATTACTAAGATCAGCTCCACTCAGATTGGCTCTCCCAAGGTTAGCTTCCTGCAAGTTAGCATTCTGAATATTTGCTCCTCCGAGTTCTGTGCCTAAGAGAGCTGAGTTACTCAGATCTGCTCCTTCCAGGATAGCGTCGGTGAGATTTGCTCTGGTCAAGTTTGCCCCTTTAAGATCAGCTCCATTTAAATCAGCTCCAATGAGGATTGCATTGGGCCCAATGTTATATCCATTAACTATCCCTGTCCCGTCATCTCCTATTTGTGCGAACGTTGAGATCTGGGGAATTACAAAAAGCAGTACAGCTAGAAGTATTGTTTTCATGCTGATACTATCAGGCTATCATAGTAAAAAACAAGCTATCCATGGGAGTTCAATAGGCTTAAATACTAAAAGAAAATTTATTGAGTGTTGTTATTTTACGGCATTCGATAAAAGATATCCTGTATATGGTCTTTAATTTTCTCACTTCCATATCAGTGCTTATTCTTTTGCTTTGTAATGTGGGTTTCGCTGTAGAAGACCCCGTTAAAGATCAGGGCAATGGATCCACAAAGGATAACTTATTGAATGTTCTTGAGGCTGAATCTTATGCATTTACGCCTTCACTCCGTAAAGCATTTTTAGATCATGCCAGGGAAGAGGCCTTATTAAGACTCAAGGAAAAAGATTTGAAGATTCCTCAGGAATTTATTGATTGGATTGATTCTGATCTGGATATTGCGAGTGGTGTTTATGCTGCGCACCACAAGTCAGAGGACGTTCTCCTGTGGTTATATTCATTACGCTTCGATCTTGGTAAGGATAAGTTTGAGCAGTACCGGCATTTGGCTTTGGCTGCGGCTCTGGTCAGTGCGAAAGAGAGCATGGAGGCAGACATATCACCTCGTGATCCTCTAAAGATTATCATTCCTGACGATCCTCGAAAATTGATCGATACTAAGGGCCTAGGACGAAAGATGGACGTCAATGATCATATAATAAATTTCCTTAATGATCATACAATTGAAGAAAAGGTTCTCTTGGATCCCAATAAAAGATCGAAGCTGAAGTATGATGATCGAGGAATTGCCATTCCATCTTCAGATGACAAGAAAAAAGAAGGCGAATTAACTACTGAGACAAGGATCCGGAGCCTGTACGCGTCTGATGTATTAGCTAGCCAGGAATTGCAATCAAAGTTCAATTCGTACATGGAATCTAAGGGCCTTGATATAAGTATCGATTGTGGAGAGAAGATCATTCACTGGGACAGTAAGGCGATGGTTCGGGGTGAGTCCTACAGAAAGATCAACGAGGCTTATGCTCTGTTCCGTCAAGCATATGAGGCTAAGGGTTTGCTGCCATCGAAGCGTGACGACTTTGCTTCACCGGCTGAGCGGTGCGTTTATATGATAAGGAACTACGAATACAAATTTCCGCCTAACGTTCAGGAACAACGGAAGTGGCCGCGGTTCCCTCTGACTGCTCCCTGGCCTTTATTGACTATGCTTGCTGCGGACCGCCAACCTCTCCGCGAACGTGAAGAGCGATGGATCGCTTTTAGGGACCATGGAGAATTCTATAAATATGGTGAATACATTGGCGGCATTGCTCAACAGCATACTATGCAATCGGCGAGGAGACTCAAGCCGTACCCGTTCACCTATGCTACTATTCAAATGATGTTAAAGGATGGCGGAGTCTGTGGAACGATGGGCTCCATATCTGCGCGTGGACACAATATCCTTGGTGTCCCTTCTTGTCAGGCAGTGCAGCCCGGGCATTGCGCAGTTGTTTATTTTCAGTACGACTCTAAGGGGAACTCTTATAGTTGTAAGGGTGGACAGTACGCGACTGGCGGAGACGAGAAAACTGGGCCGTTCACGCCGTGGCCATTCGATGCCTCATTTAAGAGGACAGGACGAAAGAACGGTTATGAGATAGCGTTTCATAATCGTAAGCCGATGGTCTATCATCAGAGTTTAGCGTGGGGCGTTAATTATGGGGTCCGCTCTTATCTGGATGCGACTATTGCTCATGCGGTGTTTAATATGATCCCGCCTCAATTGCAAAAAGATAAAGGGTTTCGATTGCTTAAAAGCACTATTTCCATGAACCCTTATCACTTCCTTATAGTTAATGCTGCACAGGATGCTGCGCCATCAGTTCAGGGGCAGATCCAATTTTGGAACGAGTTCGCATCAACGCTTTCGTCCGCTGCCAAAAAGCCGGGTTGCCCGACTGAAGGTCTCTATAAGAAGAGTGTAATGAGTAGGATGTTTGCTCGGATTGCCAGTTTTCCAGTGCCGAAGGAAAAACAATCGGCGAGCAAGATCCTTTCGTTTTTGGAGGGCCTGAAATGTGACAATAAGCAGATCATGGATGCTTATAGAAAGGCCTTAAACTAGGGTTAGTGGGGATTGAGGAAATTCATCGCTAATTAGCGGATATATTTTGTGATTGGTTTGATGGTTATTTTATTGTTAGATTTCCCCTATGGAAATCATGCGCTACTCTAAGGTCGCTGTTTTTTCTTTGCTGATCATTCAGTGTGGAGTGGCTCAGCAGTTAGAGTTAGAGTCAGAGTCAGAGTCAGAGTATAGGGAATGGACTTCTGCGTTAGGAACTAAAATTGATGCGGAGGTAATTTCTGCAGATCATACGGAAGTAATTCTTAAGACAAGGAATAAAAAAATTCTCAAACTGCATCCGGGTAAACTTTCTCAAGAAGACCAGAATTTTCTTAAGGAGAAGTTTCCTCCCAGTCCTTTGGCAGAGAAAATAATTGGGAAGAGGCTATCTGTTCAGGTTGCGGATTGGCCCGTCACTGCACTGTTTCAGTTTGAGCTCGATGGAAAAGTAAAATTAGGTTCTTTGAAGAGAGATAAGGTAATACAAGAGAAGGATGGCTTAACTTATAAGATTGATGGGCTCATCGCCAAAGTCTTCGATAATGATAAGATTCATAGCCTTCTTAAATTCGCTTCCGTTGATCCAGAATCAGGAACTAGGATGACTTTTGGCCCGGAAAAGAGCCCATTGTCGGGTACGATCCTGAGCATTGTGCCTGCGTTTTCATTTAATGAAGTATACGATAAAAAAGACGAGGAACCGGTACTGATTGAAAAGGGTTCTGTTAATATTAATACTTTGGAAAAGCGAGATGGGATTTACTATGAACCGGGAGCGTTCACGTCCTTTTCTGGTAAGGTTTACAGGCTGTCTACCAATGGTAAAAAAGCAGAAGAGGTAACCCTCAAATACGGTCAACGGGAAGGGTTGCAACGAAATTGGTACTTCAATGGTCAGCAGCAATCAAAGAGCCTTTGGAAGAATGGGAAAAAGGATGGAGCCATGTGGGAATGGCATGAAAATGATCAAAAAAAGTCGGAGATGATCTTCAAAAGAGATCAGCTAATCTCTAAAAAGGAATGGGATGATGAAGGGGGCTTGATCGAGGAGTAGAGTTTCTCTACTGACTTACGTATTCTACTTAAGATAATCAAAAAGAATTATTTAATTGGAGAGTAGTCCGTCGAATTCATGAAGACTTTATGGGGCGCCTTGGCAAGAATCTTCCCGTCCTTGACTGATTCTGCGCGGGCTTTTTTCCATGCTGGATCACCAATGAAAGCTCCCCAGTTCTTTTTGGATTGGCCAGTGCTTTGGTGGGAAATAATGTAGATTAGCGTATTGTCCTTGCCTTTGGTTGCATCCATAGGGGTCCAGTATGCAACGTTTGTTATTTTATGTTTTTCGAAAATTGCGCAAGTATGGTCTCGGAACCTCGCGTGCAGGTTCTTGAGGCGGTCCTTAGCTGTCACGTAGGTTCTCAGTTCAAAGACGCGAGGGTGTTTAAAAATCACGGATTTTATTTCTGGTGAGTAATCAGTAGAGTTCAAGAAAGTGCTATCGATCTTGGCTACGAGATCGCCGTCTTTGACTGAGGCCTTATATGCTTTTTTCCAATCAGGATCATTCAAGAATGCTTTCCATGATTTGTTGTGTGTTTCTCGATTTGGTGAACTAATGACATAAATCAAACGATTGTCTGATTTGTCAGTAGGTACCCAGTATCCAATGTTAGTGAGTCCGTGTTTTTTAAAGAGTTTGCAGGTGTGATTTTCAAATCTTGCATTCAGTTCATTAAGCTTACCTTCATTAGCCGTATAAATTCGCATCTCATAGCATCGGGTATCCTCAGCCTGAGTTGGCATGCTTATTAATAATAAGAAGAATAAAGGTAATAAAGATTTCATGATTTGAGTGGATTTTGAGCTAAAACGTTTTTTTGTAAAGAGTGAAGAGATTTGGCGGAATCATTTAATTTTTGTGAGGTGGAGAAAGATATAATTTCTTTGTTAATTGTTTGTTAGCGACGTTAAAGTGATTTTGTTTTATTTTAATTGTAAGGAATGAGGAATTTGAAAAGAAACAGAATTTATAAGGTAACGATAACGTTGCTCTTATTTCTTTGTGCTGGCTCCTTTTGCTATTCTTTAGAGATAAACGGGCTAGGGAAGCCAATGTATATGAAGCAGTGCTCTTCCTGTCATGGCGACAAAGGTGAAGGAGTAAAGGGGGAGTATGAGGAAGCGCTGTTTGGTGATTGGTCCTTAAGTAAATTGACGAGATATGTCATTAAGAGTATGCCCGATGATGATCCTGATTTGTGTGTTGGTGATGATGCTGCCCAAGTTGCTAAGTATATATTTAATGCATTTTATTCTCCACAGGCGCGTTTGCGTAATTCGCCTCCCCGAATTGAGTTGAGCCATTTAACGAACCGTCAGTTTCGTGAATCAGTAAGTGATCTTTTTCGTCAGCCGGCATCAGATGAGCCGGCTCCAGAGCCAGGACTAAGTGCCTCTTATTATAATTCCAAAGGTATGAACAAAAAAGATTCTCTAAAAAATAGGAGAATTGATCATAAGATTGATTTTGATTTTGGTTCAGGATCGCCGTTAGAAGGAGTCAAGGCTGAGCAATTTTCTATTGCCTGGGAAGGTTCACTCAGAGCTGAGAGTACGGGATTTTATGGTTTGCGATTAACTACTCCAAATGGTGCCAGGCTGTACCTCAATGTGAATATTAAAGAAGGAGATAAAAATTATAGGGACGATGCGAGTAAGGAAAGTAACCCTCCACTGATTGATGCGTGGGTGAGTTCTGGTAATAAGAGTAGGACTGAGAGCGCTCGTGTATTTCTGCAGGGAGGACGAGAGTACCCTATAAGAATTGATTATTTTAAATATAAGGAAAGTACTGGTTCTATCAGGTTTGAGTGGTTACCGCCGAACGCAGTATGGTCCGTGCCTACAGGAGATCAATTGTCAACGAGGAAAGGGAATCAGCTGATCCTAGCGAAGACAAGTTTCCCTCCTGATGATAGGAGCCTTGGGTATGAAAGAGGATCAGATATATCCAAGGAATGGCTCTCGGCAGTTACCAGAGCGTCATTAGACGTTGCGGAGCAAGTCGATTCAATATTGGGGTACATTAGTGGAGTCAAATCGAAGGATGATCCTCAAAAATCTGAGAAGCTAATCTCAGTAGCAATGAAAGTTTTGGAAAGAGCTTATAGGCGTCCATTAACTGAGCAGGAGAAGGAGCAAAGTATTGGTCTTATTTTTGCAGATTCTGAGTCCCCAGAGGTTGCAGTTAAGCGCGTCGTTTTATTGGCCATAAAATCTCCTCACTTCTTGTACCCTCAGTTGCCTGGCGGCAAGACGCCGTCATATCAGGTCGCGTCTAGAATGGCTCTTGGCCTATGGGATTCAATTCCGGATGATGTATTAATTGGGGCTGCCAGTGATGGGAAGCTATCTAATCAGGATTATATTAGATCTGAGGCGGAGAGAATGCTTGAGGATACGAGGGCAAGATCAAAGGTCATTGATTTTTTCTATCACTGGCTTGATTTGGATCTGGAACGTGATCTGATGAAAGATGACAAGGTCTATCCTGATTTTGATGAATATAAGATATCTGATCTTCGCCGTTCGATGAACATGTTCATTGAAGATGTTGTATGGAGCGAAAAATCGGACTACCGAGACCTGTTACTTTCGAGCCACATTTACCTAAACCAGGGGCTTGCTGGAGTCTATGGAAAGTCAGTTGAAGGTGATGAGATGAAGCGAGTTGATTTTGAAAAAACAGAACGATCAGGCCTATTAACGCATCCCTATTTGCTTAGTCATTTCTCATATTCTTACAATAGTTCGCCGGTGCACCGTGGAGTGTTTCTGACTAGGTATATGCTAGGAAGGACACTAAAACCACCGCCGCAAGCGGTTTCTTTTGAAAATCAAAACCTTGATCCTGGTTTGAGTATGCGTGAAAAAATTACTCATGTGACAAAAGATTCCAATTGCATGGCGTGTCATGAAATTATTAATAGTCTTGGATTTAGCCTTGAGAATTATGATGGCATTGGGCGTTGGAGAGACACGGAAAATAACAAGCGAGTGGATTCATTTACTCAGTTTGAGACGAGGGCAGGGGATCTAGTTAATTTGCGAGGTTCTCGTAGTTTGGCTCAATTCATCGCGAATGATTCAAATGCACAGAAAAATTTCGTTCAGAACCTCTTTGAGTATATGATAAAGCAGCCCATCCAAGCCTACGGTGAAAATACAGTGGATGATTTGCACGCCTATTTCGTGAAATCGAATTTTAGTTGTAAAGGGTTGATCGTTGAGATTTTATGTTTAGCTTCTACTAAAGGAATCAAACAAGAAGAATCATGAATGAGTTATCACGCAGGGCTTTCCTTAAGGATCTTGGGCTTCCGGCTTCGGCGCTTTCATTTCTTTATGGGTTGCCCAGTCTTCAGGCACAGGCCGATTCTTCTCCGAAAAAGAGACTCATTATCATGTTCTCTCCTAACGGCACTTTGCCAGGCCAGTTCTGGCCTGATGCGAGTGGGGAAGATTTTATCCTTAAGTCGATCATGGAGCCGTTGGCTCCTCATAAAGATTCCTTACTGACTCTTAAAGGTGTGCATAATAAGGTCGGCGGAGATGGAGACGATCACATGAAAGGTATCAGCTGTCTGTTGACGGCCAGAAAACTTCATCGTGGTAACATTCAGGGAGGAGGACACACCCCTGCCGGTTGGGCTAGTGGTATTTCCATTGATCAGGAGATCGCCAATTTTTTACAATCACGTAAGGAAACAAAAACAAGGTTCGGTTCTCTTGAATTTGGAGTAGCTGTTCCAAACAGGGCAGATCCATGGACTAGGATGTCATATGCAGGATCCAATAAGCCCATTGCTCCGATAGATGATCCTCACCAGATGCTGCAAAAAATGTATGGGCAGATGAAGGACAGAGAAAGTCTTGTCAGTATATTGGATGATGTTGCTGCTGATCTTAAATCAGTTTCGCTTAAGCTTGCTAAAGAGGATAAGGACATGCTGGAGGAACACATGAGTCTGATTCGTCAGGTTGAAAAGGGTCTTGTCGAAGCTGAGAAAGAATCTAGTACAGTTCATCCTCAACCTGAGCTTGATCCCAACATCGAACTCGTGAATGACAATACTCCAAAGATTAGCCGGATGCAGATTGACCTATTGGTTAATGGGTTAGCCAATGATATGATGCGTGTTGCAACGCTCCAGTTCATGCGATCAGTGGGACAGGCTCGTATGAGATGGTTGGGAGTTAATGACGGACATCACTCGCTTTCACACAAGCCTGACAAGGATAAATCAGCTCAAGATAAATTACTTAAAATAAACAAATGGTTTGCGGGTGAGTTGGGATATCTATGTAAGCGCCTTAAAGAAACTCCCGAGCCTAGCGGTGAGGGTAATATGTTTGATAATACTACCATCATGTGGGTCAATGAGCTTGGTAAAGGTAATAACCATACGCTTGAAAATATTCCTTTCACCCTTCTCGGTGGCGGGCTTGGATTTAAGATGGGTCGCTCGCTCCATTTGTCCGGAGTTAATCATAACAGGCTCTTAATGGCTTTAGCTCACGGGTTTGGGCATCATATAAAAGGATTTGGAGAGCATAAATTAAGCGAAGGCGGTCCTTTGGATCTTGCTTAATTAGTCTTCTTTTTTCTCGGATAATTTTTGCGGAATTAATTTGATTACTTCTTTCAAGGGCTTCCACGGAGCTCCGCTCCCATTGAAGGCAGTGCCGACTTCAAGTGATCCGTCTTTGGTTTTCCGGATAGGAAACTGATTATTGTAAGTCGAGTAGAGTAGGTCCCCATCGAGAAAAAAGAGGAACCTCCCGGGCTTTCCATTAATAACTAATTTGAGAGGTGCAACTTTATTGCTTCCCTCTAGACCGTAGCCGCGTATCCATTTCGCGAGGCTGGCTTTAGTTTCTTTTTTCTTTTGTTTGGTTTTTAGTTTCGACTTGTAAATTGCGTGGACTTCGATTTCACCATGACCCTTCTCATTAAAATTTATAACGCTCACATCAGCGATGGTGGGGATGTTTTTATTTCTAATTGCCGCGATTACTCCTTCGGGCAAAGGATCGTCTGCGCGAATTTCTTGTGCTAGGCCTTGAAGGAGGAATGGTAGCAATGCTGCAAATTTATAATATTTCATTTTGATACATACAATAACGCATGAACTGCAGAGTATCTTAGTGAAAAATGGGAGTAATTGCTTCCTAAATCGATTTAGAACCATAGAGCCTTGGTTTCCCTCTTTTCTGATCAATAAAGTGCAATTCTAGATTCCGTTCCGATAGATAAGAAAGTCTCGTGACTTTATTGAAAAGTACTATCAACGATTGTTGTTAGTTGTAGGTTTGGGTATAAATTAAATGATCTGGCCCATCCAGGTTTTTTAATTATGCGTAAGATCACCTTCAGATTGATTGTGCCGCTACTTTTGGTTGTGGTTTTATCTTTTGTCTTTCTAGGCATTTTTGTTTCCAGAAAAATCACAGAAGATTCAATTGTTAATCTTCTCGAGTCAGAAAGAAATCTGAGGATGGATATTGGTGAGCTGAGAGCGGGGATCTTTGGCGGCAAAGTTGTTTTATCTGATATTCTTCTGAGCCCTAGGGATAAGTATGCTGATAATGCGACATCTACTGCTGAGCGGTCCGATCCAGTTGAGAGTCAGACCCGGATAAGAATCAGTGATGCTACAATCAAAGTGAGGTTGATCGATTTTCTATTTGGCAGGCTCTCCATTGATACCTTGACAGTTGATGGGCTTGATATTGCTTACGCGATTGATGAGGAAGGGGATCATACATTGGATCCTATGCTTGACCCTCCCAAATATGTCAAAGGAGCCCTTAATCCTGAGTATGAGGAGAAAAGAAAGCGTAGAGAGTTAGCAAAGGCCAGACGCAAAATGAAGTTGGCGGAAGAGAACGTTGTTGATGATTCCTTTAATGTTTCTGAGATGCCGATGGCAACGAAACTCAAATCATTAGTTTTACGTGACAGCATTGTTTCCATTAAGCTCATCAAAAGTAATAACCGGATTGCCTTTACTGATATTAAAGGATCAGTTTCAGATCTTGATATCGATCCTTTGGATTTGATACGTCATAATTCTGCATATTTGGAACTTTCCGGCAATCTAAGTGTGACTGGTCCTCAGGGAGAAATTGAATATGCGAGCCTGAACCTTCAGGCAGATGGAAAGATCCAGCCATTCGATTCGCAGACAGGTTTCCTTAACCCTGATTTGATCACTGATCTCACTGTCAAAAAAGGATCAAGAATTATGTCTTTGCCTATCGCCAGTAAACTTGCTTCAATGCTTGATCAGCTAGAAGAAGCGGGCCTAGACATTAGTGTTATTGAAGAAATTTTAGTTGTTAATGAGGATTCGAAACTTCGCCTTGGGTTAAGGAACTATATTTTGCGGGCAGTCGAACCGTTACCGGTAATTATTAACGGGAGCCGTCTAGTAATTGATGAAGGGGCATGGCTAAATACAGCAAGCGATGCACATTTAATTAATGCGAGTTTTACTTTTTCAGAAAAGATTTCCAATAGTACTTTTACACGAGCCAATAAGATGCTTTCTGAGATTGTTGGCAAGAGCGTTGCCGGGCCCGTTGCAGAGTTATTATTTACGCCTGTCACAAAGGAAGGAAGAATACACATTCCTTTCGTTTCTAGTGGTGATTTTAATAGGCCCAAGGTTAGGGTCTCGGTAGCACTTCGTGATTTGGCTGATGCTGTGAAAGAGAGCTTGAAAAAGAATCCTCTTAGCTTGCTTAAGGGCTTGCTGGATCGCTAGTCCCCTCCTTGTCCGTAATATGAATCTGGACCGTGCTTCCTTAGAAAATGTTTATCAAGAATGTGTTGAGGTATTGGTTTTATTGAAGAGTCAACGGCCCAGCATTTAAGGGCCATTGCAGCGCACATTTCAAGAGCGATACTGTTTTCGAGAGATTTGGCTGCATTTTTACCCCAAGTAAAAGGTGCATGGTGGAGTTGCAAGACTCCGGGAATTTGAGTCGGATCGATACCCTTTGTTGAGAAGTGTTCGACAATGATCAATCCTGTGTTTTTCTCGTAATCTTCTTCGACTTCTGCAGCGGTAAGAGCTCTACAAATAGGAACTGTACCATAAAAATGATCAGAGTGTGTTGTTCCATAGCAGGGCAGCTCCTTCCCTAGCTGGGCGAGCGAAGCCGCTGAAGGACTGTGAGTATGTGTGATTCCTCCTATTTCTGGCCAGGCCTTATATAATTCTAAGTGGGTTTTAGTGTCGGACGAGGGATTCAGGTTTCCGTCGACCACTTTTCCATCAAGATCGACTAACACAATGTCTGTCGGCTTCAGAGCATTATAATCTATGCCGCTTGGTTTGATTCCAAAGATGGCTTTGTCTCGATCGATGCCACTGACATTTCCCCAGGTGAGTTTTACCAGTCCTGAATCAGGCAGGCTACGGTTTGCCTCACAAATTTCCTCTCTCAATTCATCGAGCATATTTTTGATCTACAAATTAGTAAACTTGTTCAGGATCATATGTTTGTTCTTCACATTGATCGAGTTGGATGATGTTGCTCTGGAGCATTTTCGTTGTTTCATCTCCGATAGGAACTTTTCTATAGAAGCAGGAACCGTATCCGGCATGACAGCAGCCAGGCCCGATCTGTTTAACTTTAAGTAACACGACATCCTGATCGCAGTCAGTGCGGATCTCAATGACTTCCTGTATGTGACCACTGGTTGCCCCTTTATGCCATAATGTATTACGGCTTCGACTGTAGTAAACGGCCTCTTTCTTTTGCATTGTTTGTCGGAGAGCTTCTTCATTCATGTAGGCGACCATAAGTATGTCTCCCGTCGAAGCGTCCTGAGTCACTGCGGGGATGAGGCCGTCTTCCCCAAATTTTGGTGCAAAGTTTGAACCTTTTTCTATGTCTTCTTTGTTTTCTCTATTTCCAAATACAAATTGCATACTCATTTTATTGGATTTGTAATGTGCTTTTCTTCATGAGATAAATAACCGCATCAGACCGTTTTCCAATTAAAAAGAGTCTAAGTTTAGCAAACTATTATTGATTATAATAGATGAGCAGCCACTGAGTCTGCTACCATTTTCCCCTTATCTGTCAGTTTAATTCTATTCTCATCTCTACTTATTAGACCTTCTGTTTCTAGATCTGCGACTCGGTTTTTTGTTTTTCCCAATGTATCAAAGGAAATTCCCCTGGACGTCCTTAACTCCAAAGCGATCCGTTCAGTCCTGAAAGATGAAGCATCAATAATTTCACGCTCTGTTTCGATTTTATCGATTTTATTAAGTTTTAATGATTGAATATATTTTTTTGTGTCCGCTACGTTTCTCCACCGTTTTCCATGAACAGTTGAGAATGCTCCGGGGCCGATCCCTAGATAATCAGCTCCTGACCAATAAGCTTTATTGTGTTCTGACTGATGCCCTGGTAATGCATAATTTGAAATTTCGTAGTGCTCATATCCAGATCCTCTAAGGGCTTCCATAGCTAACTTAAATAACTTCCCATCTTTTTCTGGATTTTCATTAAAATCCCCGTTCTTAAGTTTTTCAAAGTATTCCGTATCTTCTTCATAATTGAGATTATATGCAGAGATATGATCCGGTTTCATTTTGATTGTTCTATGAAGGTCACTGATCCAAGTTTCGAGGGATTGACCGGGAACAGAGAACATCAGATCAATGCTCAGGCTTTTGAATTTACAGGAGCGAAGTATCTCGAAACCCTCTTCTGCTTCGTCTGGAGTATGATCGCGGCCGAGAGTCTTTAGTGTAGAAGGATCCCACGATTGGATTCCAAGGCTCACCCTGGTGACGCCATTATTTCGTATTATTTTGGCCTTATTCAGATCAAAAGTACTTGGATTTGCTTCAATTACCCATTCGATCAGGTTGGATGGATTTATTGTTCTATTGATGCCAGCAAGAAGTGTTTCCAGATTTTTTGGAGATAAGGCAGTTGGGGTGCCTCCACCCAAATAAATAGTGTCTATCTTAAGTTCGAGATTTTGTGATCTTATGGATATTTCATTGAGAACTGAATCTACTAATTCAGATTGATTAATGTCGCCAAATGTATGCTTATAGAAACTACAGTATGGACAAATTCGGTGACAGAAAGGGACGTGGATGTATAGGTGTTTTACCATGGCCTCACCAATAAGTTAGTGCCATGCTGTAAATTTCCAATGAAGGACTTTCAAAAAGAGTTTGGTGAAAAGATGATCGCTTCGGTTTCGAGGAGTTTTTATCTATCATTGCGTTTTTTGCCTTCTGAAATGCGAGGAACAGCCTCTTTGGCTTACTTGTTGGCAAGGGCAACAGATACAGTGGCTGATACAAGCGCTTTGCCAGAAGGCGATAGATTAGAATTCTTAGAAGCGATGGGGTTGGCAATTAATGGAGGAGCCGAGGCCCCTCTATTAGATTCTTCGTTTCTGGAAGGAGGAATATCAGAAGGTGAAAAAAATCTCCTCAAGAAGTGGAAGCATTGCTTGGAATGGCTGCAATCGCTGCAGGAGCCAAGGCAATTGGCGATACGTAAAGTGATGAGATCCATCATTAAGGGGCAATCCGACGATCTCCGTAATTTTTCAGGGAAGGAATTTGCCGCCCTAAGGACAGAGGAGGAACTCGATCAATACACTTATGACGTTGCTGGTTCGGTAGGAGTTTTTTGGACTGAGATTGGGTTCGATGCCTTTGGGTCTGATTTTGCTGAATTAGAATATGAGGAGATGGCTTCGTTTGGTGAAAATTACGGCAAGGGCCTTCAGCTGTTGAATATCCTCCGCGACTTTCCTGAAGACATTGCTTCTGGTCGTTGTTATTTCCCGGGTTCTTTTTCTGATCAGGACGGTGAAATGATATGGAGTCAGGTCATGGACTATTGGCAGAAAAGATGCGGTTCTTTGCTCCAATCGTCTGCTGATTATATTGAATCGTTGAATGGATCAAGGGTGCGTTTTGCAACTAGCTTGCCTGCATTGATTGGGGTAAAAACACTCAAGCTGATTGAGAATGCTGATTGGGATAATCTTTGCGGCAGGATCAAAGTGAGCCGGGGAGAGGTTAAGCGTATTATGCTTAAAGCGGGCTTGGCCGGACGCAAAAGGTTAAGTAAAATGATATCAACGCAGTTTTCCTAATCCATCCAGTGATTAAATTCGGCGGGATGTTCGCTATGGAAATGCATTTCTTTTCTTGTTTCAGGGTGGATAAAGCTGAGTTTCCAAGCGTGCAGCATTAGCCTTGTCACTTGGATATTTTGTTTTGCAGTCCTTGAATAGATTGGATCTCCAAGAATTGGATTGCCTAAGGATTTCATGTGAACTCTGATTTGATGAGTGCGGCCAGTGAGTAAATGGCATTCGATAAGGGATGCACTGTCTGATTTTTTTTTAACCGAATAATTAGTTATGGCTAATTTACCTCTAGGAGATGTTACCACAGTCATTTTCTGACGGTCTTTAGGGTTTCTGGCAATATAGTTCTCTATTTTTCCTGATTCAATGATTGGACAGCCGTTGACCACAGCCAGATAGAGTTTTTTGATCTGGCGATTTGTGAAGGATTCCACTAAGTGCCTGTGTGCCGTGTCGGACTTTGCTGCTACGAGGCAACCGCTAGTGTCCTTATCAAGTCGGTGCACGATCCCCGGTCTTTCAACGCCGCCGATTCCTGACAGGTGATTGCAATGATGAAGCAGTGCATTGACAAGCGTTCCGTCAGGATTGCCTGCGGCGGGATGGACGACTAAACCGTGGGGCTTGTTAATCACGACCAGGTGTTCATCCTCATATAAGATGTTAAGTTTGATATTTTGAGGTTTTGCTTTTGGCTGAGTGAGCGGAGGGATGGTGATTTTTATGATGTCGCCTTCACAGATTGGCTGCTTTGATTTGATTGAATTTCCGTTCAAAGTAATATGGCCGTCCTTTATAAGGGATTGGAGCCTTGATCTTGATAAATCAGGAAGTTTTTCTGCAAGGAAACGATCAATTCTTAGATTGCTTTCTTCTACTCTTTCAACAGTAAATTGCATATACTTTCTCAGTGATAAGATTGCTCTGATGTATAGTTTGTGCAATGAAGGTATTACAAGCTTTTGCGGTATCCTGAAGGAGTGATACGTTGTCGGCGATGGAGAATGACTCTAAATCCAAGCATTTAATGAATGCGTGCCCAAGCTGTGGCGTAATTATGGATGTTTCTTCTTGTGACCCCTATTCCAAAGTCATTTGTCCCGAATGTTCAGTTGCGATCCGAGTGAGGGCAGATTTTTTACACTTCAGAATTGAAAAGAAAATTGGAGAGGGAGGTCTGAGCCGTGTGTTTCGTGCAGTTGATCAGACTTTGGATCGTCTCGTAGCACTTAAGATTTTAAATCCAGATTTCAGCAAGGATGCTGGGAGAGCAGTGGAATTTGAAAAGGAAGCGAAGATAACGGCTTCAATTAGTCATCCCAATGTAGTGAAGGTGTTTTCTGCTGGCCGTGACCAAGACCATTACTTTATGGCAATGGAGTTGGTTGGCGGTGGGTCACTAGATGAAATGATTCACTTGGAAGGTAAGTTGAGCGAAAAGAAGGTGTTGGATGTAGGCTCTGAATTGGTTCAAGGAATGAATGCCGCTCATGTAGCTGGTCTAATACACCGGGACATTAAGCCGGGGAATGTATTATTTTCAGAGGATGGGATTTCTAAAATAGTTGATTTTGGATTGGCTCGGCCAGAGATTTCCAAAGGATCGGAGTCAGAAGAAATGTGGGCTACTCCGTATTACGTTCCTCCTGAAAAGCTCTATGGAGCAAAAGAAGATTTCCGGAGCGATGTCTATAGCCTTGGGGCTACTCTTTTTCATGCATTAGCTGGTGAGCCGCCATGCTCTTCTGACACACCCTCTATTGAGGAACTTAAATTATTAAAGCAGAGGAAAGTTAGCCTAGAGATGAGAGCTTCGCATGTTTCTGTTTCAACTTGTGAATTGATTGATAGGATGATGGCAAAGGATCCGCAGGATAGGTATGATTCCTATCAAGATCTTGCTAGTCATTTTAGTTGGGCGCGCAACAAATTAAGTCAGTCATCTGTACTCCTTGTCAACTCAGAGTCATTGAGGATTGATCAGGCCGGTGGAAAAGAGAAATTAGTCACTAGAAAAGTAGTGATGGCGATGGGGGCCTTTGTTATTCTTTTGGGGATGATGTTTTTTTGGAATGAATTTCAAAATGATCCTTCTAATGATATTGAGATTAATAAAGGAATAGAGGGTGTTCAGATAGTTAAGGGCGGCAATCAATCAACTACAGAAAAGTTTCAAGGTGCCATTAAGATGATGGAGATGAGGGACTTTGGATCCGCTGAACGTTTGTTTGGTGAAATTGCTTCTTCAGGGGAAACTCTTCAACCCACATCTAATTGGGCTCTATTCAATCAGGGATTGAGTTTGCTTTTTCAGGGAGAATTAAAAAGAGCAGGAATTGTTTATGAACGGCTGAAGAATAAGAGTAATTATTCGGACAGAAATGAGGATAAAAAACTTTGTTTTTTTTATGATAATGCCAGTAAATTACTATGTTTTGAGAAGCCTGTCAGGCTAGATAGTAGAGTTAGGTTTGGAGATAATAGCTTTGAATCTTTGGCTCTACTTGCGATAGGAGTTCACAATTGGGAACTTGGAGCCTTTGATGAAGCGGAAGGATACTTTCTTGGTTTTTCAAAGCAGAAAATCCCAAAAAAATATACTTGGATTAATGGATTCAAGGAGCTCATGGAGCCGTACCTGATTGATCTTGGTCTGTTACGTAAATTTCCAGTAGTTGATTTTCAGTCTAATTTTAAGGAGATGAATTCTGCTCTTCAGGTTTCTGAGGAAATTTTATTAATGACAGAGACCAATAGAGTCAAAGAGCATATGAGGGATCGTGTTGAAATTCTGCGAGAAGTTTCTTTAAAACTTAAAGAGGAGGAACGGAAAGAAGATGAATCAAGGTTGTCAAAATTGCGATTAGAAGAGCTTGAAAAAATGTTCAAAATGAAGGTTGATGTTAAGGAGTACTCTATTGATTACAGTTTCATAAAAGGTATCAAGGTGATTGGGATCAATAAATTCAGGCATCCTGAATTTATTGGGATCAAGGCAGATTATGTTGAGGCTTGGAAATCTGCTGAGTCATTCATTAAAAATGTGATCGATGGCATTAATCGGCACGGTTATTATGGGCCAGTTAAGATGAAGGATGGTTCAATTAGGAATCTGAACATCGTTTCTGCAGACCGGGACCAGTTCATTCATATGTTTGGTGCGGCTCAAGGGAAGGCAAGCGTCCAGATAGATCAAGTGACTGGACCTTCTTTGAGGATTATTTCAAAAAGTTTTTTTAATAAAATAAAAGATAAAAATATTATTGAGGAAAGGTTAAAAGAGAGGGTCTTCTTTTCTTATCTGATCGGAGAATTGGCTGTTGCAGCAACTCTTAGTGCTGAGATAACTAACGATTCATTTCGTGAGCTTTGGTCCAGAATTCTTAAGGCTGAGAGGCGTTCTTGAATTTTCAGGGTCAGACGGACTTGAGAGGTTCGCTGAATTGCACCATAATGATAAGCAATGAGTGAAAAAGAAAACGAAGCCCCAGTCCCCTCGCCTGAGGAAATATCAAAAAAATTAACTGATTTCCTTCAGGAGAACTTCGGACAATCCGCCGGGTTTAATTCTTTTCCAGACATGAGTAGTCCGGAGAAAGAAGAAGAACCGCCCGCTAAACCTGAAATTAAGGAGAGAGTAGATGTATTTGATTTTAATTATCTTCCAAAAGATATCTGCGCACACCTTGATCGTTTCGTGATACGACAGGAGGAGGCTAAAAAAGCTTTATCGATTGCAGTTTGTGACCATTATCATCATGCAAAATATCTACGTCGTCTGCAGGAGGACGAATCTCAGGACTCTTCATCAGTGGAGTTCGCTAAGCAGAATGTCGTAATTGTTGGTCCTACTGGAGTAGGCAAGACTTATTTAGTGAAACATATTGCTGAGATGATAGGTGTTCCTTTTGTTAAAGCGGATGCTACAAAGTTTAGTGAAACGGGATATGTTGGAGGAGACGTTGATGATCTTGTTAGGGAACTGGTCCAGAAAGCTGGCGGTGACGTGGACTTGGCTGAGCATGGAATAATCTATATTGATGAAATTGACAAATTGGCGTCGAACGGAAATTCAATGGGCCGTGATGTGAGCGGAAGGGGAGTCCAGACAGCATTGCTGAAATTGATGGAAGAGACCGAAGTTCAGTTGAGAAATCCTATGGATATCCAATCCCAAATGCAGGCTGTTTTTGATCTTAAAAATGGGCAGTCCGGACCTAAGGCTATTAATACCCGTGATATTCTCTTCATTGTGAGTGGTGCTTTCTCAGGCCTAGAAGAGTTGGTAAGGAAGAGGCTCAGTCAGGGCCAGATTGGTTTTGGAACGAGTAGCGAGGAAATTCTCATGGACAATGAATTGTTCGGTCATGTCGGCACTCAGGATTTTATTGATTTTGGATTTGAGGCGGAGTTCATCGGGAGGCTTCCTATTCGTGTCGTTTGTGAGCATTTGGATGCTAAGGACCTTCTTGAGATTATGAAGTCATCAGAGGGCAGTCTTCTTCGCCAATATGAGCAGGAATTTGCGGCTTACGGTATCCAAGCCAAGTTTGAGCAGGGGGCCATGGAAATTATTGCAGAGAGAGCAGCGCAAGAAAAAACCGGAGCCAGAGGGCTTATGACTGTTTGTGAGCGGATCCTTAGGAATTTTAAATTTGAGCTTCCGGGAACTTCTGTTAGCGAACTTAAGATTAATGCTGATTTAGTGAATAATAACTCGAAGGTTCTTGAGAAATATAAGAAGAAGGGCCGAAAAGTTAGTGTGGGTAGAGTTAGCCAGGAACTGGAACTTTTCTCATCAGCATTTCTAAAGAATCATGGGGTCCGCATTGAATTTAGCGAGGATGCCGTTGAGGCAATTGGCGAACGAGCAGTCAAAGAAGGAACCCGTCCCTTGCAATTGTGTGAATTTTTATTCAAGGATTATCAGTTCGGTCTCAAACTGATCCAGAAGAATACGGGGAAAGATGAATTTACTGTTAATTCAGAAGCGGTAACGGATCCGGATTCATATCTGAGTTCCATGGTGGTGAGTTCATATCGTGATGCGAAAACAAAATGAGTGATTGTCTTTTTTGCCACTATCATGGAAGGAGAAATCACGTGATATATATTCTATATTCTATATTCTGTAAATAATACGATTATGGCTCGTTTGAATTTTCCGGAAGAGATTAAAAATCTCATAGACACATTAAAAAAACTTCCGGGGATTGGGCCCAGGGGAGCCGAGAGGATTGCTGTTTGGTTGATCAATCAGGATAGAGAATTTGCATCCCTTCTATCGAAGGTAGTCGAGGATTCAGTTCAGTTGATAGGGGCATGTGAAATTTGTGGTTTTTTTAAAAGTCATGAAAAGGGTTGTTTTTCGTGTGATGATTCTGAACGAGACGGTTCAGTTATTTGTGTGGTTGAACAGCCCACCGATGTTATTGCCCTTGAAAAGACTGGTGCCTTTAAAGGGACTTACCATTGCTTAGGGGGGAAAATTGCACCCCTCGATAATATAGGCCCAGAAGATCTGAGGGTGAGCTCTTTGATTTCGAGGATAGAAGGTTCTGATTTTGGTGAAGTTATTTTGGGGGTGGGCTCAGATGTTGAGGGTGAGGCGACGGCAAATTATCTTGCTGATTTAATTGTCGGAAAAGGCTTAAAGGTAGATATAACCAGACTAGCTCAGGGCCTCCCTGCGGGTGGAGGGCTTGAGAATGCGGATGAGTTGACCCTGTACAGGGCTCTGGATGGGCGAAGAAAAGTTTAGAAACAGTAGTTTGCTAAAGTTCTTCAATTCTATAGGTTTGAAATAAGAAATGTCTTGTAAGATCAATCCAACCTTGCATAGGGAGAATAAACCTGAATGGATAAAGGTGCGCTTGCCGAGTGATCCAGTTTTCTGGTCCACTAAGGGACTCATTGATGATTTACGTCTGACTACGGTTTGTGAGGAGGCTCAGTGCCCTAACCGTTGGGAATGCTGGAGTGGGGGAACTGCAACATTCATGATTGCTGGTGACCGTTGCACTAGAGCCTGTGGATTCTGTGCCGTCAAGACCGCTAAACCTCTTTCGCTTGAATCTGATGAACCGAGCCGGGTTGCACAAGCAACGAAGCGGTTAGGATTGAATCATGTTGTTATTACCGCAGTGGCACGTGATGATTTGGCTGATGGGGGAGCTGAGCATTTTTCCAGAACGGTAACTTCGACTAAGGAGTCTAATCCGGGGGTAGTTATTGAAATTTTGGTTCCAGATTTTAATGGTAAAAATGAGGCATTGCGAGTTTGCATGGAATCTGAGCCTCATATCTTTAATCACAATCTAGAAACTGTGAAGCGGCTTACGAAACTGGTCAGGTCCAGGGCTCAATACAAGAGGTCGCTTGAAGTGCTTAAAAGGGCCAAGGAATTTGCAAATGAGCTAGGTTATAAGGTGGCTACTAAGAGTGGTATCATGCTTGGTCTTGGTGAGACTGAGGATGAGGTCATGGAGTCAATGGATCATTTGCTGGAACATAATGTCACAGTTCTCACACTTGGTCAGTACTTAAGACCTTCGGAAAAGCATCTTCCTGTCGTTGAGTATATTCATCCGGATCAATTTCATCGGCTCAAGGAAGTGGCCGAGGAAAAAGGTTTTAAACATGTTGCGTCCGGACCCTTAGTCCGCAGTTCCTATCATGCAGCTGATTTTAAGCCTGAATTGGACCCTTGAGAGATCTTCGTCTTGAGCTTAAAGGTTAATATTGGAAGCCGTTTCTTCTGATTCTCACCATGGGCGACCTGTCCGGATCATTAAGAATTCCGTCCATGACTTCTGCCGCGTAAATTGTGTGATCTCCAGATTCGATTTTGCCAGTTACCTTGCAGGCAAGAAATGCTAACGCTTCGGTGAGTTGGGGAATATTATACTCATTATCTTCTAACTCGAGAGAATCAAAAGGAGATCTATTTTCCTGCTGATTGAAGGGTTTCATTAAGCGGCCATCTTCTTCGCCAAGTACATTAATTCCAATGAGGCCCGATTCTTGGATGGCTTCGTTCAGGCGACGGTCCACGCTGATGGCTGCTGTAATTATTGGTGGCTCAAATCCTGCCTGCTCTACAAAACTTGCCAGCATTCCTACCTCCTCTCCATCGAGTATGCTAGTGGCGATATATACGCCGCTTGGAAGTTTTCCAAGGGCAGGTCCGATTCTTTCTTCGTTCATGTTAATTACACTTTTTGTTATAATTGATCCGATTCCAATGATCTAGGTATTAGGCTGGGTCGTGTCGATTTCATTTCTCCATGCATCAATGCCGCCAGATACATTAATTGCATTATTTAAACCTTTAGAATGAAGTATTGATACAGCTTTGGAGCTTCTTATGCCTGATTTGCAAATTACGTATAGAGGTTCAGATGGGGAGAGTTCAGATGTTCTTTCATCAAGTTCGTCAAGCGGGATCCACTTTGATGGGCTGATCCTGTATTCATTGACTTCATCATCTGTCCTAACATCGAGAAGACTATAAGCTTTTGATTCGTTAATTATTTTCTCTAATTCCTTTATTTGAATCTGAGGCAACGGGTTTTCATTGTTACAATAATTCTTAATTTCCACCGGTTCATTGATGGTGGGGTTTTCTCCGCATAGAGGGCATTCGGGATCTTGCCTGATGTTGAAGGATTTAAATCGTGATGATAATGCATCGTAATGCAATAATTTACCGATCATGGGTTCACCGACTCCAGTCAGAAGCTTAATCGCCTCGGTCGCTTGGAAAGTTCCTATTATACCGGGAAGCACGCCCAGAACACCACCTTCAATTCAGTCAGGCACTGCGCCCGGTTCTGGAGGATCGGGGAATAGGCAACGGTAGCACGGACCGTCAAGGTGCGGAGCGAAAACAGAGACTTGCCCTTCGAAGCGGAAAACGGATCCGTAAACGTTAGGAATTTCAAGAATCTTGGCGACATCATTGACAAGATAACGGGCAGGAAAATTATCAGTACCATCAATGATGAGGTCATAATTCTCTGCAATTGTGATTGAGTTGTCAGGTTTGAATGCCTCACCAAATGTGTCAATCTGAACGTTTGGATTGATATTGTGAATTGTGTCTTTCGCGGACTCTATTTTTTTTCTACCAATATCATTCGTCCCATGCAGTAGCTGCCTTTGTATATTTGATGCGTCGACTTCATCCATGTCCATGAGCCCTATGCGCCCTACCCCTGCCGCAGCAAGATACATAGTTGATGGGGAGCCTAAGCCTCCGGCACCAATACAGAGGACGCTAGATTCTTTGAGGCGAATTTGTCCTTCCATTCCAAATGAAGGTAAGGAGATATGCCGGGCATAACGGCGAAGCTCTTCGTCGGTTAAAGTTGTTTGTTCAGGCATTGACTAGAGATAAAAAATACAGCTGAAATTCTCAATGTAATATTTTTACACGATTTTCATTTAAAAATTAAACAAAAATGAATTTTTCCGTCGTTATTTATATAAAAGCATTGAAAGAAGTCTTTGGGTAATTCCGTATTATTCTTTCTTGAACTATTAAACTAAATATCGGGGGGAAGTCCGATGAAAAGTAAATATATAAAAAAATCTCACAAAGCGGAAATTCTGAACGATTTCTTTCGGAATGCGCTCACAATTGCAATTCTTAAGCAATCATTGATTTCTGGTGTTTCTACACTCAAATCAGGCCCTTCCGGGACAAAAGATTCAGTGCCGACGTATTTGCAGGGCTAGTTTTAAGAGGGAGCTAGAAAAGACTAGTTTGACCGTCGTGTCAGGGATGGTAAAATTCATTTTTACCTTTGATATGGATAGTTATGCTATTTCGCGCATCGATTTGCCAGTGATCCGGAGTCATGGATGGCAGGTCAGACTGAGGCGACAAGGTAGACAGTTCTCGAAATTTTTTTCTGATGGTAAATATGGTGGAATTGAAAGTGCATTGAGGATTGCAAGAGCATACAGGGATGAATTACTGGCGAAACTTCCTGAGCCGGAGCGCGCCGGGGCCGAAGGCAAGTTAACTCGACGTAACGTTTCGGGGGTAGTTGGAGTTTCTCGAATAGTTATAAAGTCAAGGACCAGCCGTTATGAATTCTGGCAAGCCACATGGTCTTCTGGCCCTGGTGTTCGGAGGAGGATGAAATTTTCTGTTAGACGTTATGGTGAGGAGCGTGCCTTTGAGCTTGCCTGCGTTGCTCGTAAGAGAGGTGAAAGGAAGTAATAAATTGCAAAAGAAAGAAAATACAGGAACCGAGTCAGTTCGAGTCGATCGATGGTTGTGGAGCGTGAGGGTATTTAAGACTCGTAGTCTTGCAGCGACAGCTTGTCGTAACAGTCGGGTCAGAATGGAAGGAGTCCCCGTAAAGGCATCCAAACTCTTGCGTGTGGGCGACGAGTTAGAGGTGAAGAAAGGGAAAGCGCTTATTAGAGTGACCGTGTCAGCTTTGCTTGAAAAGCGAATTGGACCCAAGGAAGTTAATAAATTCAAAGAAGAACATATTCTGAAAGCGGAGCCGATAGTGAAAGCTGCGGTTGTAAAGTCATCTGGTCAGGGGCGTCCGACAAAGAAGCAACGCAGGGCCATGGAGTCGTTTCTTAATGAGGTGGAACGGAATGCTCAGTTATGAGGAGCAATGAACAATGGATCTGGAGATTAATTTTCCTCTAGTTTTAGTCGTTTCTTATTATTGTCTCGTGCCATGTTCCTCATCTCGTGAATTGCTTGTCGGTGTGCATTTTTACTTTCATTCCCTTCCGCATCAAAGGGAGCTTCTGGCCAGTCCCAATCATCGGTTCTGAATGATGGTATCGGAATCGTACGTTCATGATGAGCCGAATTTACAGCATTTCCTAAAGGATTTCTGGCCCAGGCATATCTGACTGCGACTGGATCATCAATTAGAGGGCTCCAAACCTTTAGCCTTTTTTCATCTCGGATAGGTCTCTTGTTTTTGTCTTTTCCCGTGATGACAAATTCGGCTTTGCTTGGTGCGAAATGTTTGTCTTTCCCTGCTAATGAAAAACCAGAAAAGGGCCTGCCATCATGGACCTTGACGGGCCTGTCAAAGAGAAGCTCGAAATGGCCTTCCTGCTTCTTTGCTTCGATAATTTCTACAGGTTTCCATCCAATATTATCGTGGCCTAGGCAAGTGTTCAGGGCCCATCTTGCGGCGCGTTCTCCGAGTTCGAATTTTTTATGAGGATGATACCAGGGCACCTGCTGATCATAAGCGGGGAGGAAAGCTGCTCCTTCCAGAGACTTTATCGCAGAGTGTTGGGCCTCCCGAATGAAAGGTCCAGCATCAATCATACGAAGTTCAAAATTCTCTAGTGTTTGAGGTTCGCCGCCTGGAGTGAGGCCGATGACGCAGAAAGGCATGGATTCGTTCCTGAAGGCTGACCGCCACCCCTCGATCATGGCTTTGAAAGTCTTTTGATAAAGCTTAGGGCGTGCATTTCCAAGCGCGTTATTATATCCCTGGTTGAAGATCGATCCGGTGACATTGAGGCCGCTTATTGGGGCTATCATTGCGTTAAAAGAAGCCCCTGGATTGTTTCTGTTCTTGGCAGGATCTTGTTCAGGTTTTGTTGGTTTTGGATTGGGTTTTTCGCCCCGGGTTTTACGATTTTCAGTGTCTTTCTCCCATCTCTTAATTCTTGCTGCAAGGCTGGCCGCAGCATCATACTGATCAATTTTTGAATCCCACTCTTCTATTAGAGGCTTGGCGCCATTAATTAAGTTAAGATCTTTACGGGAAGTCCATGCTTCTGCCGTTGTTCCGCCAACGGAGGCATCGATTAATCCGATAGGTATGCCTGATACCATGTGTAGGCGTCTTCCAAAAATATATCCTATGGCTGAAAATCTGGCGACTGACTTTGGAGTGCAAATTTGCCATTGCCCCTTCATCTCATAACGATTTTCCCATGCGTTAAATTCATTGATTCGTTCAATGTCATCTTGAGGCTCGTTAGTCGCTTTCTGAGGGATTGTCATTAGCCGTATCGTTGGAAAGTTGGCGGAAAGTACTTCGGTGTCGCCGTGATAAATGTTTTCGAGAACGTCTTCCATATTACTTTGTCCTCCAAGTACCCACACATCACCAATTAGTATGTTATCATATGCAATAGTTTCATTCTCTGATCTTACACTTAGTGACTTTGCCTGTGCTGATCCTTGTAATGGATCAAGCTCAAGTGACCATTTACCTTGTTTGGTTACTTTCGTGGTGAGGTCACGATTACCTAGAATGACCCTCACATTTTCCCCCGGAGTGGCACTTCCCCAAACATGGATTGGTTTGTCTCTTTGAATTACCATATTATCCCCAAATATCTTCGGTAGATCTAATTTGGCTGAGGCCATGGATGGGATGCAGATTACAAGTAAAAGAAATCTCATTCTCATTAGTTTTGTGTATGACAAACTCATGCCCGTATAACGGGGCAGGCTATTTATTTTGGTTGATGAGATGGAATATAGGGTTGGACCTTAATCTTCCGAATTTTCAGCAAATTGTGCATCAAAGACGATGTCGCTCGGAGGGAAATCGATGTCCTTCACATATCGGCAGCTTTCGGTTGCTCCGAATTCTCTGTCCATGGCGCCGTCTTCCCACTCAACGCTGAGGGGTCCCATGTACTTAATGTCATTTAACGCTCTGATAATTTTTTCGAAGTCGATGTTACCTCGGCCGACAGACTTGAAATCCCAGAATCTTGAAGGGTTGTGGAAGTCCACGTGCCCGCCGAAAACTCCGGCGTCTTTTGGAGTGCTGGACCAACTAACGTCTTTCATGTGAACGTGATTGATACGGTCAGAAAATCGGTAGATAAATTCAACATAATCGACGCCTTGATATCCAAAGTGTGAAGGATCGTAGTTGAATCCAAATGCGGGATGCCCGTCCAGCGCATCAATTGCGCGTTGTGCTGAGGCTATATCAAAAGCGATCTCAGTAGGATGAACTTCCAGTCCAAACTTAACATCGCACTTAACGAATTCATCCAATATAGGCTTCCACCTCTTAGCAAAATCTTCATATCCGGCATCGATTTGTCCGGGAAGTATAGGAGGGAATGAATATACTAGGTGCCATATTGAAGAACCAGTGAACCCATTAATGACCTTTACTCCGAACTCCTTAGCCGCGTGAGCTGTTTTGATCAGCTCTTCAGCAGCACGTTGACGAACTCCTTCAGGCTCACCGTCACCATAAATATAGTCTGGTAAAATTTGCTGATGTCGCTCGTCAATGTTGTCGCATACAGCTTGTCCAACGAGGTGAGTTGAAATTGAATAACATGCTAATCCATGACTGGCTAGAGTTTCACGCTTGGCTTTGCAGTAGTCTGCGTCTGCTTTGTCGACTTCAAAGTGATCTCCCCAGCAGCCGAGTTCGACTCCGTCATAACCGAAGGACTTGGCTTTGCTGCAGATTGTATCGGTGTCTAGATCGGCCCACTGGCCGGTGAATAGTGTAACTGGGCGTGCCATTTTTTTTATTGGTGTGAAGAGTTATTGTTAATATATTTGGGGAAGCTAGATTGCTGGAAAGGAGCCAACCTTTCAAGGTTTTTTGGTTGAATTTCGAAGCTTTTGAATGAAAGAACTTAAGAGTGGCTAATTATCTAGATAACTTTTTCGATTTAAGCGATGAGGCATATAAGGTCAGGACGAAAGTTCCTGCTCGTGAAGGGGCATTGCCATTCACCGAGGAAATGCTGAAGAATCTGCCGAGTGGGGATCTTTTTGGGTGGTCCCACAATGTAGGTATGGGATGGCGCTCCGACCTGATAACCTCCGATCAAGTTCTTATTTTAACAACGGCCGGAGGCATTCGTGCAGAGGATGGTCAGCCCATTGCGCTGGGATACCATACGGGTCATTGGGAAGTGAGTCTTATTGCTAGAGAAGCGGCTGAAGAATTTAAGAGTAATGGTTGGGTGCCCTTTGCTGGGCATTGTTCAGATCCTTGTGATGGGAGGACGCAAGGAACAAAAGGAATGATGGACAGTTTAGCTTATAGGAACAGTGCAGCTGAAGTGTTGGGTCGGTTAACTAGATCGTTACCGACTGCTAAGGGGGTAATGGGCATAGCTACTTGTGACAAGGGTTTGCCGGCAATGATGATGGCTCTATCGGAGTCAAAGAAGATTCCTGGTATATTGGTTCCTGGAGGGGTAACATTGCCGCCTGACCGGGGAGAGGACGCGGGAACTGTGCAGTCGATAGGTTCTCGATTCTCTCACGGTGAGATTTCACTGAAGGAGGCGGCCGAGGCTGGTTGTGCTGCGTGCGCTAGTGCGGGGGGAGGCTGTCAATTTTTTGGAACTGCGGCAACTTCTCAGGCCGTTGCGGAAGGTCTGGGGATTGCTCTACCTCATTCTGCATTGGCTCCTTCGGGTGAAAAGGTGTGGCTTGAGATAGGAAGAGCGTCATCCCAAGCCCTTATGAAAATGATTAAGGAGAATGTTGCGTTGGATCAGATAATAACTGATGGAGCAGTTCGCAATGCGATGGCAGTTCATGCTGCTATGGGAGGGTCCACGAATCTTCTTATTCATCTGCCCGCGATTGCGTATGCAGCAGGACTCAAGATCCCAGAGGTTGATGATTGGGCACAAATGAATCGTTCTGTTCCGCGGATCGTTGATGTTCTTCCGAACGGGCCCAATAATCACATGACAGTTCAGGTGTTTCTTGCTGGTGGAGTGACAGAGGTCATGTTGCATCTTCGTGAACTGGGGCTAATTGATCTGAATTGCCTGACAGTTTCTGGTAATTCAGTAGGAAAGAATCTTGAGATTTGGGAAGGCTCAGAACGACGGAGTAGGTTCCGCGATATTTTATATCAAAAGGATGGAGTCGATCCTGATGACGTTATCATGTCACCGGAAAGAGCATCGGAGAAAGGGTTGGCTCGAACTCTGGCTTTTTTGACAGGGAACCTAGCTCCGGATGGTGCGGTAGTTAAGAGCACTTCAATTTCACCTGATCTATTTTCAGATAATGGCATTTATTTTCATGAGGGGAAAGCGCGCGTCTTTGTGGATGAGGGGTCTGCGATTGCTGCAGTTAAGTCCATTGGAAATGACAGGGTGCTTCCAGGTGAGGTTATTGTGCTACTTGGTCGCGGACCGATCGGTGCAGGTATGCCAGAGACCGCTCAAATTACTAGCGCTTTGAAATACACTTCCGCGCTCAGCCGTAATGTTTTAATCACAGATGGGAGATTTTCAGGATTCTCTTCAGGTCCATGCATTGGGCATGTTGGGCCGGAAGCTTTGGCAGGAGGCCCATTGGCAAAGTTGCGTGATGGTGACTCTGTGAGAATTGAGATACACAAAGACAAATGCAAAGGAACCGTAGATTATGTGGGGTCTGAGGATGATTTCCATACTCGCCCAATTCATCCTGACCTCAGAGAAGATCCTGACATGCCAGCTTCTGTGAAGTTATGGGCAGCATTGCAGAACACTGGAGGCGGAATATGGGGAGGCTGTGTTCCGGACATTGAGGAAGTGATCAATCGACTCGCTCCCCAGATTCTACAGAAGGGCTCGTCCACCGATGAATGATGTTCCCAAAGTAAATGGATCAGATGCCTTCTGATTCTCTTTTTTGGGTTTCTACAAATTGTGCGACGACGAGGCTAAGTAGCACGGATACGCCGAAAGCATAGAAGCCTGATTCTAGTGTGATACGACTGCCGCCGGGCATTTGTTTTAAAAGTAAAACTGTCATGGCGACGAGGAAAACTTCGAGCATCGCATATTTGGAGACCGCTCGCAGGAAGCTCATCCATTTTTTTGAAAGGGTTCCTGAAAACAACGCCTCAGCCCAAAGGACAGACAGCTTAATCACAGGTAGGAGTAATGAGAATAAGCCGATGATGACCGCCAGTATCTTTTCATTTTCTTGCCAGAGTAATCTGACCCCTTCTAGGAGGCTAAAGGATTGGGGTTGCATTTCTGCAGGCGAAAGTATTTCTGCCAATGCGGTCCACTCTCCGACTGCCGGTTCGATCGAGAAAATAGGAAGTATAGAGGCACTTCCAAAAAGAAAGCACGAAATTATTATAAGGAATAAAATTATGCGGCGCATTACTTATTGCGTAAAGCATCCAGCATTTCTCTTATTTTATCTTCTGTCTTCTTGCTTGTTTCCTTTATTGCTTCCTCTAATCGACTCCTTTGTTGTTCCACTTGTTCTCCAATTTTTTCGATTTTTTCCCCCACGTTATTTCCAAGTTCTTTCACGCTTTCCTTAGCTTCTTTTGCCCAGCGTTTGACTGTTTCAAGCATGATGTCGTTCGGTTCTTCAAGGTAAGTGGCGCCCTTGATCTTAAATTCTCTATCAGGCACTGTAAGGTTGTCATCTTGAGTAACCGAGATGATTAATCTGTTAAGGGTTCCTTTTGAAGTCAGTTCACAAGTCCCCGTACGCAGTTCGCCAGTATCGATTTCCCATCCTCCCACATAGTCGCGGCTCACAATGTCTTCATCAAATAGGCCGATACTAAATTTCTCACCTTTTATTGAGCGGATCCTAGCAATTCTTTTTACTGTTGATGTGCTAACCTCTCCCTGAAAAACATCTCCTACGGAAATCGCAATAGGGTCCCAGCGGGCGATGAGTGAGTCGTTACTTGTTACTGTATTAAGTATTATTTGATCTTTCCACACCACCATAGCACTTAGATCTGGCGCGGTTCCATCAACGTCCCATTGGCTCTGGTCTTTTTTGGTTGGGGCTACTTCTGCTTCAGTTAACCAAATACTGTAGATTGAGCTTGCCCCCTTTCGAGATTTACCATGGCTCTGTCCCGGATCTTTACTGAAGAGGTATCCCAAAAAAATAATAGCAATTGGGATGAGGACCATTAATAAGACCCCGTATTTCTTATCTTCTTTATTTGTCATTCTTTTGTGCTGTTTGAGTTGATGTTTCTGGTGACTAATGCGGGATTAGACATGAGGCCCGTTATCTTACGTTGGGTAAGTGAAAGAAAGGACCTCTCAATTTCGGAGGTTCTTTTTTGCTGTCAAAGAGAACGCAAGAATTTAGAATCATTGTGACTGCCAAACAAATGAGAGCCATGATGATTTTTTTCATAACCCTACATTACACCAAAGAGAGGGAATATCCATAGAGCTCTTTGCCTGTGCGATTATCTATTTATTGCAGATTTTTAAGGCCCGTTAGGCTGGCCCGGGGAAGGTGCCATTTTTTCGAAGTTGGATTCGCTGGGTGATGTTCGACCGAATGAAATGTCCTGCTCTTGTGGTCCGAACTGGATAGAATCCATGATGTAGTTGTCGTCTTGATCTGAAGAGGTCAAATACAGTGATTCGCCATCTGATGATAATTTAAAGCTGGCGTGAATTCCTTCCGGAGCTCCGCCGTCCTCATCGGCCCATACAATCATATATCCATTCGCTGGTATTGATGATCCTTCCGGGAACTCCCATTTCCTTGGATTGTTAGGATTATCACTCAGGTACCAACCGGATAAATCGAAGTTCTGCTCAGTGATGTTATGTAATTCAATCCAGTCATCAAATTCTTGCTGAGGATCCTGCAGAGTTGTTTCATTTAGCGTCATGATTTCATTAATAATGACGGGAGATTCTTCTTCAGAATTAAGTGATTGGACCCGATAGGATAATGGCTCGACTTCGGTCATTGCTGGGTAGAAAGTGGCTGTATTGGAAGAGTTTCCTGATCTAGCCTCTATGTAATACCATACCTTTTCTCCTGAGGAGAAACCCGGTACTGAAGCCCCGTAAATTCCATCATTGGGTTCAAGATCATTGTGGTTCCCATCATCAAACATTTCCGCGGATGTGTAAGGGTCAATATGGCCTTTTGGAGTATAATAAATAAAAACCGAATCAATGCCATCGGTCTTGGATTGGGTGACTTTTGTCGTGATCGTTATGGGCTGGTTTGCTGTTGCATTAGTTGGTCTGGATACTGAGCTGATAGATGGAGGAGCCTTTGATATCTCTGAATGAGTGCTGAGATATTGGTGTCTAGTATTTATTAGATCTTTCAGTTGAGAAATGTTGGATCTGAAGGAAGTCATGCTGAAATCCTTCTTTGGATCATTCTCGATAAACGATTCGATTGTCTTAACATAACGATCAATAGTTGCGTTTAGAACGGCTGGATTAAAATTATTTTCGAGTACTGTTCTCATGTGGGCTATGTATCGCTGACGGAATTCAGGGACAGATAACAGTTTGTTTATCACGGGTCGATTTACGTTGGTTTCCTGCTCGAAAGGGTTCAATCGCACGTCTCTGGATGTGAATGCTTCGTTCCCGTCATGTTCGATCGGAAAAATACGACCCGATTTAGGCTCGTAATAAATCATGTAATCGCAACCCTTGTGCCAGTAGCTGTCATCGTCGGTGAAGACATTTTCAAGGACCAGAAACCATAGCCAGCTGTCAACGGCCAGGACTTCTCCGACCTTGTCCTTGAACTCTCCTTCCGGTGTGTTGTTGAGAACATCAGTGGCATGGATCAGGTTTGACCAAGGATCATCTGTGTTCTGTTTTTTTAACTCGTATAAGTTCTCGTAAGTTGATGGATTGTCTCCGAGATAAAGTAGTGCCTTGTCTCCACTTGACCATCCACCGCCACCACCTCCGGGAGGTCTTCCGCCGCCTGGTCCTCCACCTCCAGGAGGTCTTCCACCACCAGGTCCTCCACCAGCGCCAGCACCGCTACCGCTACCGCTTGGTGCCTTCCAACGATCTCCATTATTGTTGCCAAAATATTGACGAATGAGGGGGCCGTCTTGTTGTTGAGCGTTAGAATAGACGCCCCAGTTTTCCCCGTTGATATTCAACTGAACAAGTCCAGCTCCGGGGCAGGCTGCATATTTTTTCATTGCGTTGAAATAAAGAGCTTCCTTTAATAGGGTTTGATCCCCAGCAGCGTTGTTAAGGTTGAGTGTATCATAACCCTCTAGATCAGCATCTTCGAGAGTTGCGTCGATACTAATATTGATCGATTTTTTTTCTCCGGTCACTCTCTGATAGGAGGTATTTCCTTTGTATCGGACTCCTACTCCTTCAACGATTTCTTCTCTAAATTTCAGGGTTCCTTGGATTTCCTCACCGGTCGAATAGTTCGAAACAAGTTGGCTTAGCCAGTTTGTATTCTCAAAGGTGAGGTCAATTGTTCGAACACACATGGGATCGTAGAACCCCTCAGTCTGAATAGCACGAACAAAGCCGAACGATTCTTGATTTGATAAATTTAAATTCGCTGAGGAATTTCCGTCAGAGAATATTGGAGGAACATTATAAAGAGGCTCCCAAGTCTTAAGATCTTCGGAAAATTGGAATAGCCATTCCTGTTTTTTCTTGCCGGTTGGGCTCAGGGAGATTAGACCATCATCGAAAGTGAAGTGGAGCTGATTTTCATCGGCGAGACTGATTAGAGGAAATGATAAAAGGCACAGGATTATGTATTTCACTACTATATAATATACTTTCTACATGAATATAACATGAGCTTAACATTGATAATTTATTACGCGTAATAATAACCATGCAGAACTCGATTCCCTTAATCTGTTTTAGATTATTTTTTTGCTCTTGGTAATATTACAAGATCTGAAATTATAGGGAAGGAAACTTCACCCACTTTTCTTCACCGGCGCTGCTTTTTACTGCAGTTTCAATGAAAGCTAAACCAGCGACACCGTCAGTGGCGTCAGGAAAATCATATCCCCCTTCGGGTGCATCGTTGCCATCAATCTTATCCGCGATTGCCTGAGCTGCTCCCAGATAAACGTTGGCGAAAGCTTCAATGAAACCTTCCGGATGAGCGAAAGGAGTTCTACTATTATTGGCAGCGGCTTCGCCTAGGTAGTCATTACCTCGCCGGTATATTTTTCTCGGTGCATTTGCATATTTAACGATCAGTTCATTAGGGTCCTCTTGATGCCACTCCAGCGAAGCTTTGGTTCCGTACACGCGTATGTTTAAAGCATTTTCGTCTCCGTTTGAAATCTGTGATGCGTAGATGATTCCTTTTGCGCCTCCTTCGAAGCGGATGAGGTTATTTCCGTCATCGTCAAGTTCTCGTCCTGGAATAAACGCGGTCAGTTCAGAACAAATTTCCTCTACTTCGAGTCCTGTGATATAGCGGACAAGATTATGGGCATGCGTTCCGATATCACCCATGCAGTTTGATGATCCGGCAATTGCAGGATCCGATCTCCAATTAGATATTTGTCCTTGTCCCTCTCCTTCAACGTCTCCGACCGCGTACCCTTGTGGATATTCAGCGACAATTTTCAGGATCCTGCCCAATTCTCCATCATTTACAACGCGGCGTGCCTCTTTCACCATTGGGTATCCGGTATAATTATGGGTCAGGCAGAACACCTGCCCAGTCTCATTGACAATGTCTCGCAAAGCGCGTGCCTCGTCCAGTGTCCTGGTCATAGGTTTATCGCAGATGACATTAAAACCTGCTTCAAGAAATGTTTTTGCTACATCAAAATGAAGATGGTTTTGAACAACGATTGAAACGAAATCGATCTTATCTTCTCTGGCAGATTCTTTTTCTGCCATTTCCTGATAGCTTCCATAGACTCGGTCAGGATCCAAGAAGAAATCTTCTCCTGAAAGTTTAGACTTTTCTGGTGAAGAAGAGAATGCTCCTGCGACCAGTTCAATTTTCCCATCAAGATTGGCGGCCATTCTGTGAACGGCCCCAATAAATGCGCCTCGGCCTCCACCGACCATTCCCATGCGTAATTTACGGTTCATATTTATTCTTTTCTACTAAATGATAATGATAAGGGTTATTAAATTGTGTAATTTATTATTAACATGAGACAGGTGCTCCAGTCTCTGCTGACTGATAAGCGGCATCAATGATTTGCATTAAAATAAGAGCCTGTTCTGGAGTATTCAGTGGTTCCTCTTTGCCCTCAATGGTAAGAATAAAATTGGACGCTGACCTGATCCGCCCCATATCTTCGCACTCCTCAACCTCTATGCTGGAATCGACCCTCTCGGCACCGTTCTGAGAATATATCTCACATGAATCAATGGCTGTTTCATCGAGCCCGTCCTCACCGAATAGACGTTCAACTTTACCACCGGACTTCGTTCCTTGGAAGACAACGGAAACTTCTTCCCTTTTTATCATTTCTGCCCAGCTGATTTGGAAGTTGCATACTTGTCCAGTTTCAAATCTCACGAAACCGTGCGAGGCGGCCTCAACGTCTGTAGTTCCTTCATCATTGTCTGGAAGTCCCCACGGTCCTTTGAAGTTTTTGTCGGTAATAAAATTATCAAAGGTCTGAGCCATGACATGAGAAGGTTTTGGGTAGCCCATGAAATACATTGCCAGATCAAGCATATGAAGTAGGTCGATGAGTGGGCCTCCTCCGGACAGTGCCTTTGTGGTGAACCATCCTCCGAATCCTGGGATCCCTGTCCTCCTGCACCATTTGGCCTGAGCTGAATTAATGGTTCCAATTTCGCCGGCATTAATTTTTTCCATGATCGCGTAGGATTCCGGTCTTGCACGGTTATTGAAATTGAACATCAGTTTCTTACCGGATTCATTTGCGGCATCAATCATTTCATTCACTTCAGGAGCGTTAAGCGCAGGAGGCTTCTCACAAAAAACGTGTTTTCCTGCTTTTAATGACTGAATAGCTAGTGGCGCATGAAATTTGTTTGGAACGATGATGCTGACGGCGTCGAGTCCTTCAAGTGCCAACATTTCTGCCACATCACTAAATACATTGGGGATTTCGTTTTCCTCTGCCGTTTGTTTGGCAGCATCTTCGTTGAGGTCAGCAATGGCTGTTATTTCAGCTCCGGCCTGCTTGAATCCCTGAATATGATAGCTGACCATTCCGCCAGCTCCTATGATACCTACTTTAATTGCCATATTGAATTGATTATTTGTGTTTGGGATTGGGATTTTATACGGCCTTACGCCGGATGGAAGAGATTTTTTTCTTATAGTGAGATTCCGAACTGGCGAGCCAATGAATGAATGAAAATGTGGTGCTTTTTGGGTGCTTGATTCAGCCAGTTTTTAAGGTATTCCGAGAACGAGATGTCTTCTTTCGCTTTTCCTTTGTTTATATATAGGATGGAAGGCCAATGCTCTGGGTTCGTTTCAAATGCGATCAGAAGAGCTCCTGCAATTTTGCCGTTCATGGATCGATTAACTGGATCCTTTTCAAACTTTTCTGAATGCATGGAGTAATAGTCTGCCAGAGAAAGTTTTTCAGGGAGCGCATGTTTATTTTCAAGATCCTTTACGTAATCTCGAATTAAAGCGGAATAGGATTTCCAGTTTGGATAAGGAGGAGCTGTTTTCCATGTTTCTTCCATTGATCGGAGGGCGAACATTGAAGCCATCTCGCATAGTGATTCTTCAAACCATAGATTTCGTCTACTTCCATTACGGAAACGACAAAGAATGTGGCAGAACTCATGAGCTATTTGATAAGAATATTGGCACCAGTAACGGTCCCCGGTATTAATTTTAACAATGATCTCTCCTCGGAGATTTCTTTGAAATAGTGTTATGGGGCCACTCTTGTCACGAATGACGCGGATAGGTTCATTTTCTTTGAGTGGGGCAAAGTGTTCATGAATTGAGTCGCAGGCAGAATATAGTACAGCTTCAATGTCATTAGGTGAACCGTTTCCCCAACCTTCCTTGTCCAATCGGATCTGGTAGGCTTTTCCGTTTTCGTTGCAATGAGCTGGTTCTGAAATTATTAGAAATAGAGCTAAAAGGATGAGATGTCGTATTTTCATGGTCCGTTTGATTGAGTCTTTTGTTTGTAATCTTTTCCTTTATCGCTTTGGGAGCAGGATCTGATCCAGTCCCCAAGCCTGATGCTCAATTCCTTGACGGTGTCCTTATTTTTGGGAGCTATATTATTTTTTTCATGGGGATCTTTTAGTAGATCGTATAATTCCAAACGGTATCCGCTCTCATCGCTTTTCTTTTCTTTTTTGGATATGAGTTTGTACCGGTGCGTGACAAAAGATGCCATTGAACCGCTTTGGAATCCTAGGGCATTTTGGCGTATTTTTGTTTTCCCTTCGATTGCTGAACTAAGATCGATTCCATCAGTGGGTCTATTGTCAGGCATTTTAATGTTAAGGGTAGCCAGTATTGTGGGTAGATAATCTACCGTGCTCGCAGGAAAGTTAGTCGATGTTTTCGGTTTTACTTTTGAAGGCCATTCTAAGAGACCCGGTACCCGGACTCCGCCCTCATAGAGGCTACGTTTTCTTCCTCTGAAGCCTCCTGTTTTCCCTGGGGAAGATTCGTTCCCCTCAGGTCCATTATCTGAACAGAACCAGAGCATTGTATTTTCGGAGGCTCCTGATTTTTTCAGGGCTTTGCGTAATCTTCCTATCTGTTCATCCATTGCGGTGATGCAACCGTAATAATGCTGTTTGTATTTAGATTCTCCTTTATAGAGTGCAGTGTATTGAGGTCCGGCGACGACTGGTAGGTGTGGCGTGTGAAACCATATCACTGAGAAGAATGGTTTGTCTGACTTTACGGAGGATTGTATGAAGGGGATCGCCCGGTCCATGATGACTCTGGAATTATCTCCCCTCAGGTTCTCCGTGACTTCCTTGCCTTTCTGGTCCCAGTAACGAGTTCCGTAATGCTTCAATTTTTCAGTTCTATTCTCCGGATCCCACCAGAGTCTTCGGCTTCCACCATTAGTGAAATCTTTTGGAACCCACATAGGATCCCAGGTTGGAACTTTTGATTCTGTCGAGAAGCAAACTTCGAATCCATTTTCCTGCGGAGGGGAAAAGTGCTTTATACCTTTAGGGCCGCCCCTGTTCGCATCAGTTAATGTTTTAGTTAATGTTCCTAGATGCCATTTCCCAAAGTGGCCTGTCCTGTATCCTTTTCTAAGGAGTAGTTCAGCTAGCGTTAATTCTTCAGGTTTTATGTGACCCGTATTAGCAAAATAGATCCCATACCGAAATGGGTGCCGTCCTGTAATGACGCTGCCTCTGGTAGGAGAGCAAACAGGTGCTGCAGCATAGAAGCGATTAAATTTCATTCCTGAATCTGCCATTTTGTCTAGGTTCGGAGTCTTGATGGTTTGATTGCCGTTGAATCCGACATCTCCCCAGCCAAGATCATCACACATTATTAATATGATGTTTGGGGTCTGAATCTTTTCTGCAGAAACAGCCACTAAACTGTAAGTCATGAGACAGATAAATAGGATTCTCATAAGGATTTGATTGTTTTTAAGGGCCTCCATAGCTTCTTTTTTTGTTAGTGAGCCCGATCCCAGGATTAAAGGTGTTGGTGGGATCTAGATCTTCATAGAATT